>JAABUW010003741.1_pt1 | contig 21291 bp, 3 predicted proteins | sample 5560081 | NCBI WGS metagenome assembly JAABUW01 (sample SAMN10711882, study PRJNA513363) | rock metagenome | isolation source: Antarctica rocks | place: Antarctica: Victoria Land, Knobhead sud
GTATATATATTAAACTTACAATAATAATTCTTGTTTTAATTTAAGATATTATATAGATTTGTTTTGTTTTAAATCTATTTAAATATAAAATCTATTTTAAGATATAATTAATTTATAAAGATTTTAATCTAAATATAAATATAATATACAACAATATATTGTTAAAAAATTTTGTTAAAATAAATAATACTTTTAATCTATTATTTCTTTAAAAAATACAATTAATTAAAAACAAATTTTTGTTTAGTTTCTATAAATTATAAGTTAAATTTATATAATATTTAAACTAAATATAAACTAATTTTTTAAAACTATTTTAATAGAAAATTTCTTAAATTTTTGTTTGCAAATTAATATTGTTATACAATTTTTTATATTAAGATTATTGTATATATAATATAGAGCAATCTTATTATATTTTGTGTATAGATTAAATATAATAGAAAAAATAACAAAGTATTTTGCAAAATATTTAGCGCAAACAATATATATACTAGATATAAACTTAGTTTACGTATTATTAAAAATAGTAAATCTTGTTGTTTAATTGTCGCAATTATATTATTAGCAATTTTTCGAAATATTTTAATAAAATATAGTAAATAATAAATATAATTTTTGTATACAATTAATATAAAAAATAAAAATTGTTTTTAATTAATAAAAATATAGATATTTAATTGTATATTGTATATATTAATTTTAATTTTGCTACTTCTTTAAGAATAATTAAATTTTGTATATATTTAATATATACTAAATTTGTATTAGAATAAAATTAATTACAAATAAAGTTTTTAAAAGCTAAATATTTAATAAAAATATAGTTTTTTATATATTGTTGTAGTTTGTAGTCTATTAAAATACAAAAATAATTAATATTAATATATATTAAGTTTGCGTTAATAATTTGATTTGTATATTATAGTTTTGTATTAAAAAGTAAAAAATATTTAATTTAATAAATCTATAAAATTAGCTTACAAACAATATAGATAAAATAAAAGTTTATTTTATAAATTTTTTATATAGTAGACTCTTAATTCTTGTATACACAAGTTATAGATTTGAAATATATATAGTATAAAGTATATATTAATTTTGCTATTTTTTAAAAAATCTATAATATTAGATCTTTGTACAATACTTTAATTGCGCATTAATATTTATTATATATATTAATTAAGTAGAATATTGTTAAAAATTATTAATATTCTTAAGTTTAATTCTATTGTATATTAAATATATATATAATATATTTAAATACGCGTGTTTGCAATACTTAATTTCGAAATATTTAAAATTTTAATATTAAATTTTGTTTGTTTTGTTTTTCTTTTTAATTTCTAAAATAAAAAAGCAATTTAAGTAATTTTAAAATTAATTGTAATAACAAAAAATTAAATCTAGTCTTAATATAAATTAAAATTATATTTTACTTAAGTTAAATATATATTAAATATATATTTGTTAATTAATATTTTAATAGAGATATTAATTAAAATTTCAACTAATATTGTATTTTTTTTATATACAAAATAAAGAATTCTTTTTAAATATATATATAAATATATTAAAATATTGTAATAGTTTTGTATTTTTAATACAACTACTTAATTGCGTTCTTTAAAGATAATTATAATTCTATTAATATTAATAAAGCTCTATATATAATAAATATTAGCTCAATATATAATAGATATAAAATATAAAAAAAAATCTATTTTTTTAAATTTTATAAATAATAATTTGTCAAAACTATTAAGATTTTAATTGTTTAATATATTTTAATTTTCTTAATTATTTATAGAAATATTTTTATTAATATTTTAATTACTTAATATTGTATTCGATTTAATAATATTAATATTATTAAGATTCGAAATTTGTTTATATATTTAGCAAATATCTAGTATATAATAAATATAAAATAAATTTTAATTTTAATTATTTATTGCGAAATTGTTTATTAATCTTAATTTGCAAAATTCTTAAATATAGAAAATTTTTTCTCGTTAAAAAATATAAAGACTTTAAAAACAAAAAATTAATAGTATTATTAAAAAATATATTGCTATTAAAATTTAAATTAAATATAAACTAAGCTTAAATATAATATATATACAAAACAAATAATTAAATTGCGCAAATATAAAACTATATCAAACTTATACTATATCTAAAAATAATTTATACTATAACAAAATATAATTTTGCAATATATAAATTTTGTTTTTAAATTTAATTAATTGTATATTATAGATTTTACACAACTTTAAAAATACTATAAATATAAAAAATTAAATTTATATTTAATATATATTAGAAAAAAACAAAATTCTAGAAGTTAATTTTTAATTAATACTAAATAAAAAGATTTATACTTTATATAAACTATATATATATTAAGCTTATATTTCGATTGCAAGCAAAGATTGCAATTAATTTCTATAATTCGAAATAATTATATTAAGTATAAGTTGAGCATTGACAAAATTTATTTCGAATAGAAATTCTTATCTAGAATAAACTTATTTTGGATGCAATTTCTGTACTCGAAATAAGCTGCAACCCGATAAAACTTAGTATAGATATATTATAGATATAATATAAAATTGCAAATAGTATTTTACTTTTTTTTGCTATTAGAATATTAGTTAGAACACAAATATCTATTAAGTATAAAATTAGTATAGTTTTAATATAGTAAATTAGCAAATAAGATTTGTTTTTGTTCAAATTAAAAAAAGTATTATAATTTTCTTCTATATATATAGTAAATATAAGTATAATATATACGAGTTTTAAACTCTCTTATTAGAATCGACTATTATATTTGATTTTTTACTATTACAAACAACTTTTTTTTGTTAGCTACATATATACTAAATATAAATAGAATATAAATCTTTAAAGATTTTCGAAATCTTAAATATATTATTATTACAAAATTTTTTGTTTCTTTATATTTCTTTAATATTAATATATATTTAGTATAGACTAAATCTAAAATATAATTAAATAATCTACTCAAAAATTTAATATCTATAATAGATATATTAATTTGCATATAGTCTAAGTATATACTAAATACAAATTAATATAATAAAATACAAAAAAAAAAGCTTTTCGATTAAAATACTAGTATAGTATTAAAAATAAATTAGTATAAATTCAATATATTTTAAAACTAAACTAGAAATCTATCTTTTGCAAATATTTTTTAAATTAAGAAACAAATACTTGAAAAACAACAACAAACAATAGTTAATTAATAATTCTAAAAATTGTATTAATACAAATCTAATATTAGTTAAGTCTATATATAGTTAATATATTATTAAAGTTTTAAATTACAAAATAAGCATTTGTATATATAGTATAAAAATAGAGAAAATAAAAAATAAATTAAATATATAACAAGTATAAAATAAGTTTATTTTGCAATAGAAGTATATATCGAAAACAATTGCAAATTTTTAATTATAACAACTATTTTATATAAGTTTAATATATATTTGATATTAATCTAGTTTACGCAATATACTTTATATTATTTATATATTAATAGATAATTATATTAACTATATATTTGTATTTATACAAAATATAAGTTTAATTTAAACAAAATATATAGAAATTATATTTCGATTTTGTAAAGTAGTTTGTATTTTATTATTTTTTAAATCTAATTTAAAGCTTTACAATACTAAATTAGTATAAACTAGATATATATTAAATAAAAAAAATATATATATTTCTTTTTAAGATAATATATATTTAAAAAAATATTTTCTATATTTAAATTTGCAATTATATATATTTAGTATATATATTATATATAATTAATTAAGATATTTGTTTACTTGTTCTAGTATAATATATTTTTTAATAATAATATAGCTTAATTTTAATCTTAACTTAGTATATATTAAGTATAAATAAAACTACAATTATATATACAAATAACTAATAATTAAAAACAATAAAAATTACTTTATATATTTAATTAATTAATACTATTGTACAATTATATTTGCTAATATTTAGTATATATAGAATTGCAACTAAATTTATACAATTTATATATTTGTATTAAAAAAACAATTCGAGTTTTAGAATTTAACGCAACTAATAATATTTAGTATATACTAAACTTAAATTAAATCTATATATAGATTATTTATTATTTTTTAGAATTTTAATAGTAGATATTACTAATACTTAATATAAGTTAAATTGTAACAAAAAATATCTTTTTATTAGATTTGCTATTTATTTAGTTAAATTCTATATATATTAAATATAGACTTAATATATATTTGATATAGAATTGTACTATAATTAAACGCTTATATTTAGTTACAAAATTTAAATTTAAATTAAAAAAAGATTCTTAAATATATAATTAATATATATTAGATAAAAGTGTTGTATATATTATATTTACTATAATAATATTTTAGAGAAGATAGATTTTGCGCATTTGTTATATTAGAATTGTTATAATATATTCTAAAATTAGCAAGCTAGATTGCAACAATACTTATACTAAATATATATTAAAATAATAGAAGCAATAAAATTAGAAAATATACTAAACTTATACTATAAATTTGTTAATAAAATTAGAAATATATATTATAATAATATAAATAGTTAGAAAAGATAAAGATAGAAAACATAACAATTGTATTTTAATTTTACAAAATATACTAAAGATTTAACGCGCAATTTGCGCAATTTTATTTATTCTTAATATATACTACAACAATATTAAATTTATATTTGAATTATATTTTATATAAGTGCGTCGGAATTGTGTATTTAAAATTAAGATAATAGTTTTTTTTTAATAGTTATAAATTATGTTAAGTATATATCTAGCTTATTCTAAATTTTAGAAATCGAACAAAATTATAATTACTCGATATGTTAAAATAATTAATTTATATATTTAATATATACTAGATATATATATTTTCTTTTTAATATATCTTTAAATTTTTAGTCTTTCTATTTAATTTGATATAATATATATAGAGTATAAACTTAATATAAACAAAGCTTATTTTAAATATAGATTTTCTATTCGAAATAAGTTTTGCAATAACAAAATTATAGATCTAGTATATATCTAATATATATAACTTGCAATAAAAGTGTCTTTTTAAACTTATAATTTTTGTTTTATTTAATACGCTCTATATTAAGTATAGACTAAGTATAAACAAAGTTTATTCCAAATAGGAATTTCTACCCGAAATAAGCTTGTCCCGGGTAGGAAATCTGCATCCGGGATAAGCTATATGCTCAAATTATATAGATATTGTTAATAATACTTAATAATTTTATTAATAAAACAAAGAATATCGGCAATTCCGGAATCTCTGCTCAGAAAGTGCTGATTGCAAATTCTGCTAATTTAACTATTAGCTAGCTTAAGATCTATTTAGCAGGAAAAGTTTTAACGCTTGCTTAATAGAAGTTCAATTTTAATATTCGAGATACGTATAAACTCTTGTAATGCTTTGCTTATATCTTTATTTGTTAGTTGTTTATACTATAGTAATTTGTATAGCAGAATCGAACAATTTGTAAGATTTCTACGCGCGAGTTATGCGCCGACATAAACGTCTCTATTGCGTAATTGTATTGTGCGCATAGTAGTTATAAGTTGCGTCTATAGATTGCGTCTATAGATTGCGTCTATTATAAGACTTAACAACGTACAAGATTAGATCTTGACAAAGCGCGTATCAATTACGCATCTACAAATTCTACTAATTGTAGTTCAATTCTACGCTTGATTATATAAAGCGAGCATATCGACATATTAGCTATTTTGACTATTTGCTATCAATAGTACTATTAACAAAGGTTCCGGAATTGCCGATAAAAATAGTAAATATAAATTTGAATAAATAGTACAAAGATTAATAGCAATAAATATAGCAACTATTTAGTTGCAAGTTATTTAAATAACTAAATTTAATATTTATACTTAGAATTACAAGTAATTTAGTTATTAAGTTAGTTTAAGAATTTGTTAAAATATTTTAAATATATTATAAGAGAGAACTTTAATTAGCTTATTAACTATTTGTTTTTTAATAAAAATATATTTTAGTTTAATTTAACTATTTGCAATCTTTTTGCAAACAAATTAAATTTAAATATTTATATATTTTGTTTAAGTATATTGCGCAAAATTTTTAGCAAATATTATAGCTTTCTAATTGTTACAATAGATAACAATAGCAACTAGATACAATATTAAAAGTATTAAAGAAAAAATCTTAATAGCAACAAGAACTCTAGATATAAATAATAAAAATAAAAATAAATAAGATAGTTGCAATTGCTTTAATAATACTTAAAATTAAATAGTTTTCTTAACAATTTGCGTTTGTTTAATATACTTAATTTCGCAAATAAAAAAAGTAATAGTTAATTAATATTTAGATAATTAATTAATAGCAATACTCTTTAGATTAAAGATATATTTAGAGATAAAACAATAAGTATCTTGATTTTTATCTTAGTTAATATTAATATAGTCTAACAAAAAACAAATACTCTTACAAAAGATAAGACAAAAATTAAAAGTATTTCGAAAATAACAAAATATTTGTTTAATAATTTTTTAGTAACTATTGATAAAATTGAAAGTATATTTGCTTATTATTAAGATAATAAAAGCAATATTTAATTAAATATCTAGTATTATATATATAAGAAAATTAATTGTTAATTAATAGATATAACAATAATTTAAGTTAACAATATAATTTAAGTCGACAATATATATTTTAAATATATTTATAAAAATAACAACTAATTTATACTTCTATATTTTGTAATTTTTTAGTATCTTGTCTAGATATATTTTTTGATTTAAATAGAGAGTTTAAATTGTAAGATTGCACTTAATTCTAATTTCTAAATACTATTAAACAAAATCTCAGTTAATTATTTTAAATTAATTGACAAAAATTCTTTTAATAATATTAATAAATTTCTTGTTAATATTAATAATTAAAAGATTGTTTATATAAATAGCAATAATAGTAAAGTTATTAGTAAAAATACTTAGATCGAAGTTTAATAAACAAAAGTAGTACTTCTTAAAAAATATTGCAAAAATATTATATTATATTTAAAATAATTGCTTAAGCTTATAGAGAGCTTTTCTAAATTAATTAATTTTTTTCTTTTGTTTAAAATTGTAAAACAATTTTATATAAATCTTTTTGTTAATATTTTTGTAAAAAAAGACAATAATAATATTTATTTGTTTTAAATCTTAGTTGTTAACAATAACAAAAATAAAGATAATTTTATAACTTATAAACTTAATTACAATTGCAAAAATCTTAATATAATTTAAAATTTTGTATTGTTTAAAGTTTCTAACAACTTAATAAACTTTATAATAAAAAATCTTGCTATTTATTTTTTGTTTAATCTTGTAGATTTATTTTTTACAAAATATATAATATTTGTTAGATATTACGCAAACAATATAAGTATTGTTTTTTTTTAAAAATTTAATCTTGTTTTGTTTAACTAGCTATTAATTTATTTTATAATAGATATTTGTTATAGCTTTAATATAGATTTTAGACTTATATAACTCTAGTAATATAATCTTAAATAGTAAAATAAAAAAATTTGCAAATTTATTTTAATACAATCGAAACTTTAAATGTCTTTGCAATATTAGATTAAGATTTAAGAACAATAAATTTTAAAATATATCTAGTAATTTAATAATTTTAAAAAACTTATTAGAAGTTAGTAGAATTAAAAAAAATACTATCTTTAAAATTAAAAAATAACTCGAAAGATATAGTACTTTTAGAGCTTAAAGAAAATAAAATTTTAAATAAAATAAATAAATCTAGTTTAAAGTTCTTAATATAATTTGAGAATAAGACAATTTTTTATTGTTGTTATAATATTATTACAAAGAGTTTGTTTAATTTAACTTTTATATAATTTAAGAGTATTGTTAATAAAATTTGCAATATTAGATTGCATAAATAGAATTATAAATAAATATATATTGTTGTTTTAACAATTAATTTTGCTATAATTAATATTAGAGCTAAATAACGTTTATTTATTGTTTAGCTAATAAACTTTTAATATTTGTTAAATCTTGTTTTTGTTATTTATTATACAATAAATATACTCTTTCTTATATTTTACTAGAATTAAGAGTTGAATACAATTCTAGAATTTTTGTTAATTAATACTTAATTAAGTTTTTAATACTTCTTTCTATTAATTAATCCGTTAAATATACTTGTAGTTATAAAGATACTTAATATTTGTTTCGAAAAAAGTAATAAAATATCTAATAACAAAAGAGATATTATAATATAAGTTAATTGTTTAAATAATCTTTAATTAAAGAATTACAACTAAGCTAGCATCTTTAATTATAATATTCAATATATTTGTTTGTTTTAAAAAAGACAATAATTGTTAATTTAATATATATTTTGCGCTTTTTGCGTTAGATTCGAAAATCTTTATCTATATATTTATTGTTATTATTAATGCGAATACAAGTATATTTGTTGTCTTTATATTTAAATTTGTTAATATAGTACTTAAAGAAAATTAGCAAATTAATTTTATTCTTGTTTTTAAGATATTCTATTTGCAAATATTCAATTCTATTATTTAGTTAAATACAAACGTAGCAAATACTATCGAAATTGTCTAGAGATATAAGTTTTATAATATCGATATAAATAAGATTATTTTTCTAGCAATTAGATTTAATAGAGATTTAATAAAATATTGTTTTGTTCTTTGTACATATATAAAAAATACAAGTATTATTCAAAAATAATTTAGTAAAATTAAAAACTTTTTTGCGACAAAGTTAATTAATAAATATTTTGTTTGTTTAGATAATCGAGTTGTTTGTACTATATAATTACTATATTCTTGCTAATTGTTAATAGAGCAATAATAATAACAAAAAGTATAATAAGTATTTTTAAATTTAAAAAGTAAAAAGTAAAATCTTTAATTATTCGAGCTTGTTAAACATTAATAGAAAAATTATAATTAATAATTTTTCGAACAATATTAGTATTTTTTTACTAGCTATAGAAAATCAAATTGTAGAAAGAGTTAAATATATATTATATATTATAAATTGTAATATAATAAGCTCTTTTATCTTTGTATCTAACAAATAAACAAATAGTTTTAATATTTATAGCAAATAAATTGTTTTCTATATTTTCAATTAATTGTTAAAATATTTTAAAATAGAATATAAAGATACTAGAGTTCTTAAATATATATTGCAAGTATCTTATATTAAAGTCTATTTATACAAAAGATAATTAACAATAAGAGTTAGCATTATAGTTGTAAAAATAAACAATTTAAAAATTGCAAATAGAATTGCTATAATAACAAAGATAAAATAATATTTATAAACTATTACTTTAATAGTTTTTTACTTTTTGTTATTGCTATTTTTGTTCTTGTTTTTATTAAATTTAAATTTAAACTTATTCTTATTCTTTTTAAATTTAAATTTCTTTTAATCTTTCTTTTAATTATTGTAATTTTAACAATACTTGTTTTTGTTATTGTTTTAATTGTTTTCGAAGCTATTGTTTTTTAAAACAAAATATAGTTCTAAATATAAGTTTTAGCAATTTAGTTTTTAATAATTTAATTTTTTGCAATTTGTGTATTTCTTTTATTTAATATATACAAAGTTGAAATTGTTAATAACAAAAAGAGTATTTTTTGTAATAAAAATTAATCTAGTAATTGTTGTTAGAATTAAAATAGTATTAATAGTCGAGATATTTATTAAATTAATATATTAAATCTTGGAATTGTAAATAACAATAGATAACTTTTACTTTCGAGTATTATTGTTATAGAAAAACTTATACTCAAATATTTATTAATTAATAAAGAGACAAGCAAAATTGTTAAAATCGACTAAATATTTAAAGATAAGCTAATTTTTATCTATAATTAAATTGTCTAAATAGATAGATAGTTTATTAATAATATTGTAAAACTTAATTTTGTATTTATTAATATTCTAGAAACTAAAATTTTTAAAAGACTCGAATTTAACAAAGATTCTTATTAATATATTTAATTTTTTAAATTTGTATATTTTAACAATCTTTTAATAAGTTTTTTTAATTAGATCGATCTTCTTTATATTATAATATAGATTTTTATTAATAATATTTCGAAGCATATTTATATATTTCTTGTTGTTAATATTCTATTTAATTTGTTCTTCGATAATTATATTAAATAAATTAATAGATTTAATATTCGATTTAATATATTTTTAAAGCTTAATTTATTTAAGAACTTCGAACAAGTTTTGTTTTTAAATAAGAAAACTTACGCTATTCTTAATTTTAATAATTTGTTTAAAAACTACAAGAAAGAACGCAAAAATATTAATAATTGTAATAGTATTAATATAATTTGCTATTAGAGTTTTACTAATAACTTGTAAACAATAGACAATAATACTAGTAAATATAATAAAGAAGCGCGATTGCGCAATAACAATTCTAATAAAGATATTTTAGCTATTAGATTATAAAGATTAAGTAAGTTAACAAAATTTAAGTTAGATATCTAGTTTAATAAATATTTTTCAAAGAATATAGATAAAGAAAATAGCTAAATATATTTCTTTTTGTTAATAATATTAATTTAATCGATTTTATCAATTATAGATTGAGCAAAGTTTTAATAGATAAACAATTAATAAGTTTTTAAATAAGTTTTATATTTTTGTTGTTCTATCTTACAATTATAACAAATATAGATTTAAGCAAGCTTAATAAACTTAATTTGTTTAAAAAATAAAATATTAATAGATAATTTCTAATCAAATTGTTGTTTTTGCTTAATTATAGATAAAGTTTGTTAACTATCTAGAATTTAACTAAATTATTTAATTTCTTTATTTTTCTTTTTAATCTTAACAATTATAAAGATAGCAATATTATTTTGTATTTTTGCAATTGTTAAATCGATTTTTTTAGTCTTTTTATTTTACTAAGATTAAGTATTAATTTTTTTAATTTAAGTCTTTTGCGTCTTTGCAATAATTAAGAGCTTTTTAATTTTATTTAAACAAAATTAATTGCTATTTAATCGAGAGTTATATCTAGATATTGCTTTTAGAATAATTAATAAAATTATTTCGATCTTTAAAGTATATTTGCGATCTAGTTTACTAATTTGTTTTGTATATTGTAGTAAGGAAAATTAACTAGCACTTGTTTTAATTATCGAGCTAACAAGTTAACTTATTTAATTATTAGTAAGAGAATTTTGCAATAAATAGAAAATCGAAGATTAAAAAAACTAGATAATTTAGTTCTTTTATTAATATATCGAAGCAAAATCTTGTCTTGCTTTAATAATGTGTTTTCGACTAATTACTAACTATCTAATTATCGATTCTCAATTGTATAATTATTATATAACTAGTTCTTCGATCTCTTAGAACTTGTTATTGATAAATATCTATTAAAAATAATTAGCATTTTTTAACGAAAACAACAAGTTGCAAATAAAATAAACTTAGTTGTTTTTACAACTTATATTAGTTTTCTTAGTAAGATATTTGTGTCTAGAATTTTTAACTAGATATTAACTATTTAATTGTTAATAGTTAAAGATTTTAGTTGTTCAAATAGTTAAAAGATTAATTGTTTGACAAGTTCTAATAGCTTTTTAGCTATTGTTTTGACAATATTATAATATTAATATTTCGATTTTTAAAGCAATAATAATTTAAGTGTCCAAATAATTAATTGTCAACTTCTATATATTAAAAATTAACAAGAATTTAGTTAATTGTAGTAATTGTAAGTCTATTGTCAATTCGATCTATTAATTATACTTTAGATATTCTAGTTAATAAGTAGATAAGTTTTTTGCTCTATTTTGAGCTTATAACTTGTCAAAATAATAAATAATAGAATACTTAGTTACTATATAAGAGTTAAGACTTTGTCTATCTATATATATTGATCGAAACTATTCGAATCGATTATATAATATCGAGTTAAGTAGTATTGAGCCAAGTAGTGTTAACACTAGATTAAATCGATTATAGTATTCCGATAGTATCTCTATATATTATTGTATTAAAAAAAATGTTTTAGAATCTTTATCTAATATATATTAAGCAAATATTTAATTTTTTTTTTTTAGATAGTATCTTTATATATTGTTATATTAAGAAAGACATTTTAAAACCTTTATCTAATATATATCGAATTAATACTTAATATTAATTTTTTATCAAATAAGTAATTTTTGAGTTGCAACTTTAAAATATATAAAAAATCTTGCTATTAAATTTAGATACTATATTTGTGCTAAATTTATATTTAATATTAAGTCAATTAAGAAAGAATATTATATAAGAATTTTCTAAATTAAAAGAAAGATATAAATATTGTTAACAATATTTTACAACTTTTTAATCTTTTTTATTTATAATTTAATTAATTATTAAGTTAAATTAAATATAAACTAATTGTATATATTTTTTTTAACTAGTTGAGCAACAATATAATTAAATTTATTACAATTATATTAAATAAATAGAATATCTTTTTTTGTCTTTAAATTGTTCTTTTTAAATATTTTAATAATATATTTTCTTATTTTGTTATATAATTAGTATAAATATAGCTTAAAACAAATATAAATTTTATCTAAATATAGAAACAAGTAGTAATAGTTTTTTTTTTACAAATTTATTATTTTAAAAGTAATTACTTTTTTATATATTAATATAATTGCAAATTAATATTTATTAATACAAAGAAATCTTTAATTTCTCTTTATATAATTCGATAAAAATTTATTTTGTTTTTTAATATTTAATTTATATTTTAAATTTAAAATATAATATATTTATACTATTTATACTATTTATATACTATAATAGTTTGTTAACAATTTTAATTTTTTAAAATTAATTAATAAAATAAGTTGTTAAATAATTAAAATAATATTTTCGAAAATTATATTTAAAATATATTTAATAAAAGATTAGTATATACTTAAAATATTTAAATTACTTTCGAAAATTATTAAAATTGTAAAAATATTTTTTAAATTTTAAACAAAATATTAGTAATATTTATATAATTTTAATATATATTAAGTATATTTCGAGTTTGTTTTTTGTTTATATTTATTGTAAAAGTTTGCAATTCTTTGTTTTTATAATTAATATAAAAAATTTAAATAATTTAATAAACAACTTCTTTTAATATTTTAAATATTTTAATAAATATTATATAATAATTTTTAATAATCTCTATATTAATTTATGTATAACAATAGATATTAATTTCTATTATAATTTGAATATATATTTAATATATATTATATATATATTAAATTTACAATAATAATTCTTGTTTTAATTTAAGATACTATATAAGTTTATTTTGTCTTAAATTAATTTAAATACAAAATTTATTTTAAAATATAATTAATTTATAAAGATTTTAATCTAAATATAAATACAATATATAATAATATATTGTTAAGAATTTTTATTAAAGTAAATAATACTTTTAATCTATTGCTTCTCTAAAGAACGCAATTAATTAAAAACAAATTTTTGCTTAATTTCTATAAATTATAAGCTAGATTTATACAATATTTAAACTAAATATAAATCAATTTTTTAAAACTATTTTAATAAGAAATTTCTTAAATTTTTGCTTATAAATTAATATTATTATACAATCTTTTATATTAAAACTATTATATATATAATATAAAACAATTTTGTTATATTTTGTATATAAATTAAATATAATAGAAGAGATAGCAAAATATTTTGCAAAATATTTAGCGCAAACAATAGATTTTGTTATTTAATTGTTGCAATTATATTGTCGACAATTTCTTAAAATATTTTAATAAAATATAATAAATAATAAGTATAATTTTTGTATATAATTAATATAAAGAATAAAAATTGTTTTTAATTAACAAAAATATAGATATTTAATTACGTATTATATATACTAGTTTTAATTTTGTTATTTTTTTAAGAATAATTAAATTTTATATATATTTAGTATATACTAAACTTATATTAAAATAAAATTAATTACAAATAAATCTTTTAAAAGCTAAATATTTAATAAAAATACAATTTTTTGTATATTGTTATAATTTGTAGTCTATTAAAATGCAAAAATAATTAATATTAATATATATTAAGTATTATACTACTACTTTCTAAGAAGTCTTAGAGATATTAGAGAGAATTGTATTGTTGAAGAGATTTGTAGACATCTTTAGACAATGCAAGCAATTACTTGATAACAAAAGATTGCAACTAGATATAGCAATAACAATAAATAAAAATTTATTTTAAATTAAATACAATTTATAAGAGAGTTGTATCTAGAAAATCTATATATTAAAGAAGATCTTTTTTGTTTGTTATATTTGTTGTTAAACATATCGAGCTTTGTTTGTTTTATTTGCTATTAAATATATTAAGCTTTGTTTGCTTTGTTTATTATTAAATATATTAAATTTGCTTATTAACATATTGAACAATATTTGTCTATTAAATTGTCAAATATGCAAATAATTGTACTATATACTACAAACTACTTTGTAGAGTATATACTAGCTATAACAAACTAGAATTGTAATACTATTTCTTTTTTTTAAACTTTTTTGTTTCGAAAAACAAATACTTATATATTATATCTTTTTATCAAAATTATATTTGTCTTGCTTTCGAAATAGATTGTTACAAAATACTTATTAATTTTGCTTATAAATATTGTTGCTATATTAACAAGTCTTGTATTGTTATAAAAGATTTGTTATTTTGTTTAAAGTATTTAAAATATATTTATACAAACAAATTGTATATAAATATATTGTAAATTTCTTTAAATTATATTAGAAAAAATCTATTCTCTAAAATAACAAAAAATAAGATTGTATTAATAATTGTAATTACGCAATTGCTTTGCAACAAAAAAATACTAAAAAAAATTAATACAAAAACAAAACAAAAAATACAATATTTATTGTCTAATATAGAGAAGTTAAATATTACAAAGTTGTCAAATTATTTTGTCGCAAATACTTTAATTAAAGTATTTTTTATTATTTAATTTTCTCTTGTTATGCTAGATAATTTTTCGAATATTAATAGAATTTCTAGATTAAAGTATTGCAATTGTTAAGATTACTAATTGATTTTTACGTGTTTTTTGTTATAAAGTACTTTTTTTACTTTACAAAATATTGTTAATTTTGCTATTTTAGAATTCTCTTAATTTTAAATTGATTTTTTTCTTGTAACTTATAATAAAATATTTTCTATATAAATGTATTTGAATCGATTAATTTTAACAATAATATATAAAATACTAAAAATACTTTAACATTCTTAGATAAGTCGAGTTTGTAATTGATTAATTTTTTAGTTTTTTTAATAAGAAACAATTCGACTTTAATATAATTTAATTTCTTGTTTAACTTTCTTGTTTTAAGATTTTTTGTAAAAAGATATATTTTATTTTTCTCTTTTAGTTAAGATATTGTTTTTTGTTTTTTATTTTAATACTTAATTAATCTTTCTTGCATTTTTAAGATATTGTTGTGTATCTTTTTTAGTATCGCTACTCTTTTAATAGCTAATTGCGTAGATAAATGCGTACATTTTTTTTCGAAGAGATTTAGTTTCTTGTTATAGTTGACAAAGAATAAAGTTATTTTAATAATATTCGAAATCTTTGCATTAAATATTAGTTGTATTATAGATAAAAATAATATCTAGTTGCTATAAGTATTGTTAATATAATATTTTAGATATTGTTTAAAACTTTAGTTTGTTTTTTTTGTCTAATTATTTGTAATTAAGTAATAAATAATAGACATTTAAAGTCTTATATCTAATATTGAGAGAAACATCTTTTAATAGTTAGACGTAAAAAGTTTGTCTTTGTTATTAGTTAATTTTTTAAATATATTATAATATTGTATAAGTCGATTTAATATAATATATTCTAATTGTTTTGCGATAAATTTCTTTTTGCATGCAATAATATATAAGTACTTAATAAGTTTATTAACTATTATTAATATCGAATTATATTTGTTTCTAGTTGCTAGATTTGTCAACTTAAGCAATTTAATAATAAAATTTATTGTAACTTTATTTTATAACAATTTAAATAATTCTTAATATTGAATTTTGTTATAATTCGCGTGCGTATTATATTTGTTTTGCTAATAATTAAAATATCGTTTAATATATATCTTAATAGCTTGTCTTATCTATAGAAATTAACAATATTAACGTAAAAGTTGAAAAGTTTTAATTACTTTTAAATGCTTTTGTAGTAATTTGTTATAATGCTTTTTTATATATTTGTCAATTTTGTTAATAAATATTTGAAGTTTTTCTTTCTTTATTAAAAACTTTTTCGTATTATTTTAAAGTATTTGTAGTATAGTATTTAGTTTATATTTGTTTATTAATAGTAATTTGTTTTTATTGATTTTAAGTATATTATAATTAAACGATTTTTTTGTTTTTATATAATTACTTTTTCTATTAAGTGCGTTTGCTTTATTATTATCTTTGTCTAAAATATACTATATTTTGAACTTGTACTATTTAAGTCTCTCTAATTATTATATTTGTTTTTTGTTAAGTTGCTTTATAATAATAAAATGCACAAGATTCTTGTAATCTATAAAAATTGTAAATTTTAATAATTTTTTTGTATATATTTTTTATAATTTTAAAAAAACTACTATAGCAAGTAGTTTCTTATTGTAAATATTATAGTTCTATTTAATTAATAAAAGTTTTTTCGAAAGATATATTATTAAGTGTTATATATCTTTATATCTTTAATTGAAGTATATATTAATAGCTAAATTTGATATATTAATTTTAATCTTGTTTGACAATCGCAAATCGTATATCTTTAGTATTAACTTTTTTAAACATTTTAATTTAAGATTTTGAAATAATTTTTTCTCTACAAGTCTTTATATTTATAATATATTCTTTTTTGTAAAATTTGTTAATAATATCGCGTTTACTAAGTAATTTTTAATAAATTTCTTGTTATAATTTATAAAATCTAAAAAGAATTGTACTTTTTTAATATTTGTTAATAATTTTTATTTTTTAATTGCTTATAGCTTCTTAGAATTTATGCGTATCTTATATTGTTCAACAACAAATTTAAAAAAGTTAACTTTCTTTTAATAGAATTCGTATTTCTTTGACTTAAGATATAAGTTTCTTATATTTAGATATTTTAATACTTTGAAAATATAATTAATATACTCTTTTAAGATTTTTGAGTAAATTATAATGTTGTTCAAGTATATTATAACAAATTGATTTAGATATTGTTGTAGTATATTATTGATTATTTTTTAACACATTGTTAAGACGTTTATAAGCTTAAATAATATTATTGTATATTTGTATAATTTATATTATATATAAAAAACTATCTTTTACTCTTTCTTTGTCTTTATTCTAATCTAGTTATACGCTTCTCGTAAATTTAATTTAATAAAATATTTTGCTTCAAATAGTTAATTTTGAAGCTCGTTAATATTAAGTAGTAAATATTGATTTTTAATCGTAATATTATTTAGCTTTTAATAATCGACATATAGATAAAAAGTTTTATTCTTCTTTAATACAAAGAGAATCGAATATCTTGTCTATAATTAAGATTTTTTAATAAATTTTTTTTTTCGTTTTTTGTTAGATATTTGCGAAGTATCTTTAGCTTTTTCTTAAATAAAGTATATATAAGTTCAAATTTAAATTGCTTATTTAATTTAAATTTAATTTCGTAATTTTACGATTAATATTTAGAGAGAGTCTTTGTTATTTTTTTTTCTTGAAATAAATATTTTTAATTGTTGTATATTTGTAATATATATTTTAGCGATTTCTTTGCTATACTAGATAGTTTAAGATTTCTAGAAGATTTGTAATTTTTTTTATTTATTTTAACTTTATAATTCGATTAATCTTTGTTAATATTTGTTAAATTAAACTTTATTAAATTGTTTTTTTGCAAAAATATAAACTCGCTACTTGCGATCGATTTTCGACTCAATCTTTTATCTATTATCGAATATTATTAATGTGTAGATTAAATATAAATTACGTAATTATATTGTACAAATTTAAGTACTTTTGTATTCTAATTAACTTCTAGATTGTGTTGCTTCAATTAAAATATTTTTAAAACAATATTATAAATAACTATTTTTACTATATTAAAGATTAGTTTCTTGTAATATTGCTAAATAACTATTAATAGTAATTTTGTTTCTTTATTTACTTTTTTATTTTTGTTAAGCAATAAATTTTTATTTACAATTACTAGATTGTATATATTAAGTTTCTTTTAAATAAAGTATTTTTCTCTTTTAATAAAAGTTTTGATTATAAAATTATTTGTTGTATCAAAATCGATTATTGCAATAAGTCGACAATTATTAATTTTAATTAATGTAATAAAACATTGTGCGTATGTTGTTAAATTTAGTTGCTATTATTAAGCTAATATATTATATTTCTTTAATATACTCTTTATTAAAAAATTTAAACTTTTTTTAATTTTTGTGTTGCAACTTTTGCTTCAAACATTTGTTTGCGCTAAGTTTTTTTTTATTATTGTTTAAAGATAAATAATTTTCTAAAAAATTATCTAGATTTTTCTTTGTTTTTTAGATAAGTCTAGCATAAGTTGTTATAGTATTTTATTCAACTAAATGTTGCGTATTTCTTTGCTTTCTTTATCTTTTTTTGAAATAAACTTATATTGCTTAGTTGTTGTTCGATTTTATCAAAAATATCTCTTTCTATAGTAGCGTCGCTTTCTAGCGCTTTCTCGCATTTGTTTACAATTTAATTTATTTCTCTCTCTCTTAATAAGCTAGTTAAAGCGTCAAGATGCTTCGTAATATTGTTTAGACTTTCGTAAAAGTTTTTCTAGTTATATTTGTTGTTTAAGTTTGTTGTTAGATAAAAGTATAACGTTTTTAATTATTTTGTTCTTATAGTTTTATTAAGTATTTGATTGACTTCTTGCGTAGATGCGAGTATCTTGTTTGATAATATTTTATTTAGAACTTTCTATAATTGATTTGAGTTTTCTACTAGATAGTAGTTGTTATTCGATCTAATTTTGGAAATATTTGTTTTTGTGTCAATTTGCTTTCTAATATTGTTCTAACTATTAAATATCTCTCTTAATATAGTATTGATTTGTTAATAATTTATTAAGTTTTGTAATTAACAATCTTTTGCGAAGTAACTCGATTTGCTATATAAATAGCACGTTTTTTAAAATTTGTTATTTTGCTTTCTTTTAAAGTTTTTCTCTTTATATTATTAAGTAGAATCTAGTTTTATAGATGCAAACTTACAATAATTAAAATTATTATATTTTTAATTAAAACAAGATTCTTTTTGCTAATATTTAATTGTTAATTTAAAAAAGATTTCTACTCTTTTTTAAAATTGATTGTATTTTTTTTTATAGTTCTTTTATATAGTTTGTTGTTAAAATCGATAACTACTTTAATAAGATTAAATATATTGTTAAAAATTTTCTTATTACGCATAATTTTGTTTTTTAGATTGTTCTTAAAATTTTGTCGAAACATTGTTATAAGTGCGATATTGTTCTACTTAATTAAACTAATATACTTTTGAAATTTAGCTATATAGTCTATTGCAAAAATTTGTTAAATTAGATGCTAAATTACTCTTTTTGCGATTTATTTTTTGTTAAATGTTTTAAAGATTCTTCGAAACTCTTTTTTAAAATTATCGAAGTTCGTAAATATTGTATAAGAATTTTTGTTATAATTCTCTAAATATTTTTGTAAGTTTAACTTAAGTTAATATTGAATTCTTTCTTTAAAAAATATTGATACAAAAATTGTTTTTTGATTCGCTAGAACAAAATAGAAGATAAAATAGATATTTATTTGCATAAACTAGTTCTCTAGATTAATATAATCTTTATAATAGATATTGAGTTTATTAATTTTGATTTTGTTGTTTTTTATAATCGATAGTTGACGTAATATTAATAAGTTAGTATTTGAAATAAAGACGCGTTAATCTAATATAGATATCTTAAAAGTATTCAAAGTGTTACGCTACTACTTTCTAAGAAGTTTTAAAGATATTAGAGAGAGTTATATTGTTAAAGAGATTTGTAGATATCTTTAAACAATATAAACAATTACTTGATAACAAGAGATTGCAACTAAATGTAGCAATAACAATAAATAAAAACTTATTTTAAGTTAAACACAATTTATAAAAGAGTTGTATCTAGAAAATCTATATACTAAAGAAGATTCTTTTTGTTTGTTATATTTGTTGTTAAATATATCAAGTTTTGTTTATTTTGTTTGTTGTCAAATATATTGAACTTTGTTTGCTTTGCTTATTGTTAAATATATCGAACTTATCTATTAGCGTATTAAACAATATTTGTTTGCCAAGTTGTTAAGTATGCAAGTAATTGTACTATATACTACAAACTACTTTGTAGAGTATATACTAGCTATAACGAGCTAGGGTCGTAACATTAAGTTTGCGTTAACAATTTAATTTGTATATTATAATTCTATATTAAAAAATAAAAAGTATTTAATTTAATAAATTTATAAAATTAGTTTATAAACAATATAAATAAAGTAAAAATTTATTTTATAAATTTTCTATATAGCAAACTTTTAATTTTTGTATATGCGAATTATAGATTTAAGATATATATAATATATATATTAATTTTGCTATTTTTTAAAAAATTTATAATACTAGATCTTTATATAATACTTTAATTGCGCGTTAATATTTATTATATATATTAATTAAATAAAGTATTATTAAAAATTATTAATATTCTTAAACTTAACTCTATTGTATACTAAATATATATATAGTATATTTAAATATATATATAGTATATTTAAATATATATATTTGCAATACTTAATTTTAAAATATTTGAAACTTTAATATTAATTTTTTTTTTTTTTTTTTTTTTAAAGTAAAAAAGTAATCTAAATAATTTTAAAGTTAATTGCAATAACAAAAAATTAAATCTAGTTTTAATATAAGTTAAAATTATATTTTACTTAAATTAAATATATATTAGATATATATTTGTTAATTAATATTTTAATAAA
>JAABUW010003742.1_pt1 | contig 21291 bp, 23 predicted proteins | sample 5560081 | NCBI WGS metagenome assembly JAABUW01 (sample SAMN10711882, study PRJNA513363) | rock metagenome | isolation source: Antarctica rocks | place: Antarctica: Victoria Land, Knobhead sud
ATTTCTAACAAGTAAGGAGGTACGGAGGCTGACACCAAAAGTCTTGATTTGGCGCTAATGGGAAGGGCCCCAGGTTTTTTGGAGAGCCGGCAGGAGGGTCACCCCGGAAACCGCACCCAAGTATACTTCGACCCCCGGGAGCTTGCCCAGAATTTCTGGGAGCTCTAGTCCCGGTAGATTGAGCGCCAAATCAAGACTTTTGGTGTCAGCCTCCGTACTCGATATTGTCGGCTGCAAAAAAACCACAATACGCAGAGAGCGCGCTCTTCGGGCGAATACTGGAGGCATGGCTCTCCACTATAGGGAATGTACAGAAGGGCAGACATTCGACGAGGAGGTGAGGATATTGATTGTTGAACGGGCGAGCTGATTATTTATCTTATCTTGGACGACTGTTCAGAGGTTCCGTACGTTGTCTACCATCAACAGTGAGATTACGCTGATTATCATCATTATCTCTACCGATTGTCAACGTACTCGGCTTTCTCGGCGTGTATGTAGCCCTTTCAAATGAAAAACCGCTCGATGGGGCAATTGCAAGCGCACATTCCGCAAACAAAGCTCCGCATCAGGTTGATTGGTTGCAAACAGCGCCACTCGTCTTTGTCCCATCCCAGCGAAGCACCAGTGTGTCTTCTGTGTCCCAGAAATGGGTTGTCTTGCCGTGAAAATCTTTTCCCTTGGCCCATGCCTATCGCCCCCGAGATCAACCAAACACCCAAAAAGAAACGGAACGACGCATGCAAATGAGATGGATTCTGGTGCAATGAAGATAGATGCGCCGCCGCATGCTGAAAATATTGACAATTGTCCCGCTGTTGCGCCCATGACAACCTTAGAGATTGTTCCAATTTCGCCGACCAAGTCAGCCAGTGGCTCCGTGAAGACGGAGACGTCGACTATCGAATTTGGTCATGAGCCATGTGAGACATACCAGCAGCGTGTGAAAGATCTGTGTCGCTCACTATGGCCTGATTCTGCCAGAAGGCTCCGCGTCAACAGCTTATTGAGTGGTCGAGTTGTGGGACTTTTACATGGCACAAAGTTTTTGCAGTCGGTTTGGCCTGCCAGAGAATTCTCTATCGAACGTTTGCGGGGCGGAGGCTTCAACCGAGTCATTGCAATCACCATCACGAGCACCAACCGCCAGGAACCAACGCGTCTCATACTTCGAGTCCCTCGATTCGATGACGCCAAGCCTGAACGTGAAGTGGGCATTCTGCGTTACGTCGCCCAACATACATCAATCCCTGTTGCCAAAATCAGAAACTCGGATTTCACAAGTGACAACGCTCTCGAAAGTCCCTATGTAATCCAATATCGAATTCCTGGCAATGACCTTCAACGTCCTTCTTCGGGCCTCGATTATCCCTCTCTGAGCTTTCAGCAGCAGTGTACGATTGCTAGAGAATTTGGAGCTGTCCTCCGCAAGCTGCTAGAGACCAATAACTCAACTCCTGGCCGAATTGAGGCCTCAGGCTGTCAGGAGAATTTTCCAGTTTTCAAAATCAGGCCGTTCGAAGTCAAATTGAATCCTTTGATGGATGACTCCGAACTTGACGAAGCAAGCCACGCCGCTAGTGTTCCTCTACACGATACTACGCTCGCATTCTTCGAATCCCAATTTGAACGCTGGAGAGATGCAGCGTTAGACTCCAACCCCCTGAAAGTCTTGTATATGAATAAGCTGTCCGCTGCTGCTTCTCAATTGCACGAAGCTGGCTATCTAGGCAACGGTCAAAATTCGTTGTGTCATCTTGATCTAAATGGAGCTCCACGCAACGTTATGGCAAGGATAAACACAGATGAACGCCTTGCGATAACCGGAATTCTTGATTGGGACGACGCAATATTTGCCCCCAGATTCGTAGGCTGCGCGCCTTCTATGTGGCTTTGGCAATGGGATAGATGGGTTGATGATCCGGAAGACGAATCCATGGCCAATGATACACCTACATGTCCCAAAAAGCAAGAGCTCAAACGTATATGGGAAGAAGCTGTTGGGCCTGAATTTGTGCAGATGGCTTATGCACTCGGCTATCGGCTGGCCCGCCGTTTGTTCCAATGGGCGCTGAATGGGATACATTCAACATGGGAGATGAAAGCAGCGGACGAATGGTTGGACGATTGGGCAGCCATTCGCCCCGAGAATACGCCCCAAATCAAACGAGTGCTCAGAGCGGATGTGGACAGCTGGTCTTTAGCGACGGACAGTGATCAGGAGAGTCACGTTGAGGCCGAGGAGCAGCAGGAAGTTGTCGGCACGGTGAAAGGTGAAGCTGACAAGCATGAAGAAGATGAAGACAGCAACCACCACCCAGAAGAATCGAGCTAATCTCCGTTGGTCGTTTCGCTGTAGAACTCTTTCCTAGTGACAATGAAATCATTCGCTTTCGGGTATCCTCCTCCATTGCTTTGTCCTGCTCGTTTTCAGTCCTAAGTTTCATCATGTGTTTATGGTAGCAACGCCTATGATTCCACGCTTGTCCGAGAATAATATACTCACGCATTATCCTCGAACCAGTGGCGTTTCTTTGGTACAATATATGAGCAAACGCATCCGTCTCGATCCTTGATATTCGTCAGACAAAGAGATGCCTCTCATAAAGCGCAAGCATCAAATGCAATATGTGTTCCCCGAATTCAATTCACTTACATCGCAGTCCCGAATTCAATACCCCCATATCAACGACAGATACAGTCAACATCACACGAGAGTCGGCTCAAGACAATGCCAGGTACCGGCATCAAAAGCACCAAGCATCACTGCCCATTAGATGGCAGAGGCTACGGCGCTTGCCGCAAGATCCCCCGGCAGGCATATTGCTCCTATCACCAGGTACAATACCCAATGCACGGCCAGGCACACATAAGGCAGCCAGATATAGCAGCCGGCGAGCGTTGGAAGGGAGAACCGTGTCCGGCATGCAATGCCAGCGGAAAGGTAGAGAGAGATCATTGCAAGCTAGTTCATGTCCGTTCGCTAACGGTCATCTGTTTAGGCTAACGATCGCCTGAATGCAAGGCAATATAATTATATGAGAGAGCAGGAGGTCGGGAGGGGTTCTCACTTCGCTAATAAAGGAAGGAAATCGGGGAGGTAGAACGATGAGTATCAATGTCTCCATGGATGGCAAAGTTGACACGAAAAACGACCTGGAAGCCCTTACGGAACTGATTGGGCTGGCGTTCATTCATTCCTCCTTCGAGCACCGTCTCCAGTCTGTCCACTTACGATATTGTATATTCGTTATGGGTGGGGAACTGTACGGTCTATAGTCAATGAGTTGAAGCGCTTTCCTTCGTTCGTATTGCCGATGCCAAATAGGCAGTCTCTATTGAGACGGATTGACGTTCGAAAACGCTGTTACGATATTATATTCTTTTGGATGTACGAGAAGGCGTCAGCTGTTTTGATTACTCTCAGTACCGCGGATAGTTACCAAGATTTACCTCGAATTTACAGTGTCTTGCATGCTTCAACGAGGCCAGTAATGTGGAAGTCAGCGATCCTCGCCATTTTAGCTGTCGCAACTTACCTCTTCTAGTTCTAGTCGGTAAGATCTTTTGGATCCTCGATCCATTATTAAGCATGTTTTTCACAAATCAAAACAGTTCCGGCCAGTAAGCCTGTCTCAATGTTGACCTTTTCAATCAACCCACTTTAGGTCAGCAAGAGCGCTCTCCGGTAGTTATCTACATTGGTAGGTCTGTATTCAGCGCGCTACCTATCAACAACAACATACACCGAGTTTTGTCAACTCTGTATCTGGCGGAACATCGAGCTGCCTGACTTGGAGAAATCCTGGAACCGCGTGCAAACTTTGCGTGTGCGGGACATACAATATTTGCCAGAGCCTTTTATCCCATGAGCGTCAGGTGCAGTCGGATTGCAATCAATATTAGAGGAAAGGTCTGTGAAGCACCTCAGACGTAGATGTTGGCCTCTTTAGTCAAACCCAAATGCATTAGCCCTGTCGAAGACAAAGGCGGGCGAGCGCCAGATTACATTTTGAGGCCGACCAACAACATTACTGTCAAGTAATTACCTAAAGAGACATATTCCTAGGATACTCGAGATAGCGAGATGTTGGTATCTATTCTTGTCATGAGAATTATTTGGAGACAGATAGCTTGATAGACAACAGATTGACTCTCATTGCCAGAGAGCTCGCGCCGAGCGGCCCAAATGAGCATTTTGGTGGGTTCATAAAAAGAATCTTTTCCAGTGACAGGCCTGAAGATTCACCAAGAAAGACTCTTTCCCCTCGACTATTATAGCTGACTAAGTTGACAGTACAATGTGGGTCAAACAGGCGTCCACTGGAGGACATCTCAGACTCATGTCTGCTGTGTCACGCCGCCGGTGCTACTAGTCCGTAACACCTGTGTGCATCTAGATTCTAGCAAATCGAGACGAGTAACGTGAAGATGGCAGCCTACTTCAGCACAGTTTCGCCAAGCACCTGAGCCGCAGGAAGTGGAAGTGCAATCAGATTGACGGCCGGAAGAGCAGCTGCCACGTGGCTGTTCACATCATTTAACATATTGAAAGCTGCTCCAGTATATGTTACTGTTCCTAGCGCCAGAGTTGCGAGTCCGAGGCCTTTTCCAATGGCCACCAGCCCACTGCCAGGAATAGGGGAGTACCAGGTTACAGCACCCAAAACCCCATTCACACCCTTCTTGAACAGCGCCGTCAATTTATTAGCTATAGCGCTCACCACATCCTACGCAATAGCTACCTGGCTTGTGAGGATGATCTGGACAGTTCCCATTACGATTGAGCTTCTGCACTGGAGTGGTCGCTTTCCATCCTTTACGACCTTTAGATGTGGAAGTGGCCATTGCAGTGGACATGGCGATGAGCTCTGCACCTGGATCTGTCTCGTCTTTGAAGGCGACATATGAGCCGAAGACCATAAGATGACCAATTTTTTTTTGGGAGGCTCGGTCTACCGAGAGGTTGTTTTGCCGAGGAATTAGTGATGCGGCAGTGGTGGATTATGCATCATTAGCATACGGTAGAAGACCGTGGTCACTGATCTGTCAATGATCACCTTACCAATGACTGCAAGACTGCGCTCAGCTTGACGCGCGTTAAGTGGTGTTGACAACAGTTTCGAGGGTATTGTATTCGAGAGCTGACTGGTCCCATCCATTCCTGGTCTCGGCATTGCGTCAGTGAGATTGTGGTGAAGAACTACTGTTATACACATTATAAACTGTAAAAAACTCCGCAAATGTATCTTGTATAGATCAAAAAACATCCAAAACGCACGACAACGATTTTCGAGAAAGCTCGAGAAATCCTCCCATGTCGTATTTGTACCCAGAGGATGGCTTGTTTATAATCATTTGCCGCGATTGCAATACGCAGGTGGAAACGGGCTGGCGGATGAGTTTTGAATTATTGATATCGTAGACAGATTGTTCTTTAGTAAAAGGAGAAAGCCACAGTGCGATCAAATATGGGAAGGCTGGCGCATCCTATCGGGTCTGGAGGCTACGACCGAAACAAATCCCCGTCGACACTTGGGCAGAAGCCTCAGTCATCGAACGAGACAATTTCCCGAACAACGGTCCGATTCGAGCCTTGTCAGTCTAGCTCTCATACCCGCTAAGATGTGTCTTCGATCTTGATTGAGCGTGGAGTGCAGTAAAAAGTACTCGCACACTAGAGTCTCAGAGCTCCAGGCAAATTTTATCAGAGTGTCGACAAAGTTTCATGTTGTAGACGTCTCGATTTGGCCAACGCCAAACTCGAGAAGGCACAATTCTGAAAGTCTTTAAGGGGCGCTGTGTGTGGACAGAGAGCCCTCACTTTCCCCTGAGTCGTCCTGCCAGAAGAGTCGCGCTAAGCGCGCCACTACGCGCGTAAGTAGGCTCCATTCAAGTAAAGTCCTAAGGTATCCCATGAATGGTATAGTGACATTAATGCCGGATTCTTAGCATGCGATATCACCAGCTTAGACCGGATATCTGGGCTTAGATATATTCATCGCAATTATGTCGGCGTTCACCACCTTCCCTGCTACTCTCTCGGATCTCCTCCCCATTGCCACTGTCTCCCGCGCGGCCTTCAAAGATAACCCGCACACAATATCGTACTGGATATTGCCTCAAGACAACGAAGAGGGTATCTACATTTGGCGGCTAAGAAACATGATTGATCAATTCAACAATGACCCATCAACTCACCTCGTCAAATGTGTTGACACCACCAACAATAAGATTGTATCATGCGCGCTTTGGCAGAACCCTCAAACAAGGGAAGCGGAGGAGGAGAGAGCGAGTTATATAGCTAAGAAGAAGGAGAAGGGTGACATGGATAACGAATTGCCAAAGGGTACGAACAAGCCGCTCAAGGATGACTTTGACAGTGCAACGCAAGAAATGAGGCGCAAGTATGTGAATACTGAAAATGACTATGGTGAGCCAACCTTCCGTGATCATTGTGAACAGATTGGTTGGCGAAGAAAAGATTGACGACAAGTCACAAGTCCTGAGAGCCATTGCCACCCTCCCTGAATACCAAGGCCAGGGATGTGCCTCAGTGCTTCTCAAGTCTGGCCTGGAAATTGTCGATGCCCGGAAAGCGAAAGTCTTTCTCGAGGCCACACCTCAAGGTCGTCCTCTATATGAGAAGTTTGGCTGGAAATTTGTAGATGAGATGGTTTTTGACCTCGGTAAATATGGCTGCTCTGGTGTACAGAGGATCACATGCATGATGAGGGAAGCAATAGAATAGAACGGTAAGAGAAATCGGATTGAGACGCTACTCCTCTGATTTTATTATCATACAGGCCAGAGCTTGTCGGTCGCATAGAATTCGTGATGCTATCTCTTTGCAATATTTACGGGATTCCCCTATCAATTATGACCAAACCGTTCCCTGTTCCTTCTTTCAAACTCCGCTGCTGTGTAGAGCCCAGCAGAACAAGTTTTCAGAGCATGTCGCTGCCCAAGGCCTAGGACCCACATGCAACAGCCAAGCCTCTTGGCAGCACCCTTTTACCGTGGACTTTTTTTCGGTCTTTATTTTAGATATTCTCTTCATCAGCCAGGCAGCAAAAGTTTTGGTGGTTAAAGATCAAGAAGAGAAAGGATTCGTCACGAGAATATGGCGGGAAGGAGTCAGCTTGTTAGAAGGACTCAAGGCAGTTCCTTATCTATCACACTCATATGAATCACAGCCGTCAGCTAATGTTGCAACAGGATCAACAGGATATCAGAGGTCAACCCAATATAATGCTCGAATCAACGGGCGAGAAAATTAATCATAACAGCTCATGAACCTATCGATATGGAAAGTCTTGCATATTAGCATCATGAAAGCGTAAAACTCACGCAAAAGGGCTATGGGGGAGCAAGCTTACAATAACGCTCGAGGGAAGACGGCATCACCTAATGACGATGCCTGTCGTTGAGGGTCAGCAAAGTCCCACAAACATTGAGCCCAACAAAGACAATCAAATGGTGACGCTTGATTCAGAAGATTTGGTCTTGTCAATGACGTTCAGTCATGAAAGTGTGGTTGTGATGGGATTGAATCCCCCGTCTATTCATCATGAAGGCATTGTGATAGCAGCATCCAAAGGGCGTTGGCTTACTGCAAAGGAGACAAGGCCGATAATAGCCTGCGTGAAATTTGAGAGCAGGCACTTGACGTGTGGAGGCAATCGGCCGCTGATCGCTTCGACTGGACAACGAGATGCCAGATCTTCCGAGGTGCTGCAACCTTTTTGCCGGCGCCCGACTGTGATCAAGACAAATGTGGGCAGATTCGAGAGACGATTTATGGGGTGCCTTTGACACCGCGAAATCCAGTCAGCTATGCTCACAACATTTTCAATATTGGATCAAAGTGAGTGGGACAAAAAAGATCAGACAGGGTGCTGGTTCACGTCAATGCAATTCGGAGCAATGTGATTGTGAAGCGAGTGTCATCATGCAATCAGGACATTTGAATGGCCTATGGAAAAGACTCGACGTACCGTGGAGTGGACACTTCGAAGCCTTGAGTCGTTACGAGAGTCTCCGAATCACCAGGTCAGCCAAATGATCAAGCCTTGTTCTCGAGCATTCCGGGTGTGAAGGCAGTAAAGACTTTTCAGACTTCTACTATGAAATGCGAGGGAAAGAGGTGAAGCCACTGATAGGTACCAAAGCTCCCTCAGAGAGACAAGTCGGTACATTAGCGCCATATTGATTTTGGCGAGGTCATGGCTAGCTGTCTCTCAATAGAGACGGTTTACGTTAACCTCACTAGAATTCTCTTCCTGTTCTGGCTGCCTCGGGTAAAAACGGAGAAAGCAGTTTATCATGAAGGTGCTTCAGAGAATCTGGCCTGATATCAATCAACATATCAAAAGAACAGTACAAGATAGCCAGCTCTCCTGGCTAATGACTTGTTTAATCTTGACTGGCTGGCAACGAGAGCTTAGTGAATCACAAACGCTGCTTGCATCGAGACGTGCAATGATTGTATCGTTGTTTGCGGCGATGAAGCGGACGGAAATTGGGTCGGAGGATTGAGGGTTCTAGAAAATACACAGAGGGTCATTAGCAAAGGCACGTCGCTAGACTGCTTGAGAGACTAGAAGACTTGAGGGCATATTGGGTATCAGACGATGGGGTCGACAGCCACCCAGAGACATGATGACTATTGGAGAGCCTCGATGCACGATGATACATTGCAGCAATGCCCGACGTTGCGAGCAAAGACGATGGTGGCGTGACTATGATGATATACACGAACAAAGGAGAAGAGACTCAACGTACAGATTCTGCAGAGATATGGGAATTCCTAGATGCTTCTGCCAGCCTTTGACGTTGTGGTGCTCGGAAGCCTTTTCACACCAGTTGTGGTGCATAGATATATGCATGATCGTCATGATCTGAGTCTTGAATCATAGTGGTGAATCGAGGAGCGGTGGATGTGCGTTGGGGATTCCGTATGAGACGCTGACTCTGCTGCTAGCACCGACAAGAGATCCGAGCAAATGCTGACAATGATAGGCGGGTAGAATAGGCGGTCTCGGTGCCATCGATATCAAAGAATATTGAGGGTAGTCTTGACTGTTGATGAAGAAGGGAGCAATCAACACTGATTGTTGACGGAGGATGGTGCATGCTTGGAGAAAAGTAAGACTGGGTCGGAGAAAAAGTCTGCTATCTAAGCTAATTTTTTTTCATATATATGGCACTCACGACTCCTCTTCAAAGTCTGATACGAGCCAAGACCATGTTATGTGAGCCAAATCGCTCATCGTCCTTTCCCCGTTCGGCAGCCTTACTCGTCTTGAAGGCTTGCACGTGCCTCATACTACTTCCAAGAAGTCAAGACTGCCGATGGTGCTTTTCGGAATGAACATATAGTCGAGATTGCGATATACGGAAAGGAACTACCCTTGTACACATCGTTGCTCCAAGTAAAGCGACATCAAAATTGAATGGTAGGGTTGTCCACTCAAAATTATACCAGGAATTTGGGTTTGCCGTCAGAAAAATTAGCATTTGTGTGGTATCAGTTGGTATCCTGTTTGTTATAGCTTTTTGTTGAGGAATAAGATTCCATGAAAACCACGTTCTCCTACAATATATGAGCCAAGTTGACCGGTCATTGGAGGAGAAATTGCCTTCTACATGAACCAAGTCGCGTCTCCTTATATCGAGCAGATTTGAGAATGCACCAACGACATCTGCTCTTTCGCCAGGGCTATTCCAACTACTGGTACCTTCGTCGTACCTGGCAAAAGAACGAAAGGGGACGCCAAATAGTACCAATCATCATATTTCAGGCAAGATCCCGCCAGATCCCACCAGGAAAGAAGGTAAAATTGGGACATCATCTGCAGATGCTAACAGCTTCTTCTCTGATGGCCAAGCTCTGAGCGACTGGGCAGGGGGCCGCCGGAAGCGTGCTTGCCCTAATTACGTCTTTGACAGCCTGATAACTGCTTACCTGAACGCCAAAGCCATAGATCTCAGCTCCTGCAAACATGATTCAGAAATGATCTCGTTTGCACAGAGGTAAACTTTTGTCGTCTACCGCAACGAAATGCTACTGTATCGAACCGTCTGACTCTATGTCCCTTTCAGTGCGACTTTTAGGAGTATGTGCGACCTTAAACGGAAACGATCCTGATTCAAGACCATGGTTTTGCTTTTCTCACAAGTGTAGGTGGTAGACTGATTGATCTTATCGAGAATCTAGACCATACTGATCTTATCAGAACCTAGAGTCTGTCCAGCTTGCTTCAGCGCAACAAACCCCGCAGATGTTTTTAATGAAATGGGCTCAAGTATTCTACGAGCCGCTTGCTGCAGCACAATCAGGTGCTCGCTTTGAGTGGACTACGATGATATTATTGGCATTTCTTGAGGAGGCTTTATGAAATGATACCTAAGCACTGGCTCTAGCCCCAAATTACTTACTGTATTTTGTTGAATCCCACTACCCTTCACTGATTCACAATCTTGGTCTTCGATATGCATGAACATGATCTCTTCCTTTACCGCTCTTCATCCCCATTCCATCAATTCTTGCTTGGGCCAATTCATGCTCCAGCTACAATCGAAGCTGACCGGCCAACTCATAAGACTTGGCCAGCTCTCACGAGCACACTTGATCTGTGACTCTAGTGACCCAAGCAGGCCTTGGTCAACAGAAAAATGGTATGTGGGTTCCATATACCTTTGAGAAAACGTCTTTTTGATGGGATGACAGACCCAGATTTTGCAGAAGGGAGGAATGCTAAGCATACGTATGGATCATCACTGCTGCCTGTCTGATGGCGTTCATGTTCATCTCATCTCTGTCTGTGAACCAATCAAGGGCTACACTGTATGACCCCCCCCCCGCGGAAATGGTTTGCAATTTTAGTCTACAATTAAAGCGCAGACTTAATATGGTCCCTGCAATTTCAGAGGCTTTGCTGGCCATGATTGTACCAAAGCAAGTTCAAGAGTGGAAAAATTCTCAGCATCTCAGCGCCACGGCTATCATTTGTTGGTTGACGACTTCGAGTGAGCAACACTATAAGTCTTGAGCTTCGATATAGAATCGTCTCAGACTGTTGGCCTGGTCCGAGCGTCTGAGTCTCTGCACTTCAGAATTCCAGGTACAGAAGTAGACCAGGAAGGTGAACTTGGCAAGTCCGTCTTGCCACTTCATGACTGTATGGGGCTCCACAATCTTCTGAAATGTTGGTGAGCACCAATTCAGAGTGTGACATGCAAGCCGCATATGGTGTGTATATTCGCAGTAATTTCCGCAGCATCGAGATGTCTAAATTGTATTGCAGGTCGTGCAGGCATATACTGTACAAAACCGAGACTCCCACTAGGCACACGCATGTCTAAATCTTTCATTGTATACCTTGCGGAGCGCTGTTCATTCGACGCCAAAATAGGCGTCGCAATTCTAGAACGCCATGCAAGCAATGCGGTATCACCTTGCACCCGGTGGCACCCCTGTCCTTCTTTTTGCCACTGCTCTACCCATCGCGTCCCGAACTTCTGGATCCGAGCGAATGGTATTGTTCACCAGCCATTCCCTTACCCTACCTCTTAACTCTTTAGTTCCTGGCTCGTCACCGGCGAATGGCGCCATATCCATTGCTAATAGCCTGCCAGCTTCAGATTCGTTCATTTTGGCCACAGCTTCCAGTCTCAGTAGTTGCTGCTGGTCGAGGTGGGAAGAATTCGAGATCGTGGCTGGTGGTTGAGGGAAGAGATTTCCTAATTGGGAGAGTGCAACGAATAGCGTAAATGTCGCTTTCCGAGCGAGAGTAATTAACTGAAAGGGTAGCAGCGGCGCATGGCTTGTCAATGTGCCAAGAATTGGGTTGAATACCTTTGCAAGGAATGGTGATGGATATGGCCGGGTCACGGTGTGTAATTCGAGGACGAGTAGAGAGGCAAAGGCTAGATAGCGCCAAAATTTTCCGTATTGCAAATAGCTTGTAAAGCTCATAAGTCCAAGAAAGATGATGGAGCCAGCATACAGGGGAAGAGCGCTCGTCTGTAGGCCCGTGATCAGATAGTCGCGTATTGTCTTGCAATTCTGCCATTTCAGCATGTCAGGGCCGAAACGTTCATATGCGAAACGCCGCACGGGGTTGCAGAGGGTATCTTGGGCGGTTTTGAGGGTGACAAATTTGGCTTCTGCGGCCGCGTGCACGAGTGGATCCTCGGTAGAAATCTTATCAGGGTGGTGTAGGGCGGCTCTACCCATATTACATGTCAGTGAATTGGGAACCTTGCGTCTTCCCATTCAACCTTACAGTCTCCGAAACCTCGACTTTATCGCTTTCTCGTCAACGTCTGAAGTGACGCCCAAAGCCTGGTAGAAGTCTCCTTGCTGCTGCACCCAGTAGTCTGCTTCGTAGAGAGTGTAGCAAAGGTACGAAATAATGACTATCATATGTATGCGCCGCCTATGCTTCATGTATCGGGGTGTGCCTGGCTGGGGCTTGGGGTCACCGGCTCGAACCGTGATTCCGTAGTAAATGGATTGGAGCCATCCGGTGACAAGGTTGGGGAGAAAAGCCCATCCCGCGTACGAGAGAATGGTAGTAGACATATCCTGTGTATCATCATAGTATGGATGCAAAAGTTGCAGCTGGCGCAGGACCCAATCTGTCCTTTGAGGTGCTGCTACGCGCACGGCTTTAGCCTTTCACACTCTTTGGCGCTTGTTATGTCCGAAACTCTAAAATGTTTAACAATCTCTTGCAACGCTCTCGCAGTTATCCGACGGCTCAATGTGACACTACCGGACAGCGATGTCAATGGAAATTGATAGTCCCCAGGTTGCAAGATCAGAAAAAAAGAAGAAAATCAAGGAAAGAGATGCCAAGAAGAAGGATAAGAAGCGCAAGCGGCATACTTCAGACGGCCTTGAGCTCGCATCGCCTCCCAAAAAGCCCAGATCAACACACCATTCAAAATCGCCGGTAGCTCACAATGCTCCTCAGACCCAATTTGAGCAGCCAGTCTCACCCTTCTACAAACAAATCTCGTCACTATATCTACCATTACCGCCAATCTCGCAAACACATGCCTTGCAAGGTCTCTGTGCTGAATATTTATCTCCTTTGATTCTCACATATTACCCTCCATTGCACGGCGTTGTCATATCGTACAGCAATGCGACCCTATCTAGCGATCCCAATCCTGAATCCAAACCCGCTTACGCACGAGCGGTCGATGAGTATGCCGCCAGCTTCGTGTGGCTCACAGCGGACTTCATCATCTTCAAGCCGCAAAAGGGAAAAGTGGTTGAGGGATGGATCAACCTACAGAATGAGAGCAATATCGGATTATTGTGTCTGAACTTCTTCAATGCAACCATCGAGAGGAAAAGACTGGCTAGTGGGTGGAAATGGATATCGGGGAGCGTGAAGCCACCAATAAAGCGAAAATTAAAGAAAGTCGCCAAAGGCGCAGACGCAGAATCGGATGAAGATGAAGATGAAGAAGCTAGTGGAGGAACAGAAGAGACTAATATGGAGGATTCACAGGGCTACTTTCAAGATGCCCAGGGGAAAAAGGTGGAGGGCCTAATACGGTTTAAGGTCAAGGATCTGGAAACCTCAAGGACTATGGACCGGGAAACAGTTTTCTTGAACATAGAAGGGACCATGCTCAGCGACGAGGACGAAAAAGCTTTGCAGGAGCAGGAAGCTGTATGGGTGAACAAGCGAGGCAATAAGGAGCCGAAGCATGCTATGACAGGGGCTCTAGCAATTGGTAGTGATGGGTCAATGGATGTAGATCAAATTGGAGAGCTGATTCCGAAACTGAAGCATAGAGGGAAATATTAGCCACGCACCCTCCACATCGTACAGTAGAACAGACTTGACGCTATTCCTGACGGCCTACCCAAGTGTTGAATATCAGTATCATTGACTGAGATTGATAAGAATCTGTTGCGATGTTCTGCTGAGCTAAGGCTTAACTTACCTTAGACTTGTAACGCCGCGTGCGCGTTAACCCATGATCCAACCCCCACATCGAAGAACCGATAGAAGAGTTTTGAGCGTCAACCAATTCGTACACGAATGCACAGGTATGAGGCTTCGGCTTGTAATTCACAGGCACAGCATACCACCTGTGCAAATACTGTGGACTGTAGCACCGACCTGCCCTCCATCTACTGCAGCGGGCAGCAGCATCACCGTCTCACAACTTCTCGAGCAAGTCAATGATATCATACCACTCGAATCCGAGGACTGGGGCCTTGAAGACTATGCCGTGGAGGTTGGAGGCTATGAGTGTCTGCACTTTTCCGAATTGGGGCAGATTCTGAAGGATGATGAGGAAGTGTGGTGAGTATCCGAATGAATAATTCGTTCCTGTACAATGGAGGACTGTTCTCACACCAGACAGCATACGAGCTCTACAGACCAATGATTTACGTGTTCGGAGAATCTCTGGTCGCCATCAAATCACCTCAGACGGTAAGCACCTTATAGATGGGGTAGCTTTTGGAAGACCCTATCTGCGGAGAGCAGACAGACCTGCAATCAGACTACCTCCGAGGAAGCGAAGGCGAATTACGTATGACGAAGAAGAGAACATTAATGACGGAGACGAAGTCAACGATCGGCAGATAGTAGTGAGAACTGGTTTTGATGATGAGGACGAAGCCGGGGCTGAAGATGGGAGCGATGATGAGGAAGATTTTGTTCCCAATGACGATGAAGATGGGGACTTGAGCGCCGAGCTGGAAGATTTACAGAACGATGTACGTGCTGGCGCGAATGACGACAGCGGCGCCAGCTTCAGAGACGGGGGGTCGGATACGACCAAGGTTGCCGCTCGAAGATATCGAAGATCGCCTAAAGGTCTAGGTTTACTACGGCTTTTGGACGAGAATGGTCACCCATTCGCTGGAGAATACAGCAACCCCCTTCTGGACCAGTACTGTCAAGACGAACCGACTCTTAAGATCAGGAAGCGCGATCCAGCAACGTTAGCTAAGGGTGCTCGCAAAAGCGCACGAAATGGTGTCTTGGACTCGTCAGCAAGTCCTCAAAGTGTTAACAGGCCGGACTTAGCTGCCACCAACAAAAGCGTGCGGTTCGATGACAATGAGCTGGCAACACCCGCCACAATCCAAGAATCTGTGAATTCAGACGAGGACGATGATTTCGAGCCGGATGAAGTGGGCGAGTCTGATAAAGAAAATGCCGAGCCACAAGCCATCGAGAGTAATTCGAGCGATGTACGTATGCCTCATGGGAAATGCTCAAAGCCCAGTAATGCAAAGCTCACGCTCTTATAGGACTCATCTGAAAGCTCAGAATCAAGTTCTTTGAATTTTTCAGAGGAGCTTGATAGTGATGAGACATCGTCTTCGGGATCGTCTTCCAGTGTCTCAAGCAGGGAATCAGACTCGGACTCGGAGGCCGAGCATGGCTCTACTAAAGCCCCAGGCCACAAATCTGACAACTCAGACACTTCGTCCTCAGGCCCTTCAAGCAGCAGTAGCGACTCAGATCCTGAAACAAGACAGAGGATTCGGAAGCTGGGTGATGCAATTCAAAAAGCTACGTCTTCAACGCTCGATAAGAATATGCAGCCTGCGAGCACTCCACAATCCGCCAAGCAAACCCGGCCGGGTGAAGGCAAGAACAAAACCAGGAGTCGCAACAATAGGAGACGCCAAAGGAGGAAATTGGATTACCTAAAGCGTGAAGGTTTTTTAGAGGGCGAAGCTACTATGAGGGACCTTCACAAAATCGCGAAAGAATCCAAGCCTCGGGACCCTCATCTTGGAGACGCAGAGATGCGAGACGATAGGGCGGACAAAGCAGCCCCTGACCTTGATTTGGAGGCCAAAAGACAAGCTTTGCTGATGACTCTTCGTGAGGACAGCAAGACCAAGAACGTTGGGGCCGAAGAGACAGGATCGCGACCCAACCATGAGAACACATTTGCCAAGACCGGCAAGCTCTCGACGTTGGTTGATGCAGGTGGCATAGAGGCCGACCCTGCGATGGATTCGCAAGTAAAGTCGCAAGAAACAATTCAGACAGGTGGAAAGCTGCTTGGAGCAGAAGAAGCTCCTAACAATGCCCCAAGTCCGCGAGATGAGACAATGATCGATGCACTAACGAGCCAGAATGCTACAACCGCTGAGGACGAGCCGATGGTGAATGCACCGAGGAGTTCAGCCACCCCAAATTTACATGACGAGGCTATGGCGAACGCGCCCATGGAAGCAGTAGACGCTGGAGATGCAGAGGAAAGGGATGCACTAGAAGACCGCCCAGTTGAGACTGGGGATTACGCACTGCGATCAGCTTCGTGGGAAAAGCTCACGCCGTCCTCTCAACATCGCCGATCTAAGCTCGATCTAGGCGGTGCCAAGCGGATGTTGTTCGGCTCATTGGGCTTAAGAACTCCCAAGACTAAAGAAGATGAGTCAAAGACCCGTGAACAATTGATGAGAGACATTAGGCCCTTTAGAGTACCTCAAGCCAACAACGTAGTGAGAGTAGCGGAAGACCTTGCGGCTATCGCAGCCGACGAGAGCTGGAAGAGCAAGATCAGTCTTAAAGCTGTGGAATGCTGCCACAAAGGCATCGAGCTTAGTACGCCGCCTTTTCCTTTCGTTCAAAGATGGGACCCCCAGCAGCGAAGTGGTTACAATTACGGGAATTCAAAAAAACGCAAAAACAAGAAGCGTAAGCGCAACAATGACAACTACTATGAAGAAACTTTGTACCAGGAGTCATACAACCAATCTCCAGCCCACGATGAACATGAAGCATTGGAGGGTGAGTCAAATCATCCGAATGCGAACAACACGTTGAAAGACCCAAGGGAAGAGCACTCGTCGGAGGGAAGTCTTCTAGACTCTCAAGCAGTCAACGAGCAACTGCTGCGAGAAAATGGAGATGTGTCGGCCGGCACCCTTGTGGGAAATGATCAGCCTTCGACGGACTTGCCAAGTCTGCCCAAGGATCCCACCACCTGTCCGCCATTGACCCGCGAAGTAGCTAAGGTAGGAACGGTCATCGCCTTCAAGCAGCTTGAGATGTCGGCGGAAACGAACTGGCAACCTAATATATCTGATTATCGAACTGCCATGGTTGATGAGATTACTGAGAACGGAGACCTGTATATGACGCCAGCGAAACGAGACCGACCCAACAAGCAGGCCGAATATGATGAGCGAAACGGCGAGCGACTTTACTCGAAATTTGAGATGCCTGGCTTTAATAATGACGATGGCAACGAACACCTCGAGATCTCCTTTGATGAGCTAATCAGCCCAATCCTTTTACGAGCTGTGGATGACCAAGAAAAGGAGGGCAACGAGGATCCAGGTATGGCTGAAGATCACAGTGCTTCTCCGGACGGTACGACTGGGGTGGTCTCTGCACCGGTAGGAGGTAATACAAGTGATCAGCAATATTCTGGACTTGACGGTGGAGCAAACGAGGTTATGGAAGATGAGCCTCTCGGTTCGGAAAATCGGGCAGAGATATCCGAGTTAATAAAAGAGGCGGGCTGGCGATCAAGCGTTCACTCGGACGTCAACGGTGGCTTAGATGCTCGGGGAGATTCCATGAACCTTGAAAATGATGTCAACCGGGAAGACACCACTCTGATAGATCCTCCGTCACCAAGGTTCAATGGGTTCAGATCGAGCCCAGTTGTTGATATCAGATCTTCACCGCCGCTTCTAGAATCTCAATCCGCAAAACCTCTTCACGCGTCTGGGACTGAGATAGCGGAGAGCGTTCCTCCCCAAAATTCCGTTGAGTCTGATGCTGGGTCTGCAATATTGGAGTCCAAATCGCCAATCGAATATCCGAGTCTTCCAGAAACGGGCGATGACAGTGAGCTCTTCCATGAAGAAGCACAGCCCCAGTCAGACCATCTGTTCGACCATCAGATCCTTTCCCAAGATTCCATCTCCAACAGCATGGATCAGTCGCCAGCTGAGAGTACCCGCTCTCTTACCCACCCATCTCAGGGAAGCAGCCCACCTAAGCCCATCCGGTCACTCGACGCTACTGGATCCGAGGATGAATTTCCTGAACCCTTTTCACAAGCTTGGGAAATTCGTATGTCGCAAGTGAGGAACATCAAATCGGAGTCCTCTCAAGAGGATGCAATCTCGCCACCCTCCTACAGGAAAGTCAAGGCCAATGGTCGACACAGCTCATCACAAAGAGGATCGAATCGCACCTGGAAACCTGACAGTGATTGGTCTGCACTTGAGAACGGTGATGAAGACGGTGACGAAGAAGATGGCGCAAGTACGCCACGTCCTTCAAAATCACAAATGTCATCTCAGATCGTTGACTTGACCATTTCGAGTGATGCGGTGGATCCAGTGGACAGTCCTTACAACGGTGATGACGATAGCTACAAGTTACCGAAGGGCCCGGGATGGGTGTCGAAGACGAGAGCGAGCAAGGAACGTAGTACATCTACCAGGATTAGTTCCGGGAAAACGAAGGCGAGGAGTCGGTAAGGGTCATGGCATTTTTTGGCAATACCCAGTGATATAGTTTGATGGCATTAGACATCGCTACAGAGGTTCTTGCTACGCGAGTATGCTGTAAATGGTACGTAATGCTCGCTTTTATACAGTAGCTACTGCTACTTGGTCAAGTAATTGCTATGCACGAAAGGGCATGCTCCACGCTGGCTAGATCTCCTCCTTGACATTCATTCAAATCTCCCATTCATCGCCGAACTTTCTCCCTCCATCATACTCCACAGGCTTCAGTTCTTGGTCACGCCCAACAGCAACAGTCCACAAAGAGCCCATATACGCATTACACGTTAAGAGTGCAAAGGAACCGCAACACGCTCACTGCAGATGGGGATTTCATTGGGGCAATAAACGTCCGACCTAGGGCACGCAGGCACTTCCATTCAGAATCGTGCTCAGAAATGCCCAGAGGCGTCCGCGCTATTCCAATATCTGAGAACAATTATGTAGTTAAAGCTCGTCTGCTAGCCCTGATCTCGCTAGAGCAGTATCAGCTTATCTTCCACAGGCTCAGAATCATGCAATGAGCCAGCACACTGCACCCTTGAACCCTCTGAAAAGCTTGTTCCACATCTCGGCAAGCAGATGTTCAAAAGTCGGAATAGGGATGCTCATTGCATTAACACCACGGTGGCACCTTGAATTCTACAGATGTTCTGCTTGCACATCAAGGGATTGAAGTGTGTGTCACCGATACTTTTGGGGCGGTAATAATCACCAGTCACCCCATACGTTACAGTGTCGCCATCGCTTTATAATACAATGGCTATATCTCGTCTTGGTAACACGGCTGTCGTGGTATATCAATACAGCGGATCTGTTGTCTACGGCGAGTTCATGTTGATAGTGGAATCCGAGCCACCATCAAGGGATTTTGCAAGGGGCGTTTTTGCAGGCTTTTGTTTCGGGAGTGGGTGTAACCTGTTTTCGCTCGTGACGAGTTCAACATGGAGATAACGGGTGCTCAGATGTTATTGTCACTCATTCATCTGGGTATAGGGGGTTGGGATTTGGATCAAACCGAAATCACGCCTGTCACAGTTCCTGCATTGGTTTTCTCAAAGGAGCTTCGCCAGTCTTCGCGCGTCGAGATGGCGGCATCGGGTCGCCAATTTGCTTCCCTTTTGGTACTAGATATACAGCTATCTAGACACCAGTTCAACGAGCATGCAGACAGTGATTACGGCAGATCCAAAGGTTCATTCTCATGTGGTATGTATTGAAAACCCTCAACCCTGGGCATACCACCAACTTTTCCTTGAAGAGCCCAGCTGCATCCCATCGCCGCATTAGCAATCACTCGCAATATCTGTCTTTCCCATTCGAGTGGCCATCATCACCGCGGTCTTCGTGGTCCCAGGCCAAAAGATGTCCCAATTGTGCCTCATGTAAAACGTGCCTAACCACCTGGATCTCCCAGAGCCTACGAGCAATGCGGTACTGCTTGGCTGCGTCCTTGAAACTCTGCATGGCCCAGCTGCATCCCATTTCCCTACTAGCAATCACTAGCAATATCTGTCTTTCCCATTCGAGTGGCCATCATCACCGCGGTCTTGGTGGTCCCAGCCCGAAAAATGTCTAAATTGTGCCTCTTATGAAACTCGTGCCTAACCACCTGGATCTCCCACAGCCCACGAGCAATGCGATACTGCCTAGCTGCGTTCTTGAAACGCTGGTCAATTGCATCGATCTCCTGCATCACCTTGGCCTATTGTTTCTTCACTGCTTTCTCTCGCAACTCGGGTGTGCCGAGTCTGGTGCTCCACTCCACATAAGCCTGCTCTTTGACTTCTTCTCCATTTGCGTACACGATGGCGAAGCGGCGTGGATCCAATGGTAGGATCTGCATGAATATTGGAATCCCTTCGTGCCATCCGCGTGAGGCGGTGCCTTCGTACCAAAATTGGTCGAGTCTTTCACCGCTCATCTGTCCAACAAGCTTCATTTGAGATGTTATGGAGATCGTAAGGCGTTGAGGAACCACTGGTGGAGGTGGCGTGCTAGGACTGAGATCCTTCATTGAATCGATCTTGATGTGAACGGCATCTGGTAGAAGGCGTATGAGCGTCCCAGGCTCCCAGATTGGCGCCCCGGTCCGCTTGATGCGCTCCTGGATCTTTAGATCCTTCTTGGATAATATCGACTTGCGGGGCTTAGGGTGCAACAGGTCCTCATCATCTTGGCGGTCTGTAGCGATGATCGAGGTCGACGCAGGCATGAAGCCAAAGATCGCTGCACGGGACGTTGGTGCTGGCCTTTGAGGTAAATGACTTTCGTAGTTGCTTCCCATTATTTAAGATATCGAAGTGCAGGAGAGAACAAGAGGGAGAACTCCACAAGAACGGTCGTCGATGGCGACACTTATAGACAGCAAAAGTGATTCTTCATCATAAATGTAGATGCCTCATAGCTAGGGCGATTGTGCTTGGGAATGAAGAACGCGGTGTGAGGATGTGAAGTATTCATAGACAGTGAAGCCAAAAGTGGCAGGCGCGAATGCCATGTGAATCAAAAAACAACATGTAAATAGAACATCACGCAGTCAAGCTTAGAAGTGGTCGAGATAGAACGAGCCTGAGTGATGCTCAACCCTGATTCACCTCCATCTACTCCGTAGGATGAGACCAATTTACGCGGCAGAGCCTTTCCAACTTGTTATGTTAAACCATGCACATTAGGTATTGGAGGTCGTGGTAACCCTGACCGAGATGCCGACAACATTCTGGGAACGAAACTTGGAGGCCTCTTGCAAGTCGCTTTGGAAT
>JAABUW010003744.1_pt1 | contig 21289 bp, 33 predicted proteins | sample 5560081 | NCBI WGS metagenome assembly JAABUW01 (sample SAMN10711882, study PRJNA513363) | rock metagenome | isolation source: Antarctica rocks | place: Antarctica: Victoria Land, Knobhead sud
CCGCCAGCCGATACACGCCAACCTCTGCTGCGCAGCTGGGCAAGCTGTTGAACCTGGCGCCCATCACCCTGGGCGGCCTCACGCCGGCGCTGGGCGTATCGCCGCTGAACCTGGTCAACCTGCTGGGGCCCCAGTTCGTCGGTGCGCATGCGTCCTGCAGTTGTTGAGTGATTGCCTGTCACATGCTGGTGTTTGCCAATGTGTCTTTCTGAAAGTCTGCAAGTGTGATTGAACAGAGGCTAACGTGCATCGGTCATTTGATCAGGCTTCAGCATCGGAGACTTCACCAACTCGGACAACGCCGCCTTCAAGGTGAGCCGTGCAGCTTTGCCTACTGCCCTGCTGAGTGCTGATTCAGCAGGGCTTTCACGTACAGCCTGCCCCGGCTCGACGATGATGGTTCCCAGCGAGAGCCTGCCGCCGACACACGCTGACGCTGCGGCGCCAGAACGCGGTGGTGTCCCCCACCAACGCCATTTTCAACTTGGCGGGCCTGTCGGGGCTGCCCACCATCGCGCCGCTGCTCAACAACGCCATCTCGCTGTCCCGCTTCCAGCTGAACAGCCTGTACATCTCGCCCATCTTCGCCGACAGCCAGGTCATCACCTTCACACCCTTCTCTGGAGGTGAGTGAATGCTGGCACATGATGGGCAGTGCACCGCTATGCTGCAGCTGTTGTGTGTGTGCAACCTTCTCACAAACCTTCTCACAAGTCCAACACCGCCAAAGTTCTCACGCATACCTGATCTTTGTGCAGCGCTGCTTGGGTCGCTCACCGGCTCAGGCAACCCACTGACAGTGACCATCACCAAGGCCGCGGGCCCCACCGAGATCGTGTTCCCGTCTGCCGACTTTGGCAGCGTTGCCGGCGTGACCATCCGCGCCGTCGGCACCGGTCAGGTGGGCCTTCGTGTGAGCTCTGGTCGTACACTTGATTGAGGCTCCCTTGACTGAAGGGGAGGCAGCACAGTTGATACACATCGCTGTGTTCCTGTCACCTCCGCTCCTGTCACCACCACTCACGGTGTGTGGTCTACGTGCGTGTTGCAGCTCGCTGCTTGCCGGACTGACACTTGACCAGGCAAGTCAATTCGCTGTGCTTGCTTGTCTGCCAATCATCGCAGCCTGTTGAGAGAGCTCCAACCACGTCTGAGACTGACGTCAGTGGTGTGTGTTTGCCAAGTTGCTGCGGCCATGTGAGTGGTAGCAATGAAGCAGTTGCATAATGGCGTGTTCGTGATGTGTGCCACCTGCAGTTCGCCATCGACAACGTGTGCCTGTCGACCGGCCCCGTCACGCCCACATCACCGACGGCGCCCACGCGAACGCCGACCTTTGCACCAACACCGCTCGGCACCGCCGGCCCGACTGCCGCGCCCGCTGGCACACCAACAGCGGCGCCCACTGCCGCGCCCGCCGGCACACCCACTGCCGCGCCCTCATCGCCCACAGCTGCCCCCACAGCTGCCCCTGCCGGCACACCGACATCTGCGCCCTCTGCGCCGACAGCGGCGCCCACTGCCGCGCCGACGGTCATTCCTGCCACCTGCCCCTCCGGCGGCACCATCAACACCTTCGAGCAGGACACTGTGAGAGTCTCGAGCACCTCTGCCTTGCCGTCGTTGAGCCATTCTTTCTCGCGAGTGTGGCAAGCAGGACGCTGGGAGAGCCGTGGGCACCTGTGCTTTGCCATTCTTTCTCGCGAGTGTGGCAACTCAAGTATGCTGCAGTGCAAAGCCGGCTCATCCGCCAGCCGATACACGCCAACCTCTGCTGCGCAGCTGGGCAAGCTGTTGAACCTGGCGCCCATCACCCTGGGCGGCCTCACGCCGGCGCTGGGCGTATCGCCGCTGAACCTGGTCAACCTGCTGGGCCCCCAGTTCGTCGGTGCGCATGCGTCCTGCAGTTGTTGAGTGATTGCCTGTCACATGCTGGTGTTTGCCAATGTGTCTTTCTGAAAGTCTGCAAGTGTGATTGAACAGAGGCTGATGTGCATCGTTCATTTGATCAGGCTTCAGCATCGGAGACTTCACCAACTCGGACAACGCCGCCTTCAAGGTGAGCCGTGCAGCTTTGCCTGCTGCCCTGCTGAGTGCTGATTCAGCAGGGCTTTCACGTAAAGCTGCCCCGGCTCGACGATGATGGTTCCCAACGAGAGCCTGTCGCCGACACACGCTGACGCTGCTGTGTGTGCGGCGCCAGAACGCGGTGGTGTCCCCCACCACCGCCATCTTCAACTTGGCGGGCCTGTCGGGGCTGCCCACCACTGCGCCGCTGCTCAACAACGCCATCTCGCTGTCCCGCTTTCAGCTGAACAGCCTGTACATCTCGCCCATCTTCGCCGACAGCCAGGTCATCACCTTCACACCCTTCTCCGGAGGTGAGTGAATGCTGGCACACGGTGGGCAGCGCACCGCTATGCTGCAGCTGCACTGTAAAGTGCAACCTTCTCACAAGTCTTCTCACAAACCAACGCCGCCGAGGTTAATACGCAAAACCATTCTTTGCGCAGCGCTGCTTGGGTCACTCACTGGCGCGGGCAACCCACTGACAGTGACCATCACCAAGGCCGCGGGCCCCACCGAGATCGTGTTTCCGTCCGCCGACTTTGGCAGCGTCGCCGGCGTGACCATCGCTGCAGCCGGCACTGGCCAGGTGAGGCGTCCAGCCTTGTTGATGGGTGCAGATGCTTTGCACCTGATGTTGTCTGGACTGACTTTTTCTCATTGCTGTGCGGCTGCGCTCACTTCCTACACTTGATATGAAAAGACTGAACAAGGCGGCCGGACTCTGACCTCTGGAGTGCATGCGCATCTGCACACACGACGATTTCAACTGAGATTTTGTTGCCGGCAACTTAGTCCGCAATCGGTTTTGCCTGTACAGGCGAGCTCGCTGCTGGCGGGCCTGACGCTCGACCAATTTGCCATCGATAATGTCTGCCTCACAGCATGAGGCACAAATAGCGAGGCATCAAGTCAGTTCTGAGGAACGGGCAAAACGCGCGCTGTCTCTGAAATCGTGGAGTCGCTTGGTGGCGCAACGGCGGGCTGGCTGCACCACATCGTTTACGACGTGATGAATCGTGTTTCGATCTGCGGGCAGCTGACGGCCGAGCTGCCAGCGTCATGCCCTGCTAGTGTTTTTGCGAGTCTTGGCGGCCATGCAATGCGCATGTCATGGCCGCTGGTCCGAGTAGAGAGCAGATAGGTAGATCAACCAATCACATTCCTGCGTTTCCTGGTTTGTGCCTCCCAGGAGCTGAACACCCGACGATTTTTCCGCCGCGGTTTCTGTAGTACCAGCGCAGCTAATAATAGCAGCAAAATGGTCCTGTGCTCCATTTGGCAGCTGCGCAACTGCCACGAATGACTGCAGTCATTCGTGCATGTTCACCAGTCGGCGTGATAATAAACATTTGGCCTTGGCAGCACCTCACTTTACTTCACCCTTGAAGGCCAAATTTGGTTCGGTATATATGTGTACTGTGGGTTAAAGCAAGGCATCAGATGCTCAGACTACTGGTCACCAAACCTTGCCTCTACACATTTTCAATATCACATGTCTAATCGCACGGGCCTGGCGGATGTGTGTGCCTGTGGCACGATCCCTGCATGGCTTCCCAGAAATGCTGTAGGCAGGCTCCTCCTACTGCTATGAAACATCGTCGCGCATAACTCTCGGCTAAATAAGAGGGCTGCTGGCAGAGCGTGGACTGGCATTGTCTGTCCAGCAGCGTTGCATCATCATATATATGCTGGTCTTCAGCCATCATCTTGACCTCCAGGCATGCCTGAAGCCGTTTAAAAGGACGATTCAGGTCACGACCTTGCGTTTCGCCACACGGCGCTGCATGTTCGGGGTCATGTACGTTGCTGTGCTTGACGCCGTCCTCGGCGGCGGCGGCGTCGGCGGCATCGGCCTGGCATGGGTTGAATCATCGCGGCGGCAGTGGCGGCACAGCACCTGCCAGGGCGCGTTACGTCACATGTGTACATCAGGAGCACCCACTGCGCATTGTGGATGGGACGGAGTGTGCAAGGACGGTGTATTTTTTGGTGCTGACGTGGGCCCCCCTCTTGGACCTGCCGACACCGTGTATCCTCGCTCATTGTTACATCGTTATGACCCTGCGTCGCTTCACCATCACGCACGCTAAGCGCGAGGACGGACATGCAAAACTTGTTGTGATGTATGCACAATATTATTCTGGTGAAGCAGCAACACGTGTTTGAGTACCCCGCTACTGTTTCTGAGGAGACTATTACTGTCCCGATCTTTGTGGACATGTTCACCGTTGACCTGCCTGCATCGCGGTGAGGAAGTGCCACTGCTACGATTGTAGGGTAAAACGAGCATGAATGAAATCGTGAAGACGTCATAGCCGGGTTTGCCCTCGTACTTAGGTGCTCTGCGAACAAGTTGCGATTCCTCTACAACAAGAACATCAGTAAGTTGCGAAGGGTGCTGGCGCTTCGTCCTGAGCGGCAGCAGGCTGTGAGATCGATCTTTCAGAGCGAACGTCTGATAGGGATTGCAGTTTCTCCGTCAAGTCACGATGCCGCGCAAGGATGACACAGAGTGGCTGTCAGAGGGACTCGAGGAGCATGAGGTGTCGCGCAGCGGCAAGAGTGGCTCCAGCGTCATGTCAAAGCTGACGTCGCCGCTGCGACGGCTCAGCAACACTATCCGGCGGTCCAGCCGCCCTGGCAGCACAGACGGCGGTGGCGGTGCGGCGGCCGCCATGAGCAAGACCGGCGGCAACCCCTTTGCAGGTGCTGCTGTGCTGCGGAAGCAGATGAAGACGTGCCTGGACCTGGAGCGATTCTGCTCAGCCCTTCTCCGGAACTTTGCCGCTTTGATTCACTGCATGTGCGGCATGTGACATCACAGTGACGAGATGCTGCCTGCCGTGCAGAGTTCAACGCCGTCGCGGGGCAGGCGGCGTCCGCTAAGTCCTTCACGGAGGGCATGTCAGCAGGCCCCAGGCGCCCGCACGCGCTGCAGGCGCCGCGCGCGCAGTCGCAGACGCTGCCGTCAGGGCAGGGCGCCGCCGGCCGCGCCGGCGTCGGCGCCATGCTGCCGCGGGTGTCTGCCAGCGGCGATGGCGGCAGGCGTACCAGCGCAAACGGCGGCGCGCGCGTCAGCAGCGGCGGCGTCTCGGAGGACGATATGGCACCCTACAAGCGCACAACGTTTTCGAAGACATCCATGCAGGTGTAGCAAACATCCGATCAGGTCACATCGATACATGGATGGTCCTGCAGCTGCGCATCCCCGTGCATTGGGGTCTAACTCTGCACACTGAGCCTGATTAAGGGGCGGGAGGCGCTGGCTGCAGCCCTCAGCTCAGCTCGTTCCACCTGCCGTGACTATAGCAGGCGTATGATGTGCTCGAGTTCAAAACTGAGCTGTGTCGAGATCACACTTTTGTCGACGATTTGCGCGGATGCCAATGCCCGTGTGATGCTTGGACTGGTGGCAGGGCATGCTATCGCGCATCACTGGCGGCGGCGGCGGCGGCAGCCGTCTCTCGGCCACAGGCGACCATCCCTCCTCGCCGCCGCAAAAGGCTGCGGTGCCTGCAGCCGCTCCCGCAATGCAGCCTGGGCCAGCCTCTCCTAGGTGACGCCGCCAGTATCTGTTGGGCACACGTTGCTACTCGCCTGTCTTGGAGCTACTCAACATATCGATTCTTGGTTTCTCCTCATGTCCTGGCTGCTCTGGCTTGCGGCTTCTGCGCCATGAAACTGAGCACACTGCTCGGCAGCAATTGCTCTGCCACCTCTGACCAGCACCGCTGCTGGAATGCAGCCAGCGCTACTTGCTCCTGGGTGAAATTATGCAGGGTGGCCACCCCCAAGGCGCATGTCGGCGAGGCGATGCGCGCACAGCGCGCACCGCCGGCGCCGCTGACGGTGGAGCAAAAGGAAGCCGCCCGGCTTCAGTCTCTGCAGGATGCGACGCGAGCGAAGTCACAGCCCCCAATCATAGGTGACGAAGCCACTCTGCATGGTGGTGCCTGACTGACTGTTCGTCTTCCTTGGCCCCGGCGCAGATCAGCATCAGCCTGCTGTCTTGGCATCAACTTGGCAGCAGTCTGGCGGCTCATGTTTGCAGCATGAACGGAGACCATCACCCCGCTTCACTGCCATGCAGATGACGAATTTGCCGATGTGCCGCTGGAGTTTATGCCCGCCGCACAGCACAGCGGCTTGCCAAGGCCTGCCCGCGTGCAGGCCGCCAGGAGCAGTGACAGCCTGCTGCAGCCGCCGGGTCTGCGACATGCTTACGGCAGCCAGCCGGCAACGCAGGCGGTGCTGGCCGGTGGCGGTGCCGCTAAATCGGCCAGGATGGGCAAGGATGGAACGACTGGGCAGGCGAACGGCGGTGCAGCCGGCGGGAAGGGAGCGGGGACTGCTGCGCCGCTTCTGATCAACGCCTATGCCGCCGCCCCCAGCACCGCGCCAGGCGGCACGGCGCGCAACGAGCCGGGCAGCCCCGTCCATAGCGGCAGGCAGCAGGGCGAGAGCCGAGGCTGGCTCTCCCGCATGTTTCCCAGGAGGTGCGGACCATCGAGCTGCCAGAACCCCCATCACACTCATCACCCGGGCAGATGCGCAATTGGCAGAACAGAAATCTCAGAGTTCCTACATACTGCCTTGTCGTAGTGCTGCCAGTCCACCGCTGTGCGAGTCATCTCTCAATCTGCTGTACACACCTCTATCGAATCGTTGCAGGTGGCTGACGCTGCACGACGAAGTGCCCAGCCAGCACCCGGGGCTTGCAGGCTCCGCCGCTGCCGGCAGCGCCGCGCCAGCGGCAGCAGCATCCACAGATTACCGCAAAAAGTCAGCCGCATACATCGAGTGCGGCTCCTGATTGCTCCCCCTTCACTTCATTGTGACTACAAACTGGCTACACGACTGACTACACGATGTCTTGGCCCGTGATGTAGCATTGGAGCCCAGATTGCACCGGTGCATGTGCACCACCGGGTCTCGCCTGTGTTGCTTCACCTTGCGCAGCTCAGCTGTGTTGCTGACGGACAGATCGACGTAACAGAGGTTCGTGAAGACAACTGTTATGACGACCGTTTCTTTGCTTACACCCAGGTACCTGCAGGACCTGCGGCATCAGATTGGCGGCAAGCTGACTCAGCTGACGCCCTTTGACATCGAGGCGGGCGGCACAGACGCGCACGGTGTGCCGCGGCGGCGCTGCTGCGGCGCCGGCAGGAAGTGCGGCTGGACGGGCGGCATAGTCGCGACTCTGGTTCTCATCGCGTTCATGACCCTGCTGACGCTGTGGTGGTCAGCGCACCATTACGCCGCAGACGGCGGCCCGCCGCTGCCGCCGGTGCCGCCGGTGCACCATGCAAGCTGACTCGCTTCTGCATGTGATGATGATGAACTGCTTGCCTGATCGAGCCCTTTATTGTGCAACTGCCTGGCGAGTGTCCAAATGTGTAAAGTATCGGTGCCAAGGGTTTGGGACAGCGTTTTGTTCCTGTTGCACCCTGACCAGACCTCGAACGAGCGCGTGGTAACACGTCCACGACATGGTTTTCGTTTCCACTGGTTGAAAAAGGGTATCGGTGCCAAGTTTCTCAGGTCCCGCCGAAATGTGTGCGGCGGGGTTTGCCAATCCATCTCGCCCCTCTCACCAAAACGCGGCAATTTGGCCTCTGGCTCATTGTTCGAGGTTGCACATTCCGCGAACTCTCTCAAGCTGCTCGTGTATGCTGCGGACAGGCTGACAGCCATTTTCGCGCTTGATTGGACCGTTCCTCCGGTCGATCCTCGCACGACTGAGTTGGCGTTAGCACGGCAATAAGTGTGTCTACTGTTACAGCTAGGCAGCAGCAGTTTGATTACAGTAATGTGATTCTCGCTGGTCAGAGCGATGGGCGAAGGTGCACGCAGCTCTTGAAGTCTCCTCGTAGCATCGAACTTCCAGTGCGACACATGGTCCTGATTATTGAACAGCAGTTAAGGCGTGTCTCTCTGGCTGACAGGAAGCAGCAGGCGGAGGGAGCGCTCCCTGTCGCCACCCAAGAAGTGAGGCATCTGCGGCTGGATGCATTGTGCCCGCGCTGCGCTTGGCATGTCTTATAGACGATCGGTCCTGCATGAGCTCCTGTGCTCAGCGTTTCTTGCTTTATGACCACAGGCGGAGGCACCGGGAGCGTTCCCTATCGGCGTCGCCGGCCAGGCACACAGACCGCAGGAGTAAAATCTCGAGTCGGAATGACCGCAGGTGACGGCAGTGCCTCCTCCAAGCGTCTGCAGCTCTGTACAGCGGCCAGCGTGCCATGCACATGGCCACAAGCCTCTTGCAAGATGTTGCCGCGTCAGACACTTGATGAAGCTCTGCACAGCTTTGAGGCCTGAATGCATCTACACCGGATCCAGCATGAAGTACAATCAGATTCAGTATGAAATGCGCCTGCGTCTCAGGCTCGGTGTCGACTCATGTGCAGGAGCAGAGACCGTCACGGCAGCTGGGACCGGCACCGCAGCTCCGACCGGGGGGAACGGTCCCGGGACTACAGAGAGCGCGACAGGGACCGCGGCGCCAGGGGAAGCGACCACAGATGGCGGGAGGAGCGCTCAGACCGGGGCAGATCCCGACACAGCGCCGAGCGGCGCAGCGCCGAGCCGCGGGCCGAAGGCAGGCGGGACCGAAGAGGAGGTTTCGCCCAAACACCGCGCCTCCCCGAGAGACACGCCCCCACCATGTGCCACCCGTCCCTGCGCTCCCGCCCGCGGCATGCACAGGCGCCTTCCTTGACCCCTGGGCGCCTGCAAACCCGCAGATGCGGCATCGCGCGGGTACAGGCCCGGCGGCAGAGAGAATGAGGACGGCGCTAAACCCTCGGCGCACGGCGGCGGCCTGGCCGCAGCCCGCGCGCACCTCGCGGAGACTCAGGTGGGTGTTTCGCATGCCGACTTGTGAGTGAGGTGGTACTTGTGCTTGAGCTGCCATGCTGATGGTGCTTGCCGGCTATTGATGTTCCTTGCAAGTGTTACATGTGTGTGCCGCATGCCTGCATGGTTGGAGTCGGGACTTTGACAGCGGCTGGACCACTCGTCACATGTGCGTGCTGCATGCCTGCATGGTTGGAGTTGGGACTTTGACAGCGGCTGGACCACTGCCGTGCTTCATGTATTCAAGCGAGATGCCTTTTGCCTGCCCGGCAGGCCGGTGGGTACAACCGCTGGGACGGCGGCGCACAGCAGTCCAAGGCGGACGGTGCTGTGCGTGAAGGTAACGTCAGGCAACTCCATGCGCAGGAATACAAAACGCAGAAATAGACTGCATTCAACAGGGAGTCCCCTCTGTGTGCCATAGATTCCTGCTGTGGCTGCGCCACCAGTGCCAAGGGCGTAGTTCGCTTTCCTCTGAACCCAGCGCATCTTGCCCCCTCTGTCAGGCGATGCCTACGACCCCTTCAACGCCGACGGCGCCGAGGAGGGACAGCTGCCGGCGCAGCAAGCGGCGCTGGAGCCGCCGACACACACCATCTTTCTCAAGGTGCCGTGGCCACCTGCAGCCTGACCTTGCAGCTTGATCTTGAGCCTGTCAGGCCAAGTGCCATTCATGCAGGACTGCACAGAAGGGTGTCGTTCCTGCCTGCGCCCTGCAGCTTCGATTCGGACTCCAGGCCTGGCAGTTGCGCTGCGGGACGCGATTCACGGTTTAGGGTTTACTGACGCGCCGTCGTGACTGGGTCCGCCTCCCGTGCTGCTGCAGGGTGTGCCCTTCCACAAGGACGAGAACGACATCCGGGAGCTGTTCTCAGGTGGGAAGGTCCTTGCGGATCGCACACGCCTCCCCTGTATTTCAGACGGGCAATGCCGCTGCACCGGCGTTGCACTGGTACCGCACAGTGCACTGCTGTGCAGCATCCACAAGCACACCCTGAAACACGGAAGATAAGCGTGCAAAGAACTCGGCAGCAGTCAGAGTGCGATCCCCTGTCCACTCGCTGGCCTGTGGCACGCAGTTTCTCACGCCTCGTCCTTAAAACCCTACTGCGTGCCCACCCTGCAGCGTGGCCCAACCTGGTGGATGTGCGGCTGTCGCGCGACCAGGAGGGGCAGTCCAAGGGCTTTGCTTTCCTCGTGCGTTCCTGCTTATCTCCCCTCCCTTGTCTCCCACGAAATAGTGCAGGTGTGTTTCTCTGCCCGCAGCGGGACGCCTGCGCATTGCGCTGCTTGTTGAATTCTCGAGGCTGCGCTCCTGGAGTAAACACGCGAGAGGATGCTTCAGCTCGCTGTGCAAGTCTGCTCGATTTTGCAAGTGCTTTAACGGATGAAGCAATGCACCGCCGTGACTTCCAAGGTTTCTCAACCGAAGACCTGTTGTGTTATCAAACACCAGGTCCATTGAAACACATCTTCGTTCCCTTAATCCAGGAATTTGGGCACTTGGATTACGCAAAGGCGCTCATGGAGTCGCCGGGTCGCAGCCGGCTGCAATTCCCCGACGCGCGGCAGGTGATGACAATGCAGTATGCCCGCGCGCGGCCGGGCGGCGGCGGCGGCGGTGCCGGCTTCGCTGACGGAGAGCCTGGCGGCGGCAGTAGCGGCGGCGAGGGCCGGGACTGGATGTGCGACATGTGCCAGGCGTCCAACTTCGGCAGGTGCAGCTGGGCTCGTTGCCTGGATGAAGTGCTGACATGAAGTGCTGCTGGCCGATGAGCTCCGCCTAGCAGCCTGTGCATTGGGGCCTGTGATGCTCGGTGTACCGGAAAGCATTGCCGCACCCGCACATCTGCTGCTGGCTGTGGCGCCCGCACACCAGGCTGCAGGACTGCCATGGAGAGGGGGTCCCCTTCTCAAGCCTATGTGTTCAGGAAGGACTCCACAGACTGGGGCTGCCCTCGTGCGCCGGAAACAAACGGTGGCCTGCCGGTATGTGCAGGCGGCTGGAGTGCCACCAGTGCAGCACGCCGCGGCCTGCCCAGGCGCGGCGTGTCGCGATCGACGTCGACGCCCCGACAAACGTCCTCAAAGTCTCCAACCTCGTGGACACGCTCGCGTGCGGCCCTGGATGAATCGCCTTGTGCAGCTCTCGCTACATGTTGCAAACAGCCCCGCACTGGCCCGTCTGCTCCAGTGACTCTGCAGAGCCTCAGTCACTGAGTTGGAACGCTGTGCTTTGCCCTCAGGTTTTGCATTGGTACTAATCTGCTGCCACGTGATGAGTGCTATGACTCGTTCGTTGAACAATGCAGGCCAGAGACGCTGAAGATCCTGTTTGGAGCCATCGCAGCTGTGCAGGAGGTGCGCCTTTCGAGAATGTGCAGCTTTGCTGCCACCGCTGGAAGGGGGCCTCCCTGACTCGGCACTATAAAAAGCCTGGCTAAAGTAACCTTGCCGCCTGCCGCTGCTGATGGCAGGGCCCGCCGGCCATGCCAGCTATCCAGCATTGCGGCTGAGCACCTCTGTTCGTCGTTGCAATGTCCCGTTTGCTGATGTGATTTCATTCATTAACATTGCACAGGGCAGCGCCGATGAGGCACTAGGCGGCTGCGTGGACGCTCGGAACAGCACGATCTGCATCGAATACGCTGATCCTGTGCTTGAGATTGCCTGACACCGCGGTGCGCCGCTGCCTGCAGGTGCGGCTGGTGACCGACAGGTTCTCGGGGCAGCCACGCGGCTTCGGCTTCGCGCATTTCGACAGCGCCGCCGACGCCGCCAAAGTGCTGCACACCTTCAATGTGCGTCCCCTCATGTGTACTGTCCAGCCATGCTGGCAGCTGCCGGTTCGTTCTCTATTTCGAGTAGCGCAGCTGGCAGCTTTCCAGAGGCCCGACACTGAGTGAGCGCGAGTCTTCCTTCCTCTGCAAGCTGCGCACCTTCGACCAGATAGTTGTACGAGGTCAAGTCAGGTTCGTACAACCCATCAGGTCAAGTGGGGATGAGTCAGGAACCTGTGAACTCCGGCTGGACAGCTGACTCGGCACCAAGGCCAAACTGCAGGACAGCACCGGGCAAAACGATGACTGGGCTGACTGGCGAGTTGCTCGGGCTGTATTCGCCGTGGATCAGTAATTGAAATGAGAGAAAGAGAAAGTAGGTAATAGTGCTGTATTGCTAGAAGTATGGACACTTACTCACACCCCTAGTACTGCCAATTGGGCATTACATAGTAATAGGTACTGCCGTTTCTTGGCTTCCAGTCTGGATTCTGCTGGCTACCAATGTCAGCCAGAGGTACAGTTCACAGGACAGCATGCGATAGGTCTTAGCACCGTGCGACACCGGCCGCACAGAGGTCAGCGACTGCTACAACCTGGCAGTGACAGGCGCACCGCCAATTGGGGGCAGGCGTTGCTCTCTGCAGTGGCACCTCGATGCATGTCAATGCTGCTGTATAAACAGGATACTGGAACCTGGGCAAGGACCGTCTACCAAAGTGAAACCGGCCTCCCGCTCACCTTGAGCTGTCCCCCGCCCGCGTTGCGAGGGGCTGTCATGCAGGGTGTGATCCCTCTTTCTCTGCCGCCTCGCAGAACCGCATGGTGCCGGAGGCGCAGCACATGCCGCTGCGGCTGTGCTTCGCGCGGCCGCAGCCGCCCGGCCAGCAGCGGGCGGCGCCCGCCGCCACCGGCCCTGCCGCAGAGGCGCTACAGGTGCCCCCCTCCGAAATGCTTTGTCCGTGCACCTGCCCGCCCTCTCCTTGGCCTGCAGACACAGTCTGTTGGTGCGTCTCTGTTGGCGCGCTCAATTTCAAGGGCCTCCTCTGTTCCAGCTGAGGCGCCTCGCAGCTTGCTGTCCTGCCTTTGCAGCGCCAGGAGACACCGACATGCGGCTACTGTCTGGGAACCGCTTCTGGAGATCGTCATTCACCTCGTCAGACTCCTTACCGCGCAATCTTCTGACGCAGGCGGCGATGGCGATGCAGGCATACGCAAATTGGGCACCCAAGGAATTTGACGAGAGCGCCCTCGGGCAGGAGGCGGGCCAGGAGAGGGCTCGGCCAGACGCAGCGGCAGCTGCAAGCGCTGCTGCTGCTGCGGCTGCGCAAGACACAACCGCTGCGGCAGGCGACGGGCTTGCTCAGCCAGGTGCAGCGGCTGCGGCCGGCCCAGCCGGCGTGGCAGCAGATGCGCAGCAGCAGGAAGCGGAGCAGAAGCAGGCACACTTTGTGTACGATGCAGCCACAGGTGCAAATCTCTCAAGTCGTCAGCAACATTATCCGCTGGTCCCCCTGTCAGCTCTGAAACGTCAGCCGGATTCGCCACCAGGCATCTGTGCTGCCCCACGCGCTGGCAGGGAGGCGGAAGCTGTGCCGCCACGCTTTCCATCACGCTGCGATGTGAGGCTTCCCAACCAACCTTTCAGACCCTTCTCACGGGGAGCCTTTCGCTCGCAGGGTACCTTCTGGATTCGGCGTCCGGTCTGTACTATGACGCAAACACCGGCTTCTACTACGACTCCAAAGCCCAGGTGCGTAACGGCACCCACAGATCTCTTGCCAACGTGCAGACTCCTGTTCGCTTCGTCAGCCAAACGTGCCTCACTTTGGGTCGCGGCTTGAGGCTTTAGGCACAGCCATGTGACTTTGACATCACATTGCATGAATGCTGCAAGAAGGTCGCGTAGGGTGCTCATGTGTGGCGCTGCAGATCTGGCTGGCGTGGGACGCTGCTGCAGGGCTGTATGTGCCAGCTGGCGACCAGTTTGGCACTGCAACGGCTGAGGCGGGACAGCCATCCGCCAACGGCACAGCACCAGGTCCCTTTTGCAATGCATTCTGGGCGTGTCATGCACGCTGTTCCGCACCATGGTGCTCTGGGCTGAAAAACATTAAATGTCTAGGGCTGAATGTTCCAAATGTCCTCGAGGGCCTACCTACCAGTTCTTAGTTGTGGTTTGTGCGCATGGGATATGACCCAAAACTTTGCAGTGTTGCTTCTCCAAGTTCCCTTCAGGCAAATTAATAGCCAAGAGCCGGCCACGGCTGCTCATCGCAATCTTGCGTTTATGCAGACAGCAGCGCAGACCCGACTCAGCATACTGACGCGGCCAGCGGCTGCGAATACATGCCGCTGCCTGCCAGCCAAGCGCTGGCGGCGGCCGCCGCAGGCGCCGCCCTGCAGCCAGCGGCAGCAGCCGTAGCGCAGCCTGCTGCGGCGGCACCACAGCGGCGGCGGGGCGCCACCATAGGCTGCGCGCCGCAGCTCAGCCGGGAGGGAATCCAGGCTGCGTTGCGTCAGGCAGAGGTGTGTGCGCCCCCCGGGCGTTTTCAGAGATCTATGGTGGCTGGTGCCTGCATCCTACACAACCTTTCAGCTTCTACCACCGTGCTACTACCTGCTACCTGCTGTGTGTTGCTGCTCTCACCGCGGAGGCACAGTGGTGCCAGGCTTCCAGGATTGCGTGTGTGTCGTCATGCGGAGAGATGCGCACAGATTCTGCGGCGCTGACAACGTTATGCGGGTCGTGCAGGAGAAGGATCGGCTGCGGCAGCTGCAGGAGGCCAAGAGGGCCGCCAAGACGAAGGCTGCCGCCGCAAGGGCGGCTGCGAAGCCGGCAGCAGGGCTTTATGGTTCGGCGGCGGCGGCGGGCGGCCCGGCATTAGGGTCTGCGGCGGCTGCGCCTGGCGCGGCGGCGCCGGGCGCGGCCCAGCCACCACCGCGGCCAGGCGCTGTTCAGGTGCGCAACGCTATTTCCAGAAGCTGTTGCTTGACATCGACGGCTCGAAGGGCAGACATCGCTGTTCATGCGGTTTGACATGCCCATGTCGTCGACATTTGGTTTCCTCCAGAGCGTCTTGGCCCCATGCGTCATCTGGAACCGGCAGTGTGGAGCTGACAGGCAGATCCTGACTAGTCGTCCTGACTGCTGTGTGGCAGGGCGTCGTGCACCGCGGCAAGTGGGCGCCGAAGCAGCCGCAAGCCTGAGCAGACATTGTGGCGTCCGTGCGACACATTGATGCAGCGGGAATCGGAAGGCGCCCTGCTGCTGAGCACCTGGCGCACTGTGTTTTGAATGAGGCTGAAGCCAGATGTGCGAAGCACAACAGGGGGGTGTTTTAGCGCGTGTAAATCTGCAAATATACACGTGGTCCAGGTGCATCGATTGGTCACGATCCAAACGTACATCACTTTACAGCCGAGGGTACTAAGTCCAACTTGGACTTAGTGTCCCCTGTTGATAAAATTTAGAGGTCCTCAAACGCTTGCACTTCCTTCGTTCTGCGGCCGAGACGCGGCCTCCGCGATGGCGGCGCCGACCGCCACGCACTCGCATGGTCCGGTCAGGCATAGAGACGGCGCCAGGCGGGGTTCCGGGCGCCTGGCGGGGCAAATGTTGCACAATATCGCACAAGAGGTAGTGGACAACCGCACAGCCGCGGCGCTCCGCCTCCTTTTTCCAGAGGCGTCATTCTGCAGGTGAGCCGCTCGGTCCAAGCCTCATAAAAGGCGGATCCGTCTGCCGTGTTTGACCGCCAGGTTGAGTAGCTAGCTCTCGGTTTCAAACCTCCCAACCAAAGACAAGTACAGGATGTCCTGCCGTCCTGCAGGGACTGCTGCCTGGCCACCTGCAGCAAATGCAAGCTGTGGGACTCCTAATGCATCGCAGTGATACCAAGGGCGCTTGGCCCTCCGGCGTGACGGCCGTTAGTAGGTTAGTCATCGGGCACACAGCTGACAAGCAGCAATTTCCAGCCTGTGCGCAGAGACGCGGGCCCGGGAAGCAGCAAGTGTTTCTATCGAGCGCTTCGATTGCATAGGTGAAGGCACTTTCGGATGGCGCCGCTTGTGCCTTTCGGTTCGCGCCGTTGTGCATATTGACGTCAGCAACATGCCCGCCCTGCGATCAGCCGCCAAACGGCGATGCAGCTGGGAATGCGCGGGTTTGCGAGGCTTCACATAGGTGCAAGTACGTGGGAATAGGCATTTAGCGACCTGCGGTCTCGTCCAGGCGCAGCGGCAGTTTGCGAGATTGTCACGTACCCCGTAGCTTTGCAAGGCGCTAGATGGCGCAGGCCTCCGCACTACGACGGGTGTGCAGCGCGGTGTACATGCAGCATTGACTCTCGCGACGTCCCTGCCGCTGTCCGGATCGCCGCGTCAAGCAATACGGAACGTGTCCCCGGAGTCACCAGCTGAGATGCGTGGTCGCGTGTCGTACTGCGGCTCCTCTGGCTTGTGGCGAACCAAGTGCAGGAGATGCACAGCTCTTCATCGATGCGCTTCTTAGTAGAACGTGCGCTTCCCGCAAGTGTCAAAGACCGCTGATCTGAGTTGATGTCGACTCAAAAGATTTCATCGTTTTGACCGCAGCATCGCCCAGCCCGTCAGCGCCAGCGCCGCGACGTACCTGAGCAATTTCGCAGCGGCGGGCCCCATCGAGCGCGTGGTACTGCCGCTTTCCGAGACCGCGGCCGGGCGCACCATCGTGACGGGCGCCCCCTCGGCGTTTTACTCATCGCCACTGTAAGCCCGATTCCTTCCTGCCGCAACTGCCGAGTCGACTGCCCGCTGTCTTGCAGCCAGATGAGCTCGCAACCAAGTTTGCTCAAGCTTCAGGGCACCCTGCTGATCCTCCAACTGTACAAACCCTGCTCAGAGATGATGCACCGTTTTCTGTCGCAATTTTGTCGCACACCGGAAGTCATGCGGACTGACCCCGCCCTACCCGCCTGCTACCTGCGTCCTGACCGCTGCGTCCTGCTGCTATGCAACAGGACGCAGCAGCTGGAGGATGTCCACCAGCTCACTTGGCGGCGCGGCTGCACCGCCTTCCTGTGTGTCGCCATCCCCTCCGGCCCGCGCGCCGGCGGCTGCGGCTGCCTCATGCTGGGCTTCACCGGCAACGACGTCGCCGGCGCCATGCACGGGTGCGTCTCGCTGCAGGGGCCTGCTCCATGAACTTTGCGGCGACCAGCATGTGGATTCCTAGATGCTGCTATCATGGCCGCACCCCTGCAAGCAGCTGCAGAGGCTGGTGACCCTACCTCCGCCATCTCACTTGCGTTCCACGTGCCTCCGCGCAGGTACCACCAGGTGGCCAGCCTGCTGGCGGCGGCGCTGTCCGCGGCGCTGCGCCCAGGGTTTGACTTCGGCGCTGCCGCCGCCGCCCGCCGCTGGGAGGCCAGCAGCGATGTGTCCTCCACCTCCGCGTACAGCGACGACGGCGACGCCGCTGACATGGAGGACGGTGGCGCAGTCGAGGCGGCTGCCGGCGACGACTGCCAGAGCTGCAGCGGCGGCGGCGGCGTTCCCCCACCGGCGCAGGGAGCGCCGCCGCCAGCCCCCTGGGAGTGGAATGCTGCCGCGGCGTGCCGCGAGGGGCGCTGGCCGTGGCTGTCTCCGCGGGCATCGCCGCCGCAGTCAGCGGAGTCGCCCGCCTTTGTGGCGCACGGCCAGTGGCAGCAGTTCCAGCAGGCGCGCCAGGGCGGCAAGGGCGCCGCGGCGGCGGGCGCTGGCGCCCTCGCGTCGGCAGAGCGTGGCGCCGCGGCGCTTGCGCTCAATGCGGCCCTTTTTGCGGAGCTGGGCGGCCAGGCGGCGCCGGGCACGGTTTTGTGAGTTCGCTACCCCGCACCTGGGTATGCTATACAGCTCGGCGCCGAGAGCGCGCATCTATATCCACTGAAGCACCTATCAAGTATCACAGCGGCCGGCGATCCAGCGATTTCAGAAGGTCCTCTACCTAGTGCGTTGACCATGAGCGGCAGCCGGGCCCTTCGGAAGCCGCAGCTGCTGCCGCTCATGGTCGGCTGCACCTTATTATTACCTGGGACGGCCGCCCAGCATTCATGGGCAACGCTGCACACGGCATGGCACTCAGCCCAGCTTGCAGCCAGAGACAGGCCACCTAGATAGCGAGACAGTTTGGAGCAGCGAAGCCTTTCCTACACAGCAATCATGCGCCTTCAGATGCGACACTCAGCGCAGAAAGCACCAATCTCATCTCCTTTTTATCGACTTCTCCTGTTGGTCGCGCTACCCTATAATTGATGTGCCCCCTTAGAGACCTCTGGGCATCCTGTAGTTTGCGGCAGCCTTTTGCGCCCGAGTTGTGACTTTTGTTCATCTGGTGTGATGGCGGCATATGCCGCCATCCCGTGCTGCATGCATGCAGCACGGGGAATCATGCCTTGCCCTCTGGGTTGCGATCTTTTTGTAAAAGCCGACAGAGTCGTTGGTGATGACAGCCCGCGTTGGCGGAATATGCTATAGAACAACTGCAAAACAAATGCCAAGTCCCACTCCGACGACATGAGCGAGCCCTACTTTGCCCCCGCAGCCGGCCATTGCATCTCTGGGCCCCCGCTGCCATTGTCGCCGCCGCCGCTCCAGGCGCCGCCGAGAGGCAGCCACGGGGGTGCCATGCTGTCCCCGCTGCTTGGACCGCTGTTGGGGTAGGGGAAGGGCCGCGTCGCCCAGGTGGCAGTTGCATCCGGCGTCGCCGGCGGCAGCGGCACACAGTCCCAAATGTTGCGGCCGCCCATCCGCCTGCAGAAACCAGACACCACGTTCGTCGCCAAGTTCGGCAGACTTGCCGCTTCGACTTGCCAGTGCAGCTGGACCATAAGCGCAGGCTGCTGCCATGGCTGGAAGCCCTGGCAGCTAGTCCCCCAAGCTGCTCGTGCCTGCTGCCCGTAGCGTCACAAACACCACACATGCCCTGCAGCGGGAAATCCTGTGCGCTGGTACCTGAGCGGCGAGGGCCCAGGGCTCCAGGGCTCGTGGACGTCCGGCCCCACGGCGAAGGGGTTGGGCGGCGCCTCGGCGTCGTGGCGCGGCGTGGGCGTCTGCGGCGGCTCCCACAGCGGCCACGGCGGTCGCCCGGCGAGCGCCGCACCTGCCGCCGGGTAGTTGGACGGCTGCCGCGGCGCGACTTCCGAGGAGGCGGCGGCAGCGGGGTTATCATATGGCTGTTGCAGCTCAGCGGCAGGCGCGCCGCCCTGGTTGTGGGATTGCTGCCGCACTTCGGGCCCAGCGGAGGCTGCGTCGCTGTTGAGCGGCTGCCGCGGCTCGGCGTCGGGCTGCAGTCGCCCAGCGGCGCCCACATTGGCTGCCGTGGCTGCCGTGTAATCAAAGGGCTGCCGCAGCGCCGCCTGCGGCCGGTCCTGGTGCAGCGGCGGGCTGCCGCTGCTGCCGCGGCTGCTGCCGGGGCTGACGCCAGGCTTCAGCCTGACGCCTGTCATGGGAGATGGTGCGCGCTGTCGATGTTGTACTTTCAGTCACAGCAGGCTGCTAATGAGCGCACTCACCTTGCACTGAACAGCTGTATGACTGGCTGGTGTGGCACTAGGAGTGCAACTGTAGCTGCGAGAGTGCAGTTGCTCCGCAGGTCACCTGACAGCTGGCATTGCTGTGCCCTTAGTTGGAGGCATATGCCTTGATGCCGTGACTTTCAGCAGAGCGCACCTTGTGGCAGGCGCAGGCCGGCGAAGGCAGCCGGCATCGGCAGCGCCATCGGTGCGGGGAGGCGAGTGGCGGCTGCAGGCATGGCTTGCGCCTGGTCCTCGGGCCCTGCTGCCCCATGCAGCACAGGTCTGGTCTCTTCAGTTTCTTTGGGTCCGCCTCCTGAAGCATTCACAGTTATCAGCACCCATGGATGACCACAGCCCATATTAGATTGTGCTGCGGCTGCGCGTTCAGGGTGCCGTGTCACGCCCTCTTTTGGTTTGCGAGCCTTTGTCTGCAACCTCATCACCACAACGAGATGCGGCAGCAGCAGTGTAGTCCAGCTGACGAAGCTTCGCCAGCCATGGGAATCCCGTTCACCTGTGGCTGCGCCATGGCCGCCTGCCTCGCGGTCATCCTCCAGCATCATGGCTGCCCGCGACGAGGCTATGGAGTGCGGCGACGGCTGGCGGGAGCTGAGACTCCCTGCATGCTGCAGCGATGCCTGCGGAAGCCAGCACATGCCCTAGGCGCATGCAGCGCTGGCGGGCTGCATAGGACTTGGGCCGCTGAGAGTCAATCTGTGTCGACACAGGGTCAGACTTCTGGAATGACTGAGAGATGCCACAGGACAACAAAGGGTGCCACCGTGCCTCACCCCCACTGTCTGCGGTGACGGCTGCGCGTCGCGCTGCCTCTGGTAATTTCGTGGCGTCTCGCTGCTTGATGACAGCCATGATTCCAGACTGCTGCGGCTGTCATCGGTGCTGCTGCTGCTGACTAACATCTACTCCGCTGCTGTGCACTAGCAGAGTGTCAAAACTGTCCCAGTGGTTGGTGCTGAACGTATGATCCTGCTGATGTGGGCAAGGGGACATCGAGCTTCTGTGCCCCGCTCGCTTTGTAAAGCAGGGAGAGAACACTCTGCTGGGGGCTCGCGATAATGCAGCATGTTCGCATGCTCATCGCCTGACAACGTCGCTTGACCACGGCATCAATGATGGTTTGGACTTGCAGATGAACCGCGATTTCGTCACCGCCAGCAAATTCCGTGGTGGCTACTCATTCACAACCCCAGACATGACAAGAGGGAATTTAGCCATCGATAGCAGCATAAAATTACACGCTGGGCCAGCAGCCTCAACCACTTACGTAGTGGATATTTCTGGATTCTCAGCAGCTCAAGTTGTATATTGGTTCTGCAGAACAACAACACCAATCGTATATGCCGACGCGGCGTCCATTAAAGGCATCATTCAGAAGTCGTGATATCTAGACAAACGTGCCCCATTATGACAAGGGGGGCGCCCCCAGGGGCGCGGAAAATGCCCCTCGGCCCTTGTCACATTCCACTTGTTTGAAGTTAACTTCAAACAGATGTCATCGTTGACATGCAGACCAAATGACATGCGGTCCAGTGTGCATTTGCAAGTTCGGTGGATTGATGCGCATACGGCAGGACGCAATATTACAGTAGCCTTGCATCCTGCGGTCAGCAACTTTCAAACACACGACCACTCGAACCAATGAGCGAACTGAGAAGGGATGAATGACTGATGGAGTCAGCAGCCGAAACGCCCTGCCGGCCGGCGTCAGCCGGCGGGCCGGTCGCCTGTGAGGTGTGCCCAAGTGCCGAACGACTTTTTTGAACACGGCGCAAACTCCCCCGAGGGCCTTCCCACGCTTCCCTCTACTTAAGGGCAACCCCAACGCCTTCGACACGGCCGACAATGGTTTGCTTTCGCGTGCGTTGCACTTTCAGGTTTCTCTGCGCTACAGGGTGGGGCAGTCGATATGCATTGCAGCATGCTAGTTGGGCATTCTGTGGCGATGTGAACTGTCTCAGATGCCTTTGATGTATGAATCAGGAGCCCTGCTGGGCGGGGTGGTCGCAAGTTGGCCTAAACGAT
>JAABUW010003746.1_pt1 | contig 21287 bp, 4 predicted proteins | sample 5560081 | NCBI WGS metagenome assembly JAABUW01 (sample SAMN10711882, study PRJNA513363) | rock metagenome | isolation source: Antarctica rocks | place: Antarctica: Victoria Land, Knobhead sud
CATATAAAGTGAATCATTATTCCGAACTTTATTTTTTGATGTTCCTCGGGCGGAAGCGCTAAACGTTAAACCTAGTACAGGAATTTCAACTTTTGACCCCAAGTTAGTAAATTAATAACTTTATATCTACTCTACGGATTCTTATAAAAGTGGGCGCGTTTAAAAGGGCAGACTTTACTTTATAATCGCTGAAATTATCATAATTTTTAGTTCTATTAATATTGAGTAATTTAATTTAAACGTGCACATGGATTCCGCTCGAGAGGGCACATGGATTCAGGTCCCCCCGGCCCGGAAAAACTATTGTTCCCACATGGATCCAGCCTGGATCCATCAGGGTATTTAGGTTAGGAAGGTTCTAAAATTAATTAAAATAAAAATACCGGCGAAATAAATAATAGGATATTCTTTTATATTTTATTTATATTTAATTAAAGCGATTAAAATTATAAAAAGAGATAATAAAATCTATTATATTTAATCTTCTTAATAAGGAATATAAATAGTAGATTTAAAAAGAAATTATATATCTCTATTAAAGACTTTTTTATATATTAAGTACTTTATATAAATATAAATATAATTTATAATATTCTATATATAGGCGGGTAAATTAATTCTTTATTATTTATATTATATTTTTTTTATAAACCGCGAGACTCGAAGTATTTAAATTAGGAATTATATTTATAATTTTATATAATATTTTTTAGAAATAATCTATTAAAGATATTTAAATCCTAAAATCTATATTTAAAAAATAATAAATTTTATATAAATCTAATAAAAAGTATATATAATTATATTTATCATTATTATAAATAAAATAGGAAATTATATAATTATTATATAATAAATCTTTTTTAAATAAATATTCGTTAAAGTTAATTAGTTTTATATATCTTTTTTAATAACCTAAATATATATAAAATCTTAATCGAAGAGGACGATCTTTATAGTAATTATAAAAAAATAATTACTCTAACGAATTTAATAATAATATTAATCTTTAAATATTTTTTATTAATTTATTCGTTATAATTATATATTAATTTAATTTAAATATATTTATTAATCGAAATTAGCCTTATTATATAACGAGCTAGATTAAATTTAAATTAGAATTTTATTAAATATAAAAAATATCCCGGGGTTAAAAAAGAAAGAAAAAGTATTATAAAAATTTATAAATAACTAGATCTCTATTTCTATTTTATTAATCGAATCCGCTATATATTTATAAAGAGATTCGTTATAATAAATATATATAAAATTATTTAAAATAGAATTAATATATATAAAAAAATACTATATCGACTTTATAAATAAATTTAGAGATATTTATTTAATAAATTTAATTATATATAAATTATAGATATTTATTAATTTTATAACTAAGTTTAACCTAGAAGAAATAGGCGGGCTTTTTAATATATTCGAAATTTTAAAAAAATTAATTAAATATATTAATAAATAAATAAATAAAATATAAAGATAGAAAATTTTAAATAAAGATAATTAAATCTAGTTAAGTAATAATTTTATATATTTATTTATATAAAAGAGACTAGAATTACTATAAATTAATATAATTATTAAAGATATATACGGACGCTTTATTATAAACGAGGTAATAATTATATTCGAAATAAAAAAAAATATAATAATAATAATTATAATAAAGAAAGAGAGAAAAGACGTTATATAAATATAAAATAAATAATAAAAAAATAGTAAAGATTTAAATAATAATAGTTATAATAATAATAGGAATAATATCGTCGAATCGAGGTTAATAAAGAGTAGTATTAGAAATAATTCGAGAAATATAAAAGATATTAAGAGATAAATCGGGTTAAATTCTATTAATATAAAAATTTAATCGAGTTATATAATAAGTTTAATTAGAAATAAAAATAGACGGGATAAAATTAAAATTGAGCGCGATATTAAACTCTTTTAAAAATTATTTAATAACCGAGACGATTCTCTTTAATAATATAACTTAGAAGAAACTCTCTATAAAGATAATTTAAACTAGGATTAAATTAGAGAGAGACGAAATAACGATTAATTATAATATTATAAAAAAAGATATTATTTAGAGGCGGGCTAATCCCCTCTATTAAATAGTAATTTAATAATTTCTAATTCGATAGCTATACTACGACTTGAGTTATATAGGCCTTAATATAATTTCATTTAAAGAGTCTTCGATCCAACGGAAGTATGAGAGGATCTGACTAGCTAGTGGGATGAACGTAATTTGGTCGTCGATTGGAGTGCTTAGTGAAGTAAACCAACCAATAGATATCTTACACGCTACTGTTTCAGCCTACGCATTTAGAATTGCAGTCATGACCTGTGGCTGTGAACCCAACAGTTGTCCTCTCTCTCTCGCTGTCAGAGGGTGTGGGAAGCCAACAGTTGTTCTCTCGCTGTCAGAGGGTGTGGGACCTGGCACAGCAAGGATGAAGTCCAGCGGCGCACGCTCCCCTTATATAATCATGGCTGTAACGTGCAATTCGCATTCTCAGTATACAGTCCGTGTTTCTAATGTCAATGTCAATATGATAATGTTGAAGACATACCCACACGAGCTGCTGGCAAACCTTCACCGTTCCAATCCTCGACTCGTCCGAATAGCTATTCTCTGTTTTGTCGCTATTTCCTTGCTCTTAGGCCTGCGCAGCGCGTATGCCAGTGGCTACAAGCTACCATCTCTCCCATCCTCCCTCCGAACATACAGAGATGCATCCACCACAGCGCTCAAATCGTGGCAGAAACCTGAAGGCTTTAAAATTATCGGCATAGTCTTTTACGGGCGGCGGAAAACAATGGAGGTCCTCGACTGCTATCTGCAAAGGAACCTGGTCTCGAATGGCGGTCTGCTGGATGAAATCCACTTCGTGATCAACACTGGCCAGGAAAGCGACCTCGAATACCTTCACAATCTCACGAACAGCAACGAGCTCTATAGAGCGGTGAAAGTCGCGGAAGTGCAACGGTCAGATAATTACCAGGTACCTTACCCACCTGTTTACTTCGATGATGGTAATTGAGGTAGAGTTACAGCAAATATGGAAAGACGTTACCGACAAGGAGAATATGTTCATCAAGATTGATGACGATTTAGTAGGTGAAATGTCCCGTATGTCTAGGAGTCGTCGGATTCTAATCGCTACAAATCACAGATATGGCTGGACTCGAATGCTATCCCCGAACTTGTCTACACACTCATCGAGCGCCCGGAGGCCTTCTCGGTCTTGACCAACCTGATCAACTCCGAAACTCTAGGATGGCTTCACTACCATCTTGGCGCCATCCACTCGTACATGCCAGAACTTTCTCTGCCAACAGACCCAATTCCCACCAACGACTCCTACGGCCCAACAGCATGGCGCGCTTCCGCCCTACCAGACTGGAAGTCTGAGATACCCGGAGAAATCCCTGAGTGGCCTGACAAAGCTAACAACGAGGAATCCCCTGCGCCACCCGCTGCACTCGGCGCCGTGGGCGGGGCACCATATCGCTATCACCGCTGGCTGCCTCTGCGCGATAACGACAGCCACATCTATTCGACGCCAATTGCCCAGACGGAGTGGAAGGAGGGCAGCAAGAACCAGTTGCGGTGGGCGCTCGGGGCGCAAACACATTATTCATTGCTGGAAAACCTCGAGAAGGGCGAGCTGCAGCGGTATGTAATGACGGGTGGAGACGGAACGTTCAACATGCGACTCTTTCATGCAAATGTAAATTTGATGGCTATATGGGGGAAAGATGTGCAGGAGAACATGCCGTATGGTGAGGGAGGGTGGGACGAGATGGTTATAACTGTTGACATTCCGAGATCTCTTCATCGTGGTACGCATACGCACTCTTTCCCTTCCCTTTCCTTGCACTCTTCTTTCCACTTTCCCTTCTGGCGTATTCAATCGAGTCGTCCCGACGCTAACCGCCAGCCAATACGCAGAGACTCTCATCCAGACACGCTCGCTCGCCGCACATTTTGCCTTCGACGTACAACCGGAGATGTACGACACCGATCTACGCAGCCGTTACCGCGCATACGCCAACGAAATGATTTGCCCGCCCGATAGACAGATCCCTTTGCGAACTTATCCGCGTCACACGAGGAACGGCGGTTGAGAAGACTGGGCTTGACGAACTGGTCTGTAGGGGCCCTACTCTCGTACATATGGGCCCTCCCCTGCTCGCGGGAAGCCCAAGGAAAACCTCGCCGCCATCTTGACATACGTACACGACTGCATATATGTGAAAAGCCCAAAAGATAGGGAGATGGGGCGTTGGTGTAGCTCGTTGGCCGTCCGCTTCTCAGCCCACCGGCGACGAAGACAAAGACAATCATCTTGGAAGGACTGTTATCATGAGAACGTATTGGACAATCTATAGATGCGTGAATTCCTAGACAGCGAATAGGAGCGTTCATGGCTGAGTGCCCAGCCAGGAATGGATGCAGGCAAAGTGAGGTCTTGGCGTGTTCCAGCTGGCTCGAAAGCAAAGAATCGGGGCCCCCCTAAGCCAGCCCCCAAGGTGGGCCCTAAGATGTACTGTAGATCCCCCAAACATGTTTATAGGCTATAGCTTATGGGCGGCTCCCGGGGATGCTCCTGGGCCCTCTTTGCAAATCATTCTAGCGATGACGAGACATGTTAACTCAAGGTATCTATCCTTCACACTCTTAAACCCAGCAACGCTCTCTTCGCTTCACAGCACTGCCACAATAGAAGATAATCGCAGCAGTCCGTATAACCCGTTACCACGTTGAGTAAGACGTGGTCCACAATACCTGCTGGGGGTGTCTTCAGCAGCAATAGAAGCCTCTACCGGCCATCCATCTCAGCCTCCCATACGTTGAATGCCTATTCTAATGGCTATCTACTTGACGCCAGTATGAGCCAGACCGCTACACACCTACAGCCCACTGGATCTTCAACGGGTACGGGCAAGAGAGAGTACAAGCCCGACCACTCGTCGCATTCAATCGTGGAGCATCCCTTTACAGGTCGCAGTAACGAAGTGGACGACTCTACTCTTGACGCCTTCCCACCATCACCATCACCTCACCCTGACCCAACCCACTTCAAAGAGAAAACCATCCATCACATGCGTACACACCCAACAGATACATATCTCTTACACGATACGGCCGCGCAGCCGCCACCCTCTACACCTACACCGTCTAATCAGTCATTAGCGCCTGCCGCTACTCTTGCGCCCTCCTCTTACCCAGCCAGCAACCCTTCAAAGTCCCTCGATTCCGTCCAGAGCTGGCTAGCGGAGACGACGCTGCCATCTACATTTGCCGTAGCATCTACAAGGACATTGCAAGAGCTGGACGTACATGTCAAAGGTCGGAAACGCAAGCGTGGTGCTTCAATTGAACTTGACGAAGCTGGGCTCGCCGTACCGCTCACAAGGGAGGCACTGAAGAAGTATTTGAAGGCCACGATGTCGTCGACACAGTCAAAGTCAAGTGTTGGCAATGTCTGTTCATCCTATATACCTTCAGATCGCCAAAGCTGACATCCATCGCACAGGATCCTTTTACTCCTCAAAAATCTACCGGGTCACTTTCCCTCACCAGTCCCATGGACTCTTCTGCCCCGCCTCTAAGCATCGCTTCCAAACCCTCCCTAGCTACCTACAGCGTCCGCTCCCACATGGAAGAGCACGGGATCTACAGGGACAAAGGCATACTGAAAAAACCCGCGCTTGCCAGTTTTCGCAAGACAGTCACACAGGTCGTGGATGAGAGGCGCGAATCTGGCGTCAAGCCCGGATCCGAAGCGAAATACGAGCGGCGTCTTCAGTGGAGCTCTGATGATAACGAAGACACGGTCTTGTTGAAGCTCTTGCCCTGCATCATTAAGGACGGCCGTCAGGTGCGTGCGCCGCTTGCGGACAACAAGCAAAATGACGGAGAAGCTCCCGAGGGTTCTGCGCAAGACCAAGATACGAACGATGTGTACGCTCACGTGGACTTTGAGGAAGTAGGCCTTCAATTCAGCAGCAACCGCCAATTCGCACGGACATACCTACCCAACATCTTTGACGACCAAGGTTTCGAAGCCAAAATTGCCCGAGAGCTCGCGAAGGAGCAGGGCATGAAGAATCCAAAGCCCGACCGTATCTACGGTCTCGATTGCGACCAACTCCCGATCCCCAAAGGTAATCTGCTGCGCCCGGAAACCAGGAGCTTGATCACTTTGGTGCCTAACATGAAGGACGCCTTCTTCATTATCGAAGGCAAATCAAGTAACGGTGGTAACATGACGAAAGCCGCAGAGCAGGCGTGCCGAGCCGGTGCCTGTCTCGTCTTTTCTCAGCGCCGACTGCTCGCATGGACAGGCCACAAGGATGTCGATGGTCCGGATGAGCGCACGTATGTCTACTCTGCGACCATGGACGCCAATTGCATGATGATATGGGTGCATTTCGCCGTCGTTCGGGTCCTTGAGGACGGCAGCAAGGACGTCAATTTCTACATGGAATGGATTTACTCCAAGACGTACCGCGAGAACGATGCGCTTCTGTATTTGCGTGGCGTGTGCCACAACATCCTGGACTGGGGCGTTGGAGCGAGGAAGAAGGCGTTGGAGGAGCGCTACAGGCAGATCATAGAGTTTGACGGGCGCTTGATGAAGGACACAGCGCTGAGGAGTAAGGTCGAGGCTACTTCTAAAGCGGAGGAGCAGCGGGCGAAGAAAAGGCGTAAGAGAGACGATGGGACTTCGGTAACGACTACTAGGAGTTAACAAGTCCTCGACTACCTTACCGCTTGGAATTGCGTTGGTCATTGATCATAGATAGGCTTTTCGAATAGTATGTGATTGAATATATTTACGCTACGGAACAGGGCAGGGATTATCTTTCCTTCTCTACTATTCTCTTCCTCTCTTCCTAGTAGGGCTGGCCCTAAAGATAATTTATATATATATATATATATACCTTATTACTACCCCTATATATAATTATATATATATATAAATATACCCTATTACTACCTTTATATATAATTTATATATATATATATATATATTTTATTATTATTTTAATATAGTTTATATATACTTTTATATATAATTATATATATATATATATATATTTTATTATTACTTCTATATAACCTAGATATACTTTTATATATAAAAATATTTTATTACTATCTTTATATATAGTTTAAATATATATATATATATACTTTATTAAATAATATAAATATTAAAATAATTAGAAAAGAAATTAAAAAATATTAAATTTTATATTTAATTTAAACTAACCTCTTAATATTAATTATATATAATTTATAAAAATAAAAATAAAGAGAGTTTCTATTTTTAAATAAATACTAGTTTTTTAATATATAATAATTTTTTATATAACTCTAGACTAGTTTTCTTTCGAAATTAATATATATTATTTATTATTATAAAATATATATATTATTTAAAAAAAAAATTATTATAAAATAAAATTTTTATTATAATTATAAAAGATTAATTAAAAATAAAAGTAAAATAAAAATAAAATAAAATAAAATAATAAATATATTATTTTCGTTATTACTTCTATATAATTATTATATAATTCTAGATTTATTATTTATATTTATTTATTTTATTATTAATTTATTTAATAATATATTTTACTCTTTATTTTTTTATTAAATTATATTAATTAATTAACGTAGTTTAATTAATTAATTAATTAATAAATTTATTTTAATAAAACTACTTTATTAATAAAAGAGTTTCGTGAATACTTTTTTAATAAAATTATTAATAGTTTCTATTAATTATTAAAGAAACCTCGTCGGTTAAAAACTCTAATTTATTAATAATTTATCTCCTCTTTTTATTAATTAGTAGTTAATAATTATAATTATTTTAAAATATTATTTATCCCTTCCCTCTATTTCTTTTTTATTTTAATTTTCCTAATTTTATTTATTTATCTCGTAGGCCTATAGGCCGTTTTATTATATATTTATTAAATAATCGATATTTACGACCCTCCGGCCGGTAGTTTTTTCCTCTTTTTTTTTTTTTATAAACCTAGGTATATTACTAGATTTTAATAATAATTTAAATTATATTAATTATTTTTTAATAAAAGAGAATTAGCCGAGTTACCCCGTTTTTATTATTTATCGCGCGGTTATATATTATAAAGCGGTAGTATATTATATACGCCTACGTCCCGCTATAAGGTATTAATATATTATATATACCTTCGCTCCGCTACCTCTATAATATTATTATTTATCGATACGAGGTTCTAGCCTTAATATTATAGAGTTTTAATTTTTAGTAATTCTATATCGAGTTAATATTCCCCCGTTTTATTAGAATCTTTAGAGATTAGTTTTATTATTAAATCTAGGATTTAAAAACTACCTAATAATAAACCCCGTAATTATTTTACGTCTTTTATATTATTACTAAATTATTAACTCTACGTTAGCGGCCTTAGGTATTATAGTTCTAATCTTTTAAATCTTTCTAAGGAAAAGGTTTATTATTATTACGATATCGGGTTTAACCTCGGGACGTCTAGAAGAATTTAACGATAATAATATTAATTAACCCCCCTCCGACGACCCCCGCCGTAAAAATAGTAGCGAATTCGAAGATATTACTACCCCCGAAGAGACTTTAGACGTATAATTTAAAATTATTAAAGAAGAAAACCGTCGCCTTAAATAATAATAAGAGTTAAGGGTATTATAAATTTAAAATTAAAAGTTATATAATTTTATTACTTCTACGCCCGCTAGCGGAGCGCTAGTAGAATCTACTATTTATAGTAGAGGTCCTTTAATTATTATATTTACCGGTGAAATAATAATAAATTTAACTACGCTTAATAGGGATATTTTTATTAGGGCGAAAATACTACGCCTTAATAAAATACGTTCTTATAAAAGTACGAGCGAAGATAAATATTTACGTTAGTTCCGCGACGTAAATATTAAATTTTTAATTAGTTTTAAATATTTTACTACCGACTATTTAAAGATTATATATTATATAGACTCGTTAAAGGGTAACCCTTTAATATAGTAGTATAAATACTACGATTTATATAGTTTAGTTAATATTACATTTAGTTTTTTTAAAAAGTTTCTTTTTAATTTAATAATAAATCTAGTTAACCGCCGTCTCCTCGTTTACGAGAAATAGGAGGAAGTTAAATAATAATTTTATTAAAAGATATCGTTATTTAAAGCCTATTTTAAAGAAATAAAGGCCTAGTTACCCCCGTTTTCGGAGGAGTATAAAGTAAATTTCTTCTTAATTAAACTTAAGCCTAAATTTAAAAATAAAATCCTTAATACCGATAGTATATTTATTTAAAGGGAAGAAATTCTTACCTAGGTTATTATATAAAAAAAGAATCTAGAGTATATATAGTTAATAAGCGGCTTTAATTCTAATTCGGGTTCCTAGTTAAAGAACTTTAATAAAGGAAAATTTATAATAAACCGAATTATTAAATTTAACACCGGCGATAACGTTAAATAAATATATTTAAAAGAGAAAGATAATAAATATAAAGTTAATACTACTAATTCTTCGTATAATAAAATTATCTATTATTATTATAAAGTAGAAGGCTATATTAAACTAAAATATCCCGATATAAATAAACTAGTTATAAACGTCGGCGCGGTATTAATAAAAAATAATTAAGCCTAATTTACGCCTCGGAAGAAAAGTAAGAAAAATAATTAATAGAGGTATACCTTTCTATTCTTTTTAAAAGTTAAATTACTCTTTAAAATAAAATTAAATAACTTATTATCTTAATTAACTCGGGAGCGTAAATTAATTTAATTTTATAACGGTTCGTTGTTAAAAACGATTTAGAACCTCGTAACGCTACTTTACTACTAACTAAAGTAATTAACGGGCAAAGTATATATTACTATAGCGCGTATTAATTAAATTATTAGATAATCGATAATTAGGGTTAAGGGCGTAAATATAATACTTTATTCTATACTATAGACTTTAAAGATTTAAACGTTATTCTAGATATACCTAAATTATATTAATTAAAAATATTAATTAATCTTAAAGCGGACTAATAGCGGTTTAAAATTAATTCTAGTAATTTATAAATTAAGGAACCGGCTAAGTTTACTAGTAATTTTAAAAATAAACCGAATATATTCGCGGTCGTATACGCTACGGTATCGCGAGGCGAATAGGAAGAACTTCCTAACCTAGAGATTCCTAGGGAATTTATAAAATTTTATAATATTTTTTTTAACGAGAAAGCGAGTACCTTACCTACTTTTAAATAAAGAGATTATATTATCGAGATAAAGATTAATAAGGAACCGCTTTATAAACCTCTTTATAATTTATCTTAAATTAAACTATCGGAGTTACGGTATTATTTAGAATTTTTACTCTATAAGAGCTAGATCCGTTATTTAACTTTATTAATTAAAGTATTTATTCTTTTTATACCTAAAAAAAATAGTAGGCTACGTCTTTACGTAGATTACTAGGGTTTAAATATAGTAATTATTAAAAATCGATACCCACTACTTTTAATTACCGAGATATTAGACCGTTTATACGGTTCTAAAATCTTTACGAAGTTAGACTTTAAGGATATTTATTATAGGATCTAGATTAAAGAAGGCGATAAATAGAAAATTATTTTCCGAACTCGCTATAATTATTTCGAATACTTGGTTATACTTTTTAGGCTCGCTAACGCACCGATAATATTTCAAACTTATATTAACCGTATATTTATAAATTTAGTAGATATAATATATATAATATATTTAGATAATATCCTAATTTATAGTACTAAACCGGCGGAGTATTAATAGTATATTAAATAAATACTTAAACGATTACGTTAGTTCTAGTTATTTATTAACTTTAAGAAGTACCGATTTAATACCGAAACGGTCGAGTTTTTGGGTTTTATAGTATTTATTAATAAAATAATTATAAACCCGGAATATATTAAAATTATTAAGGAATAACCTTAACTAAAAATATATCGGGAGGTATAAATCTTTTTAGGCTTCGCTAATTTCTATAAGTAGTTTATTTATAGTTATTTTAATATAATTATACCGTTTATTAACTTATTTAAAGGTAGTAAAGTAAATAAGAAAATAAATCCGTTTAAATAAATAAACGGCGCTACGGAAGCGTTTTAAATCTTACGAGATATATTCGTAAACGCGCCTTTTCTACGCTATTATAATCTAACTAAATAATTATATATAGAGACGGATACTTCTAACTTTAGCCTTAACTCTATATTATCGTAATAGAATAAAGATAATTATTAACGCCCTATAGTATTCTAGTTACGGAAATTAAATCCCCTAAAATAGAATTATAAGACTTATAATTAAAAATTACTCGCCGTTATAATAGTAATAAAATAATAATAATACTACCTAGAAGGTAGCCCTTATTATATTAAAATTTAAATTAATTATAATAATTTAAAGAATTTTATAAAATAGAAAGAGCTAAACTCTAGGTAGGCTCGTTAAATATTTAAATTAACTACTTATAACTTTAAAATCTTTTATCGGGCTAGGAAATTAAATCTTATTAATATATTATCGTGGCGCTTTAATTATAAAGGAGTATCGCCGTTAAATATTAAATTATTATTAACGCTTTAGAATAAACTTACTCTTTAAATTAATAATTAATTATCGGAATAAGATAAGAAAGTAAAGGTAGTTATAACCCCTACTTTTTAAATTATAAAATTAAAAGTAGTAATTCTAAAGCGGGATATTATAGTAGTATTTAAAACTATATATAATAATCCTAAAAAGCCTACTAAAACGCTAATTCGGGAATTATAAATCTATAATAATTAGGTAAACTCTTTTCGAACTAGAGCGAATATACTAAAGAACCGCCGTTATATAAAGAATAAAGTATAGATTATAGACTCCGAGGGACTATTAAGATATAACGGTCGCTTTTATATATTAAGAGATAAAGCTCTAAGGGAAGAGTTTATAAAGAAATATTATAATAATCCTTTAATAGGCTACTTTAGCGCTACGAAGTCGTATAAATTATTTACCCGAAAATTTTTCTAGGAGGGTAATTTAAAGTAAGTTACGGACTATATTAAAATTTACGATATATATTAACGGACGAAGGCGCCGCGATATCGTTTATATAACGAATTAAATTCGCTTCCCATTACTATTTAATTATAAAAGGAAATTTCTATAAATTTTATAACTAGTTTACCGCCTAGTAAATATAAAAGTACCGTCTATAACGCTATCTTTATCGTAGTAAATCGATTTACTAAAATAATTAAATATATATTTATAATTATTAAAATCGATACTATTTAGCTAGCGGAAATATTCTATTTTAAAATTATTTACCGCTATAGTATACCTAATAGTATTATTAGCGATAGAGGCTCTATTTTTACGAGCGCCTTCTAGTCGGCTATATATTTTTATTCGAAAATAAAACGATATTTAAATACTACTTTTTACCCTTAAATAGATAAATAAATAAAGCGCTAAAATTAGGTACTAAAATACTATTTATATATATTTATTAATAATAAGTAAATTAATTAAGCTAGATTACTATTTATAATAAAATTCTTAATAAATAATAATTAGAGTACCGTCGTTAGAACGACGTCGTTTTTCCGTATATACGGTTACTATCTTAAAATCCGCTAGGAGGTCGAGGACGACTTTAGGGAAAAAAGGGTACTAGTTATAAATAATAAAATACGATAATTATAAACTCTAAAGAATAAAGTTATAGAGTATTTTAAAAGCGCTACCGAATACTAAATTAAATAGTATAATAAAACGTATAAACTATAAAGTTATAAAGTTAGCGATTTAATTATATTAATAATTAAAAACCTAAAGTAAAAACGCCTAAATAAAAAATTATCCTATAAGTTTATAGAGCCCTTTAGGATTATTAATAAAATAAAAATATAAATTTACCGCCTACTACTACCTTTTATATATAGAATCTATAATATTTTTTATATATTATTACTTAAGCTATATTATCTTCGCGATTATATTAATATAGCGGAATCTTTTATATAAACCCCCGAATTTATTAATAATAATAAGTTATAAAAGGTAGAAAAGGTAATCGATAAAGTTAAAAATAAAGAAAGTATTTAATATAAAGTTAAATAAATTAATTAAGGCGAAGAATATAATTAATAATTATTAGATAAAGAGTTTACTAGTACTAGTAAACTAATTAAAGCCTTTAAATAGGCGGGTAGTAAATATAAATATATAAATATAATTAAAGAGGTTACTTAACTATATAAAATAATAAAGCGGAGTAAACGGAACCGACGTTAAAAGTAAATATTACTACTTCTATATTAATATTTATATAACGGATATTCTCCTTTATATTTATAACCTTATTATATAGTTTTAAAGTATAACTAAATTCAATTTACTATTAAACTATTTATATACGATAACGATAAGATATTATATTTATAAAAATACTTTTATTTTAAATATAGTTTATATAGACGCCTAGAATATATTATTAAATAATATATCTAGGTAAATTTAGCTAGCGCCGATTTAAGAAAAAAAGAATTCGATATCGCTACTATATTGTACGAAAGATTTAGTTATTATCGGAATTACTAGAAGAAGACATAGTCTCCCTAATATAGTCCTTAAGGATATTATCTTCCTCGGTACTCTCTAGGTCCCGTTTATATTAACGGAAACTCTCGGCCTCTTCTTCGAGAATTTTATTCATCGCCTCTAATTCCTTAATATACTAGTTCGCCGCCGTTAATTAATTCTATAGGTTAGTAATTATAGTAGGGGTTTATTTATTAATTACTATTATCTTATTATATACTTTACGTTACTAGGTAGTTTCCTTATTTATTAAATTACGTTTATATTCTTCTTTAGGAGTCTTATTACCGATATAGGTATACCGACGTATAAACCTCTTTACCTTCCTTCGGAAAGGCTTAGGGATTTATTATTATTAATATATACTATCTTAAAACTTATAGTTATAATTTACCTTTATATAATAGTCGATTCCGTAGCGATTAATATAATAGAGTATATAAGGAGGGGACGTACCTCGAATATAATTATTATTAAATTAATAGAAGTAGACCTAGTAAAGGAGTTATAAAGCGTAGTAAATTACTACTATAATTAGTATTACGCAGTCGCGCTAATAGCGGACTAGTTATATTTACTAGTATATTTATAACTAAACTATATTAATATAAATAAATTAATACTATCGGTAAATAGGAGCCATTTATAGAGTTAGAAGAAAATTATATATAACGAGAGTATTATCTATATATTAGTTATAATACTAGAACGCTATTATAAAGTTAGAGTAATAATATACGAGAGAGGCTAAAGAAGTTACGAAGAGAGAAAGTAATAAACGGGCGAGTTTATTTATATAATAGACCGTCGCGCTAAATACCTTAGTATTACTATACGTCGATACGCGCCTCCGCTCCGCTACCTCACTCTTATTAATAGTTACTACCGTTACTATAATAATTATATTATTACTAATCTCCGGGTATAATATTAGGGCTGTACCGCTTATATATAATACTTTACTACTAGTATTTATTATAGTATAGTAGGAGTATATAGTAAAGGTAGCTACCGTTATTTCGCTACTAGTACTATAGGTACTATAGGAATAATTTAATATACTATATTTACTATAAATACTATAAACGCTATAGGAACGATAGTATATACTATTTCGCTCCGTTACTATTATATATAATAATATTATAGGGACGAAAGAAACATTATTTACTTAACTACTATTATTATATATTAGCGCTATAGGGATAGCTTTATAAATATACTATTTATTTACTATTAATACTACTATATAGTAAAAGTAGTTTAATAATATTACTCTTCTACTACTAATATTATATAATAGTACTATAGGAAATAGTTTCGTATCGCTCCGCGACTAGTACTATATATTAGCGCTATAGGACCGATAGTATAAACCGGAAGACTCTTTTCCCTTATTTCTCTTAGAGGGTTTTAAAGATTTTTTAATAAACTTTTTAATTTAACTAAATACTATTCCGTAATTAATACTATATAATAATACTATAGGATTAGGTGCGCAGCCTCGTACTTAGGTTATTATATAATAACGCCGTTGTATTAAATAACTCTTTTCCCTTATTTCTCTTAGGGGGTTTAAAGATTTTTTAATAAATATCTTTTAATTTAAATATTTAGGTACCTAGGGACTAGGGCCTAAGGGGGGAGGTAATTATAAAGTAGTAGTATATTATATATACCTACGTCCCGCTATAAGGCGCTAGTATATTATATACGCCTTCGCTCCGTTACCTCTATAATATTATTATTTATCGATATAGGGTTCTAGCCTTAATATCGCGGGGTTCTAATTTTTAATAATTCTATATCGAGTTAATATTCCCCCGTTTTATTAGAATTCTTAGAGATTAGTTCTATTATTAAATCTAGGATTTAAAAACTACTTAATAATAAACCCCGTAACTACTTTACGTCTTTTATATTATTACTAAACTACTAGCTCTACGCTAGCGGCCTTAGGTATTATATATATATATTTTAAACCTAAATTAATATCTTTTTAAAATTATATATATTTATTTATTTTATAAACTCCGTTTTATCCCTAGCTAGTTCTAGGTAAAATAATAATATATACTTTATACTTTATTTTCTTTATTTATACTAGTAGTTAATACTATAAATTATAAATATCTTTATTCGGTATAAGGATTTATTTAATCCGATTTTATTATATTTTAATGATTTATTATTATGAAACTTTTAATCTTCTTTAATTAATTATAGTAATTAAATTAATCTTCGAATAAATCTCCCTTTTAAGCCGGGTTAATAGTTTATATAAAAATTATTATTTTATAACTCTTCTATTTATCTAGTTATTACTAGCGGGCCTAGTTTTTTACTTTCTAGTCGATAACTTTAATATTTTAATATTATTCGATATTTTTAGTTAAATTTATTTAGTTTTTTCTCCTCTTTATAATTATAATTACTTTATATTATTTTTTAAATTTTAGGGCGCGAATTACCTAGGCTTTTTTTTTCTATTATTAATATTAAAAATATTTATCGTTACCTCCCCCCCCTACGTTAAAGTTTATTCTAGATTCGTATATTTTTTATAGTCGTAATTAAATAGGTCCCTCGATTTATTTAATATTATATTATTAAGCGGTTTAATTAAAGATTAATTAACGCGATTATTAATTTAATTTTAAATATTAAAATTAAAATAGTTTTAAATAGTTTTAAAATCGTCCTAAAATAATTATTTTAAATAATTACTAATTTCTTTATATATCCCTTTATAATCTTTATTATTCTTTTTAATTAATATTATATTAAAGCCGTAAACGTTAATATCGGTCTAATTATTATATTATATATTATTTTATACTTCGCGAAGGTAGCGCCCTATATCGAATTAATTAAATATTTTATAGCGCGGCTTTAATTAACCGTTTTATCTTTAATCTAGACTAGGTATAATTTATATTTTAATTTTAAATCGATATATAGTTTTAAACCTTTAATACTCGCTTTAAATTCGATAATTATATTTTTAAAATTTATTATTATTTCTATATTAAACTTCTTTAATATTCGAGATATATAAACTAGCTCGTATTTCTAGGGGGTAAATAATACTTTATAAATAATTATTTATTTTAAATAAATATCGTAGGCCCTTTCTAAATTCGTATAACTCTTTTTTATACTCTCGTTATAGGCGAGTAAATAAACGTTATCTACGAATCTTTTAATTTATATTAATAAGTTTATTTTAATATACTCCTCGATTAATAGCGCGTTAAAGAATAGAAAGAGTACCGGTAAAATAAGCGATTTTTATAAAATACCCGTTATTACCTCCTTTACTATATTTATTCTTCTTTTAAATATTATAGATATAGTTTTATCTAATAGAAAGTTTATTATCTAGTCGATAATTAGGCTCGGTATACTTTTTATTTATAAATCGTATAATAATCTTTTATATAAAACGTTATCGAATATTTTTATTATATTTAATAATAATAGATTTACTATCTTTCCCCTCCCGTTCCTATTATAATTTTATATAATATATATTATATTTATAAAGGTCTCTAGCGCGGTTTCTATTAAATACTTTTATTTAATTTTTATTTATTATAATAGTAATAGTTTATACTCTTTTATTATATTATTAAATTTTTTAGAGATAATTATTTCTAGCGCCTTATTAAATATATCGAGGAGTATAATAAATTTATATAATTTTGATTTTAAATAGTCGTCTTTTTTTAATTTTTTAAAAATTATTATATTAACCTCTTTAAAGTATTTTAAATAATATTTTTATTTAAAATAAACCTAGAATAAATAAATAATAATATTTATTATTTCCGTTTTTATTATAATTTTTAGGAATCGATTTAGAATTCTAGTTATTCCTAATATCTTATCGATAACTAGGTATTATATTATTTTATATATTTTTATTTTAATTATCTCCTAGTTTATTTTAACGGGCTTTAAATACTTTTTTTCATCGATATTACTTAAATCTACTATCCGTAAAGAGGGAAATAATACTCTTTATAAAAATTTTATTTTATCCTCGAAGTCTCTAGTTTTTTCTTCTTTATTATTTTTAATAATTAAAAATTAAAGAAGTTTCTTTAGGCGGTTATTTTTCTTTCTTTTTTATTTTACGAGTTTCTATACTCCCGTCGATTTTAACGAGATTTTATATATACTCTTTTATTAAGAGAATATTTTCGTTCTTTAAATTTTTTTTTTTTTTTATTATCTACTATATCTAGGGCCTCCTCCGTTTAAGTATTTCGATTTCGTTTATACTCTTTTATATATTCCTTTACTTTTAATATAATATTAATATAACGGGAGTTTTAATAGAATTTAGCTTTTTAATATAAACGAGTTTATAAAATTATAAATTCGATAATTTCTTAAAAACTTCTTATTATTTTATTTAAGTATTAATCGATATTTTTTCTACTTTTAAATTTTAGTTTTCTTAGCGCCTAGTAAAGAGACTTTATACTTTATTATATTTTCTTTTAAATAATATTATTTTTAATTTTCTTTTAAATATATTAAATATATAATATTACCTCTTTTTATATTTACTCGAATTCTATTACTACTAGCCTATAATCGGAGTTATAATATAAATCTTCGCGTATTATAGAGTTATTTATAGCCTAATATACTCCTCTCGTAAAGAATAATAAATCGATTATATTTTTATATTTTTATATTTTTTATATAATAAATATTTTTAATAATTTTAATTTTATTTCCCTCGACTTTATTATTCCTAGGAGATAATTAATTATAATATAATATATATATCGCCTAGTATTATTCTAGTTAAGATAATAAAGGTTAAAATCTTTTAAAAAAATATATTCGTTTTTCTTTATTAATATTTCCTTTAATAGTAATAATATTAACGGATTATTAATCGAGGTATATTATATTAATAATAAATTATATATATTATAAATTTATATCTTTTTATAATAAAGAATTTCTCGATTAATAATCTCCTCTTCCCTAATTTTATTTAACCGAGATTCCTTTTTATTTCTTCGCTCGTTTAATATAATTTTTATAAAGTATAAATTACTTCTATAATAAATTAACTTTTAATTATTTATATCGATTCTTTTATTTATATAAAAGTATATACGGGCCTCTAGGCCTCCTTTATATATTAAATAGAAATAGTTAATATTATTATTATATAGTATTTAGGTAGTAGGATTCTAATTAAGTTCCTAAATAACTATAATATTAATATTTTTAATTTACTCGTTTTAGAGTAACTTTATTATTAATTTCGACTTCTTTTTAATATTATATTATACGATTTTAAATTAAATACTATAATTTATTATATATTAATATTATATTTATAAATTCTTTATTTATTTCTTAGTTATTTAAAAGTATTAATTCTAGCCGGTTTTTATTTAATCGGTCGAATATTATTATTAAAAAATTATTTAGAATTTAGAGGACTATTTATTTAAATATTATTATTAATTTATTATTTTATCTCGGCCTCCCTATTTTCCTAGGTATAATAACCGCGTTTTAAATTTTATTAATTATATTTATTATTATTTTCGTTTTCTTTATACCTTTAATTAATATTAATATAAATTTATCACTAGTTAATTATACCTAGGAACTTAGAGTTATTATCCTCGGTAATATTATAAATTACTTAAATTTATTCTCTAATTTTTATAAAATTCGGTATATCTCTTTTTACCTAACTAAGTATATTCTACTCTAGGATTTATAATATCTAGAGTAAATTATATAGCGCTTTTCCTTCGGGCTTTTAATATTATATTTATATAATTAATAAAGTCTTATATATATCCCGTATTTAAACTAGTTTTTATAAATTAAAGTTATATAATTATATTTTTAATAATTAAAATATTATCTTAAATTATTTATTCTCTTTTATTTTTTATATAATAATAATTATTCGCTTTTTAAAAACCCGTCCGTTATTAATTTATTTATTATATTTAGGTCCGGGATTTTAAAAAAGAGTATTAAATATTTCTTTTTATAGTCGTATTCGTCTAGTTTAAAAACGAATTTTAGTTATTTTATATTTATAATATTTAATCCTAGGTATAACTTATAATTATTTTTCTTTAATATTTTTATTACTATTTTTTAATTATTCGTATCGACGGCCTCTCTTTTTATACTATATATTATTATTATATAAATTTATTTTAATACTCTCGTCGAGGGGTTAATACTTTTTATTTATTTAATTATTTTCTCTAACTCTTATTTTATTTTTATTATTATATAATATAAAACGAAGTCCTTTTTTATTATTTATTTTATTTGAATAATCGACTCCGTTACTAGGTAGACTCCGTTTTAGAATATTTTAATTAATTAAAAATTAATTATCTTTTTAAATTATTTTCTAGTTTTAATATTATTTATCCTAATTATTAATTACTTCGTTTTCGCGTTAATCGTTATTACTAGAGGAGGGGGGTTCGTTTCGGCTATATATCTCGATAGAATAAATATATATCTACGAGTAATATTAGCCTAGTTTTATATTAATAATATAAATATACTCCTCGCTTTAAGTTTTTAAATTTTTTATTTTAACGAGTTTATTTAGGTCTTCTAGAATTTATATTTTTCTATTAATTTTTATATATAATTAAAGATTATTCTTAATACGATCTACGTTAATTATAACCTATAGTATATTATTTATTATACTTTCTTATATTTTATATCTTTTATAATTTTTATTATAGTTATTATTAATTCTTTTAAAGTTTTTATACCCCCTTTATACCCTCTCGTTTAATTATTAATTTAATTTTATTATTATAATATCTTCGTCGCGTTAAAATATATTAGTAATTTATTCTCTACTTTAGTATTTTAAATTCTATCTCTACTACCTTTATTCTCTTTTATTTTAATTAATTTCGTAACTCTTTAAAATAGTAAAATCCTATTAATCTAGCTTTCGTCTTATCTTTTTCAAAGAAGTCAAATTCGTGTCCTAGAGTATTTCTCGGTATAGTTCACGTAAAGTATTAATCGTTTATATATACTAATAAAATAGTTTATTAAACTCGATAAAGTATTAATATAGTTTATTTTCTCTATTATTAATATATATTTAATAATAAAAAGAAAAAAATATTATTATTATTATATAATATTATTAAATATATAAAGAATAATAAATAGAGATTATTTATTTTAATTAATATATTTTATTAATTAAATATAATTTATAATAAAAGTAATATTAATAAAAATAATAATAATTAAAATAATAATAATATTATTAAATTTCAAAGAGATTATAATAATAGTAATTTAAATAATAATAATATTAATAAAAAAATAAAGAAAGTAAAAGAATTATAATTAATAATAATAATATATATAAATAAATAAATAATAATATAATATATATAAATAAATCAATAATAATATAATAATTTTAATATTTTATTTTTAATTATTTATTTACTTTTTATATCTCTAATTTCTATTATTATAAAATAATATTAAAAGATAGAGATTAATAAATAAAAGAATCTTTAATAATTTAATA
>JAABUW010003747.1_pt1 | contig 21287 bp, 32 predicted proteins | sample 5560081 | NCBI WGS metagenome assembly JAABUW01 (sample SAMN10711882, study PRJNA513363) | rock metagenome | isolation source: Antarctica rocks | place: Antarctica: Victoria Land, Knobhead sud
TCCGTCGGATTATTTCGGGACTCTGGACGAGTCGAACCACCTACGCCCAGTTCCAGATTTCTGACTTTCTTGACTCGCTACGAGAGGTGTTGATGCCCATCCGAATACCTTTAAATCACCACTCAATACTTCGCTCCTGCTTGAGAGGTCACAACGTGTCCAGATTGAGCTTCTATCGCCAAATTCGCCAACCTGCTCGCCAAACTTGGTCCACCTTTCCTTGTCTGAGCTCCCGTACCATGTCCTCCGGCCCTTCCACCGCTACACGACCCGTCTCCTCTACCTCCGACCCCGCACCTCCAGCCGAAGGCCTGAATCCTATCACTCCCGGTGCGAGCGCTGCAAAGCAGAATGGGGATGCTCCGAAGGAGGGCAAGGAGAAGCCCGGCAAGTCGAAGGACAAGAAGGATAAGAAGGCTTCGGGAGGAGGTGGTGGAGCCGGTCTGGAGCTGTCGACACCGCCGGAATTCTTTGCGGAGCGGATCAATATATACGATGAGTACAAGGCGAAGTATGATCAATGGGTGTCTGGTAAGCTGCAGCTCTTGCGATATTCTTCGGTCGACCATCTGACCTAGCGATAGACGAAGAGCGAGGAGCTGACGTCGCATGGCAGAGCAACCCCGAAAACCCATCACCGTCACCCTTCCCGATGGCAAGTCGGTCGAAGCTACATCCTGGGAGACCACCCCATTCCAAGTCGCCCGCGACATCTCCAGCTCCCTCTCCGAGCGCATAATCATCTCCAAAGTCAATAATCAAGAACTCTGGGACCTCCATCGACCGCTCGAAGCTTCTTGCTCGCTCTCGTTACTTGACTTCGACTCACCAGAGAACGATTATGAGGCGAAGCAAGTCTTCTGGCATTCCTCGGCACACGTCTTGGGCGAGGCTTGTGAGCGGCGGTATGAAGGTTGTTGCCTAGGATACGGACCGCCTTTGGATGAAGGTGGATTCTTCTACGACATGTCGTTAGATGGAGGGAGGACAATTGGGCAGGACGACTATAAGGGGATTGAGGATATCTGCAAGTTGGCGGTGAAGGAGAAGCAGGCGTTTGAGCGGTTGGAATTGCCAAAGGAGGTGTTGCTGGAGATGTTCAAGGTATGTCAAGTCCCTCAAGGTTAGGTTGGGAAATGCTGACTCAGGTCATTTGTGCAGTACAACAAGTATAAGCAGCACTATATCAACGACAAAGTGCCTGACGGGACATCCTCGACTGTGTACCGCTGCGGCCCGCTCATCGACCTCTGTCTTGGTCCTCATGTGCCTCACACCGGTCGAATAAAGGCTTTGGCGGTTACGAAGGTGAGTCAGCTCGCTCTTGAACCTCTTTATCAGGCCTCTCAATCCAGCGTTTCTAAGGGTACTCGAACTGACGAGGTCTTGCTCAGAACTCCTCCTCATACTTCCTTGGCGACGCAAAAAACGATACCTTCCAGCGGGTCTACGGCATGTCTTTTCCCGATTCGAAGCAGTTGACCGAGTACAAGAAGTATCTCGAGGAAGCGGCCAAGCGGGATCACCGGAGGATCGGCAAGGATCAGGAGCTCTGGATGTTCAGCGAGTTGAGTCCAGGGAGCGCTTTCTTCCTGCCAATGGGGATGAGGATATACAATACCGTAATTGCCTTCATCAAGGTAATGTGGATATCGCCCCTTCCTATATCCAGTGCTGACTTCCTTCCAGGCAGAATACCATAGACGAGGCTTCTCAGAAGGTGAGAAGGTAATTTCAGCAGAGATCTGATACCTCGCAGTTGGTTCCCCCAATATCTTCAACTCGAAACTCTGGCAGACATCTGGACATTGGCAAAATTACGCCGAGGACATGTTCCAGCTCAAAGTCGACGAGGAGCAATTCGCGCTCAAACCTATGAACTGCCCAGGGCACTGTGTCATGTTTGATTCCCGGGAACGGAGCTACAAGGAGTTGCCCATGCGATATGCTGAGTTTGGTGTACTGCACCGGAATGAGGCGAGTGGTGCCCTATCTGGATTGTCTCGGGTGCGACGCTTTGTCCAGGATGATGGTTAGTCCCATCTCTGCCCCTCGACTGCTCCTGAGCTGATACTTCGAAGCACATATCTTCTGCACCGTCGACCAGGTCGAGGCTGAGATGCATGGCGCTTTCGATTTCCTCGACGCGGTATACGAGCCTTTCGGAATGTCATACAAGGTCGGTTTATCGACACGGAACCCGAAGAAATGGGTGGGCGACCTGGCGGTCTGGGACAAGGCGGAGAGTGTACTCAAATCGGTGTTGGATAAGCGAATGCCCGGGAAGTGGCATATCAATGAGGAGGACGCGGCGTTCTACGGCCCAAAGTTAAGTGGCCGTGTCTCAAACAATGGTTTGACTAATCCGCCTTAGGTGGACTTCCAGCTCACCGATGCGCTGAAGCGAAATTGGCAATGCGGTACCATACAAGTGGATGATTCACTTCATAGCGAGGCTTTCATCTGACCGGATACTTCAGCTCGATTTCAATCTACCTGAACGCTTCGACCTGAAATACCGAGGACCGGATCAAGCAGGCGGCGTAGCGCCAGCGGTAGCCGGAGGCCAGTTCCACAGACCCGTCATGATCCACCGAGCGATCCTGGGCAGTATCGAGCGATTCATCGCCATCATCACCGAGACGACTGGCGGGAAATGGTGAGTCAGCAATCCTCTAATAAGACAATTGCTGATACGGGATTTTTAGGCCATTCTGGTTGTCGCCTCGTCAGATCGTCGTCATCCCCGTTGCAGCGCCGTTCAAGGAATACGCCACCAGAGTGGCCAAGACGTTCTGGGATGCAGGACTGTTCGCCGAGGCCGATCTATCGGACAATACGCTGAACAAGAAGATCCGGAATGCGCAGACTTCACAGTGGAACTTCATCATGGGTTGGTCAAGTTGTCTCCCAGAATCTATGTTGGCTGAAACAGAAATTCAGTCGTTGGACAGGACGAGCTGGAGGCGGAAGCGGTGAATATCCGGAATAGGGATGATGAGGTACAGGGACGGGAGGAGACGGTCAAGCTAAATGAGGCGCTTGAGAAGCTGGTCAAGCTTAGGGAGAGCAAAGCGGCAGTTAGCAAGCTGTAGAAGGGCGACACATAGCTATTTCGCATGCTACCAAACATCATGGTACCTCAGGCTTTATTATAAGCGGTCCGACCCCCACAGATCAGGCCTTCAGCGTGATCGCGTCAAGGTCACGCATAGTCCAGACACCGGTAAGAATGCAACAAACATCTCTAGGTGATGCACCAAAACACACTCCGCCCAAGCTTTCCATCAATCCCCCTTCCCACCAGACTTGAGCGTAACCGTCATCCCACTCGAATGGCTCTCGCCTCCTATCCCCGGTCTCCTCCCCGACCCCTTCCCGGAAGCCTGAGAGATACTCTTCGCCCTCCTCGGTCTCGTCTCCGTCAACTCATCCATGACCTCGCCCTCATCCTCCATACCCTCATCCAGATCCCCTTCCCCTTCGCCCTCGCCCTCACCATCAAGATACTGATCATCCTCGTCCTCCTCAATATGCGGACCCCCGAAATCTTCCTCCTCCCCTTCAGCCATATCCATGTCCAACAGATCCTCCCCTTCATCCCCATGAACCTCGTCTCCATCGCCCACCCTCAGCCGCCGGACTTCGTCACGAAGCTTATCGATATACCCATCACGCTTATCCACCTTCTCGTGTAGACGGACAATGTGTTCGTTCGAGAACTTGAGAAGAGCGACCTTGCTTACCCCTCGATTTGGGTTGTCGTCCGGAACAAGAGAAGACTTGGGTAATAGACGAGGAGCAGAGGACCCGGGGATGGGCTCGCCAGATTCCGGGTCAAGCGCTTCGATATTGATTGGCGGTAAAAGGAGACGAAGCTCGTCGAAGCCGGCTTTGAGCGAGTCACGGCGTTTTTGCTCGGCTGCTTTGTGTGAGGTACGACGGTTTTCGCCTTCAGGAGGTATCACTGTCACGGCAGCTGCAGTGGCTTTCGTTGCTGCGTAGGCATCAGGTGACGGTTCATGGAAAGGGTACAATGAGGCGACTGACCTGCTCGGACGCCAATTCCTCCCGCTGGCCGCATGGCTAATGCCCGCCTTCCACCTATGTTCGGAGCTATCTTCGTACCGTAATTCGCCTTCTTGGCGGTCCCTACAGTCGGTGATATCGAGCTCTTCCTTGCGGTAACTTGCCGCTTCTGCGTAGGTATCGGCTGACTTTCACCTACCTCGACATCCGTATTCGCTCGACCGAGATTCATGAGACTCGCAGGGGTCATAGGAGTGATGCCTTTTCGTCCGCCATTCTGAGTGGGCAATGGAGGAGGGGGCATGATCTGGCTAAGATCTACCGGAGAAGGTGTGGACGAGGTCGATGGGCCGCGTTGCATCGATTGCTGGTGCTGCTGAACGCCGCGTTGATCGATGGCAGCTGGTGGTAGATAGCCCATTCCCGTCGCGGAGGGATGGTATCGCTGCGCCATGGGTGAAGAGGGTACAGAGAAATGCCCTGGGAGAGCTGAGGCGGACGACTGGCGTGCGTGGGAGCGGTGGTGCCTCGGCTTCATCATTGGTGAAGGGCGTGATTTGGCCGGAAGCGAGTTGCGGTGAGGTCCTGTGCCGGACGATCCTTCAGCAAGTGGTGATGAGAGCGAACCTTGCCGAGTAGACGAGATGGCAGGAGAAGGGTAGATCAGCTGTACTTGCCCCTCGCCGAGAGACTGTTGCTCATTGAGATACCCGACAAACGCACTGAGGTACTCCGGATCGGTGTTACCTTGAGGCTCGAGGTCGGGTGAGAGGGTTTGTTGGGCTCCGCCCGACGAGCCAACGGGATTAAGGGCAGGCGAGGAGAAATTCGAAAGAGGGTGTGGGCCACGCTGGTTTTGAGAGCCAAAGACAGGGGAGAAGCCTTGATGTTGATTGAAGTGAACCGCTCTGGCGGACGCCTCGAGAGCCGGAGAGGTAAGCGGTGAAAAGTTGCCCGGCGATGGAGTACTAGCGGAGCCCGAATGGGCACCGTTCAAACCGGGAGAATTGGTCAGTCTGGTATGACCAGAGCTAGGACCACTACTGGGTATGTAAGGTGATGTGGACGCGGCCGCGACGGCAGCAGCTGAGGCTTGGAGCTCTCGCTGCTGATTTTGTAGGAGGATGAGCTGCTCTTGGAATTGTCTTTGCTGTTCTTGCAACTGCTCGATTGGACTACGTGATTGCGGGTCGTGTCGACTGTAGTGGCTAGAGGATCCGGGTTGAATGTCTGAGTTGACTGGAAACCCGTTTTGGGCCGGAGAGGCGTAGGCGGATCGATTTGCGTGGGGGGACAGAGCTGGGGAAAGCAGGGGGATGACATTGAACTGCAAAGTCCACTCAGATTACGGCCTTCTGGGTAGGATAAGAACTTACGTCCGGATAGGCTCCCATACCCTCAGTTCGAGCAAGCACCTCCAGCTGCATCGGACTCATCAAGCCGGGCCGCATTTGAGGGAACATGTCACCGCTCGGTGCTGTAGGGCTTCAGTCAAGATTTCTACAGACAGGAAAAGTACTCACCGGGTGTCAGGATTCCAGCCATGTCGTCCGGAACACGCCATTTCCTCTGATCCCCACGGTCCTCGCCATCTCCATTGCTTTGATGGGTAAGTTGATGTGCCCCCTGCATGTCGTATTGCTGCGCTGGTCGTGACTGTCCCGAAGAGTTGAGGTACATTTGGGCAATTGTGTGATATGGCGACTGAGGATGAGAGGAGTCGAATATCGCGGGCGACTGCATGTGGATATGCTCGAGCTGGTCTCGTCAGCAATACTAACAGAAAAGAACACGAGCTGACTTGTTGTTGGAGCAACCCCGCTTGAGCCGCATCAAACCCCTCTCCCCCTGACAACCCGTAGTTTCCCGCTCCCATCATCGCTTCCATCTCTTCCGGGCCACCTTGATTCATCCCATATAGTCCTTGGACCTGCAGCTGATGATCCACCTCCTGCGCGTTATGCCGCGATGAGGATTTGGGTGCACCACCACGTCGCTTCGTCCCCCGTTCTCTTGCCCGACCACGTCCGCTCGGCCGATCACTATCGACGCTATGTCTTCGAGAGCCGCTCGAGGAACCAGCGGAATGAGCCGAGACGTTGGATGGTCCAGATTCGTTCTGATGAGGTGGGGGATGGACGATATGTGGAGAACCATTCGTTTCTGGCTGTGGGGTCGAGCCATCTGTTTCGATGAAGGAGAGGAAGTCGAGGGACGAGAAGTCGCCGTTGGGTGATTGACATGTCTGTTGAGGGAATGCCGAGCTCGGTATGGGAGACGTGAGGGCCGACTGCGGGGTTGCCATCGCGTCGAGATGTTGAGGGATGGAAGATGCGGAGCAATGTGCGGCTGCTGTGAAGGTCCTCTCGGCGCTGATGGGCTCTGAGGCCAATGCGACGCCAAGTCGTCGACGTCGACGAGGGATTTGGGAGACTACTTGAAAGACGCCCACGTTCGACCAGATGCGCCAGCAATGATACACGACTACTCCAGCTTCATGGACCGAGAAACATTTTTAGGTGAGCTCTTCTAGTGCACGAGGCCGAAAGCGCCCACTTGGACCCTGACTGTACGCTGAACCGAAATCTGGGAATGCGCTAAACCCGGAACCCCGGTGCTGCCTAAGATGCAACCATGCCTTCATGGGAACGAGGTCAGAGGCTGTAATGACAGGTTGCGAGCTTGGGTCAACATAGCTACTGAGGGATGCCAGATCCGAGATCTATCGCACAGAATGCCGGTGTAGCAGATTCTATAACCCTTGCAATATCTGAGCTCCGCCATTCCCTGCCCCCTGAGAGTATCATCAACCCCTCTTCGCCGGCCTCATCATCCCCCAACAAGGACCCGTCTTCCCCATCAAATCCACATCCTCATATCGCGCCACCTCATACCCCAGCTTCTTATACCACTTCATCTACCGAGTCAACTCACGTCAGCACATCTCCCCGCCAATCCCGTTCAGACAGCAACTCGCATTAGACTCAGTCTGTGTTCCCAGCGTGACTGCCAACCCTCGTTCATCCGCCATCCCCTGCGGGATCCTCATCAAAGCCGCTCCCAGCCCCTTCTTCTGCGCAGAAGGAGCCACGCCGAGCACGTTTACGTAGACTGAGTCGCGAGTACTGCCTTCTCCGAAGGCTTTGATGCAGAACTCCTTCCACCATGGGAAAAACTGTGCTCTTAGCTGTGCCTCGATCTTATACGCTCACCGTTTTATCTTGCCACGCTGTTGTTTCCTTGCGCATAGTCTCACGATATCGCGGTGGTCCAGCTGGGGTGCACGTTCTATTACCCATCTCTGTAGCTAGAAACCACTGCAAAATGGGGCAGCTTACGATTGCCCATGATCGGTTCCAGGAGGATTGATAAGGAGCACCCCCTCGATCACTCCCTCGTCATTGATGGAGACGTATACCGACTCGTCCTTCGCGCCGACGGCTGTGCGTCCACGGAGGATGAGGCGGAGTAGCTCGGGGTTCCAGTCGGACACGGCTTGGAGAAAGGGGTCTGATTCGTCCTCATCAGTTGAAGCAGGAATGATGAAGGAGGAAAGGCGGACTGGAGCCGAGGGAATCGAAGTAGACCGTCGTCGCTGCTTCGAGCTCGTCCTCTGGGGCGAATAAGTTACTTGTCACCAATGGTGGGGGATGAGGATACCTGTGGGGTTGAGGAGTTTCCTTATGACCATGTCGAAGACTGCCTATCCTCTCCTGATGCGGTACGACGAGAAGTGAGAAGTGTGTCATCTATCTGCAATCTTGGAGCTGAAGCTTTCGTGTCGTGTCGAGTCGAAAGCTTACGCTGGATGACTTGACTCGATCTCCGGGAAGAACGGCGCTTCAGCGAGAGGCGGACGGAGATAACGCATATCAGATTTGCTAGATCCCTAGTAAATAGTCCTTACCAACATGCGTCCAACACGTCCACCCCATATCTTGCCAAGTCTAGGTATACAAAGGTCACCGCAATTTGTTCCCCGGCGCGATTTCCAGAAGCCGCCCGCAATGGAGCGCCCTGGCTAATAAAATCTCAACCTCCCATCGCAGCATCCATGAGCGGTCACTGGATCTCGTGTCCCGGGCTTGCGTGCTGTGACATCAAAGTCTTCACTATGGTGGCGCATTCTTGCGGTCGTCGGAAGGGTACTTTCTTACATTTATCCTATCCAAATACACTCCCCAGCACACTCTCCATCCCCTTGCCCTCCATCCCCCGAACCTTCTCCACCCCTTGTCGCTGTCGATACCCTTTCTTTGTGCCTGTCTCATCCTTGCCTGGTCCGTCCTTCAGCTTCGACTTAGCAGCTGTGCCCGATCCGACAGCGCCATTTGTTTCCGCCGCGGCCTTCTTCGCCTTTCGCTTGTCTAGTACCCGAGCTAGCTCTACATTCCGAAGATACTCGCCCTGCTCCGTCTTGCTCCGCGCAATCTCGGATCGCAGTCGGGACTGGTGAGCTTGCCGTTCGTACGCTAGGACTCGATCAGCTCCGTGTATGAAGAGATCAGACGCATTGGACATACCGACTCGCTCGCCGAGCATCTCCCACTTGAACCCGGATAGATACTTCATCGTCCAGATATCGTCTCTCCACCTGTTCATTATCAGGGGCTGGTCCAATCTGTCTGTAGCTTCACGAGTCGAAGCTGCAAACCGCGAGGAAGTCAGCTCACCTGTCGCCCTTCTTTCCCCCAATGACCTCGGCGTTCAGCATCCGAGCTACCGTCTTCGCAATAGACTTGTCCGCAAACTCGACCCACGCTTCAGAGAAGTTCGCGGCGGCATGTCTCGACTTTGATTTCCTGGCGTTCGGACTATAGCTGTTCGGTGCTGAGGACGAGGTGTGTCAGCGACTCATTCGGACATTTCAGACTTCGAGCTCTTCGCAGCTGGAAGGACACGAGACCGGTTATGAGGGGTACTCACCGTCTCGCCGTTGTGCGTACACTTTACCGACATCACCCCATCTCGCCATGAGATGTCGGACCTTCTGCGGGGTCATGCCAGGTGGGACTCGGGAGATGTAGATTATGCCAGCTGTCTGCGCTGGTCGCTTCACCTTTTTCGGCTTGGGTCTCTCGCTGATTGGCGGAGGTGAGGCTGAAGTCGACGCTTCTGGTGGGAGACGCTCTGGACGGTCATCATCTTCGGGACTGCGCCGGCGCTTTGCAGACCATAGCGCGGACATGGCGTATTGAGCAATTCTGAAGAGATGAGCAAGAATTCGGACGGTCCATCACAAATTGCATTCCTTATCTGATCCCATCAATAGTGGATATCCCTCATGGCGGTGTCCCCTTCATCACAACACATCTCGTGTTTCAAGATAGCATTCCATCTGCTGTCGATCTAAATCGCCCAGGACCTATCTCGACCCAAGAAAGACATCTATAAGGTGATCCCGAAGAGGCCATGGCCTCCGCCAACATGGCACAGCCGCCCGAACCCCGGCGCTCGCAGTCCACCACATCGTTGGCGCAGTTCTATCATGGCGCTCCAGGTAACGGTGTCAACGGAGAGGAGGAGATCAGCGATCCCAGGATGGATTTTTGTAATGCATTTTGGGGACAAGGGGATCGAGGGTATGAGGTCATCATGGCGAGAATGAGAGGAGCAGGGCGGACGGTCGATGAGCTGCGAGGGTTCTGGAAGGAACGGTGAATTACATCGGCTTCCAGTACACGCATAGCTGATGCGGCTTGTCCAGAGCCTTGATTGAGGAAGATTACGCCAAGCGCTTGAACAAGCTTTCGAAATTCTCGCTAGGGCGAGACGAGATCGGCGACCTCGCTGCCTCACTCCAGAACGTGCTGGCAGAGACAGCACAGCAGGCGTCGTATCACCAAGCGCTTAGCACGGAGTTAAAGCAAGGGATGGAGCAGCCGACTGCGGAATCTGGAGTGCGGTTGGGGAATCTGAAGAAGGGTCTGCAGGGTAGTGTGGAGAGGTCGTATCGGAATAAGGGTTTGCAGGAGGGGCATGTGCTCAAGGTACGCCGCGAGCTTCCCAAAAGCTGTATCCCCCGGGGCGCCACCTCGGGTGTCTCGTGGACCTGCAAGCTGACTAGTGCTCCTTTCAGGCGAAAGAGCGCTACGAATCCGATTGCCTCAAGCTCAACTCGTACACCGCCAACTCCCAGCTCGTACAAGGCAAAGAGCTCGACAAGCTCCAGTCCAAGCTTGACCGCGTGCGTCAGACGATAGGTGCGAACGAACAGGACTTCCGGCAGTTCGTCAGGGTTTTGGAGGGGACGACAGGAAAATGGGAGCAGGAGTGGAAGGCTTTCTGTGATGTGAGTTGTGCATGTGCGTGACAGGGCAAGGCTGATGCAGGTTGTTTAGCATGTCCAAGATATGGAGGAGGACCGTCTGGCGATGACGAAGGACATTATCTGGGCGTATGCAAATGCGGTGTCGCAGGTGTGCGTGGAAGATGACAGCGTGAGTGGGACTCGCTTGCTTCAGCTGTCCTGCTGGCGCGTGACGGAATGTCATTGCTTACGGCGCAATCTCAGTCATGCGAGAGGGTGAGGGAGAAGCTAGAGCAGTTCGAGCCGCAAAGTGATATGGTCACTTTCGTTCGAGGCTGGGGTACCGGTGATTCTATACCCGGTGTGTTCAGTCTTACTTTGCAGTCACACGAAGCTGATGCTGGAAATTCCAGATCCTCCTCGTTTCGTCAACTATTCCGCCGGCGAATATCAACCACCTCAGCCTGTCACTCACCCTGCCAACTTCCGTCGTATCTCCAGCAAACCGCCCATGTCTGCAAGAAGACCGGCGCAGGAGGCGGAAGCAGAGCCAGAGCAGGAGCCTGATGTCCCATCGCATTACGCATTAGCGAATGGTCACGGCGCCGTACCAAACGGAAGGACTGGGCAAAGTCCGCGGAACTATGCACCAGAGCAGCCGGCTCCGGTTCCGCCACCCGTAAGCGAGCCCCAGCAGCCGGCCCAGAGGCAGCCATTCGGCGGGGTCGCCCTGCCTGGGATGGCCGCTGTTAGTGCCATACCAGCCCTTGCTCAAGCTCTACCACAGCGAAACAGCTCTATGGCACCACCGCCAGTGCCACCAACAATGACAATGCCTGAACCCCGGATCCCCTCCCGTCAAGGACCGCCCTCACCGATGCAGCGTGATGTCACGGATGAGGAAGACCCAATGGCAAAGGCGCTAGCAGACCTCCGCCGCGATCCACCTCCGCCTGGAAGCGTGCGACGCAATGCCTCGCACCGTCGGCCGGAATCATTCTCTACGCCGAGTGGATCGGTTCGAGGCGGAGCGCCAATGCAGGACATGAGATCGCCCACTTCGCCTGCGCCTAATGCTGACCGGATGTCGTATCAGCAACCGCCGACGCATACCATGCCGTCCGCGCAATCGAAGTCGTCTATCGATATGACTCTATCACCACCGGCTAGTGGACATACCGCTGCCGCTTTAGCGAAATCGATGGATGACTTCCAGCGCCAGTCGACCCGAGGGCCAGAGAAGCGACAGAGCACAAATTATTGCAACTTTGCGGATGATGTCGTGGGGGCTCATCCGACCTCACGACCTGCCTCCCCAGCTGGCATCCAGCGAGGACCATCGCCGGCGATGATGCAACCTCCTCGTCAGCCTCCTTCCCCTGTTACCGACGAGGTGCTCTCTCAGTACCACCAGGCGTTCCCAGGCGAACGTAGTCGCTCGCGAGCCGGCTCGGACGTCTCAGGCCGATCTCGAGCTGGAAGTACCAATGGGCCTGCCCCAAATAATCCTCAGCAGCAAGCCACGTCATCTTCGGCCCCACCTCGCGAGGCCTTCGCCGGCATTGGTGCAGGGGGTGGTCGAAGCCCTAGCCCGCAGCCTCCTCAATTCCACTCGCCCAGCCCAAGTCCCGTAGTCCAGCAAGGCGCCCTTGGCCCCCAGAATATCGGCATCAAGCTTGACGAGAAAGGTGGTGTCGCTCATGATTCGATGGCAGAGGCGTACAGGCGGCAGTATCAGCAACAGCACGGTCACGAGCCACCGCAACAGCAAGATGCTTACAGTCAACAGCCTCAGCAGTATGGAAGTCAACGACAATCACAATACGGTCAACAGTCCGACCCAAAGTCTCCGAGCGCGGATTCACATTCTGGTCGACCAACTTCGGCGGCATTTACACCTCAGCAGTTCCCTCAACAGCCGAGCTACGGTCAACCGCCCCATCCACGTCCGCAGGCTCAGCCACAACTTTCCCAGCAAATCTCGCAGCGATATGGGCGACCTCCCCAGCAGCAGTACCAGCAATACCCATCTCAACCTCAGCAGCAACAATTTCCATCGTACTCGCAGCCGCCTCAACAGACACAGCAGCAGCAGCCGTCCTACCAGCCGAGTCAAAAACAGCAGCAACCACAGCAGCAGCAACAGCAGCAACACCCGATGTCACCGCAGTCCGGGTATGGTCCTTCCACTGCCAACGGCTACTCGTTGGAGCCTCAACAACGGCAATCATATGTCGCTCCGCAGGTTCAAACATATCCGACCCAGAATCAGAATCAGTATGCCCGAACGGCCAGTCCCGCACCATATCAGCAGAACTCATACGCACGTGCGGCGAGTCCTGCACCACAGCAAAACGCATATGGACGCGGTCCAAGTCCTGCACCTCATCATCCACCGCCTTCACAGCAGAACTACGGCTATCATACACCCAGTCCTCAGCCTCAACAGATCCAGCGGAGTCCGAGCCCTCAACCGGGCGTACCGCCGTCCAATGCTGCGCCGACGGGTCAATGGGCGACGAACGGATTGCCGGTCCTCTTCTGTGAGTCTTTCGGCAATCAGGTGCTCGTGCTGATGAGAAACAGATGTGAAAGCGCTATACGACTATGGCGCATTATCAGGTTCGCGATATTCTAGGCTGTTCCCAGTTGGCGATACTGACTCAATGCGTGTGTAGGTGCCGAATTCGACTTCCAAGCAGGCGATATCATCGCTGTGACCTCGACGCCAGAGGACGGGTGGTGGTCTGGTGAACTGCTCGACGAGGCGAGACGGGTACCGGGGAGGAACGATTTCCCGAGCAATTTGTGAGCATTCCATCAACCTGGATTCCATTCCGCTGATGACGGATCTGCTCGTAGTGTCTGCTTGTTCTAAGATTTTAAGGCTCTAAGGGACGCGCATGGGTGTTGTTGAAATGCATGCAAGCAAATAATAATAGGCCTTTTCTGGCATTTTACGGAAACGCTGGCGAAGTGGAGGTCCTCCCAAAGTCCTCCCAAACCTTTCCTTTCCTTAATCGTTTCTCTCGTTGTATTCCAGCATCGATAGATCCACTTTAGCGCGATGGAAACCCGAATCATCCCATTACCCTACACTGACATCCAAGTCCGTTCCGGTCTCCGTCCCATTTCCCTGGCCTGTCGAGCTGATCGTCCCTCTCGAACAGCACGACGCCCTCTCTGTCTTTGACGACGTCGAACAAGCCACGGTCCTCCGAGAAGACATCTGGATCTCTGCTGTTGGTCTCACCATATCCTCAGTCTTCTCAACTTTTGATAATAGCAGTATACAGCCGGGAGCTCGTCGATCCACGGGAAAGCACGAGTCCAGTTCGAGGAAGGCGGGGGTTCGAGTCTCACCCCGCGTGAAGGGGTCCATATTGTCCGGCAGAGCAAGGTCCATCGACCGCCTGGTTCTGAGCTAGAGCTGATCATGAGGGTCAGACGAACTTCGTGGTTTCCGTACCCGGGTTACACCTCGTCGATGTGCCTGTGAGATTCCCGAAACAGGTGATCCATCCGCCCTACAAGAAATCTAGCTCCATCTCGGTAAATCTCCTACCCCAGTATCATTGACCGAGCTGAGGACTGTGATAGAATCCGTTACATATCAATGCCATCGCCCATTCCCCTACATCCTCACATATCCTCATAGCCGGGCCGGATGGGTACTGTGTCATCCTACCCACCTTCCCTGATGCGAGACCGGAACAGAAGGTCGAAATGAAGGGACATGTGGCGGATGTACTGGACGTCCGGTGGTTCCCTAGTGGTGAAGTACGTGCCCGCTTACTAGCTGAAGTAGAATGCCCAACTGATGGGAACAGGTGGTATTGACAGCCTCATCTGACCTCTCTATCCGGATCTTCTCGGCGAAAGATGGCTTAAATCCAAGGATACTACGAGGACATACCCGCGCCATCACATCACTGCATATCATCGGTGTTGGGCGACAGGTCTTATCCGCCGGCAAGGACGGGACGGTCCGGTTATGGGATGTGAGTAGCGGGAAGGAGGTACGGAAATGGGAGGTTGAAAAGAGACGGGCGGTCGAGGGGTTGATCGTTGTTGAGGATGGAGCTGGACTGGCAGCGTTAGGGGCGGAAGGGGAGGAGGAGGTGATGATCGCTGCGTGTCAGAGTGGGCATCTGGCGGCGATACCCTGGTCAAAACAGGGACACACGGTCGAGCCGGTGCTGGACAGCTTATTGCTCTGCGCGGCATATTGTCCGGAGCTAGGCGTCATAGCGACGGGCCACGCGAACGGAGTCATCGGCATCCGACCACTACGATCATTACCCAATCCCGAGATAGCGCCTCCGATACTGGTGAGACGGAACGAATCGCCAATCTACAGCTTGGAGTTCACCGGTTCCGATCTCCTAGTCGGCACGGCCGCTGGCCTGCCTTGTCGGTTAGGAGTCTCCGAGACAGAGCAGGGAGTGGAGGTGTCCGTGAAAGAGGAGTATGCGGGATGGGAGGGTGTGGGGGTGGAATCTTGGACTGTCGGGAGGGATGGGATTTGGTGCGCGGGTGGAGAGGGGGGTGTGAGGCGGTATTGAGCACGGAGCATCATATGCATGGGTATCATCTGCCGTCTCCAAAAGCGTCAGAGAGAATAGCGGGGGTCATCGGCCATCGCGGTCGAGAGCTAAATCGGTGTTCAGCTTGGTACGGAAGAGGGCGAGGGAGGGCCGCACGATTGTAGAGTAGAAGCTTTTCAATCAAGTCGACTGGTCGTCTGTCAGCGTTCGTCCCTCCAGGTAGCTGTGTGGAGGCGCCGGCTTTCGCGAAGAGACGGAGCTGACATACCATGCGTGAGGACCATTCTTCGGCAGCAATATCGTCGCCTGGAGGAAGACGTTCATCAGCAATGGACCTCACTCGCATGCTTGCCGACACGCTCGGCGGCCAGCCTTGACCAGAATGAGATGCCCACAATTGCAGTTTATCAAGCGCCTCACTGGAGATAATCATAAGCTTGATCTCACGAGTCTTGTAGGCGGAACATACCCCTCTTTGACACCCGACGCTAGCAGCTCGAGGTAGCTGTCCCAAAGGTTGCCAATGACCTTCCCGCATGAGAAACAGCGGACCGGGATGATCTGGACCGGACGTTATCAGCACCTGGACGCAAGATCTGCTCAGTCCCCTGATTGCAGAGGGACGCACCATGTTTGGGCGGGACTGCTATGGTCGGTTGCGAGACGAGTTGGAAAATCCATGAGTACGAGAATGTCTAATCAGGAACGGGGAACGAGCTGATAAGACAAAGCTCGCCACGTCATCCTCGAGATTTGACGCGCCTATTAGTTCCGCGTTGAACTCAAAGCTTGCAGGAGTTGATGTTTTCTGATATACGATTCAGCAAGGATCTGACACCGATTCTTGGCGCTTTCAGACCAACGCACAGGGGAAGATGGTCGTCGCCAGATCGACGTCCCGGTCAGTGGCTACCACGACCCTCAACAAGGCTCCGAAAGTCAAGTCCGCCAAGGATGTCGTCGACGACAGGCAGCTCGCGGAGGACGTTGATCGGGTCCTAAGGATCTCTCAACCCAAGGAGGCCGCTCTTACAATCAACCCCCGCCGCCCCGATGCCTCGACTGTGGCGTCTTCCTCGAAACCCAGAGCGCATTCGCCCGCAACGAAGGTGGTCAAGCCCGCAATTCCCCCTGCGTCGAATAAGGGCAAAGAGAAAGCCACTCCGGACGATGAGCGATCTCCATGGAAAGCCGAAAGACTCAGCTCCGCCGAGCGCGCCAAGGCTGCTATGCAGGCCATTAATGACGGTATCAAATCACTCAACCAAGCGGTTCAGGCGGGATATCGGCATGGCTCGGGAAAACGGATAGAGGAATGGACGGAGCAGAGGGTGATGGCTGCGGTGGAGACTTGTGAGGAGGCGTTGAGGTCACTTCGAGTTCAGGAGGAGAAGGGCGAGCTGGGAAGTAAGGGTATCGAGGTTGAGAGAGCAGCGCAGGGCCTAGTCGGAAAGTGCTTGGGACTAGCAATGGTCCGTCCTTCCCCGAAACTGCTGCGATTGCTGATGAATGGTTCATAGCATCGGCGCGCTCTGGACCAGCTAGTCGTAGCTCGTCCTCGTATCCTCAGGCTGTACAGTCCTGCGAATATGGCTGTGATATCAACGCCTACTTCCGCCAAGCCCACTCTCGCACCACCTCTGGCATCCCCGTTTCGCAGCTCGCGGTCCGTCCCATCGAAGTATTTAACCTCTCGTCCGTCCCGGAAGCTCCCAGTCGACCAGCCGAAAATCGTGTCAAAGCCTCCGTCAGCTGCTGTCGCACTCCCTCAGGACTGGTTAGATCTCGCATGGCTGCCGGAACGGCAAGAGGAAACGAAGCTCGACGAGGTAGTCAAAGGGGTCATCTTTCAAGCAATTGCAGGAGCTTGGATTGCTCTGCTGGGGTTAGGTGACGAAAGAGCCTTCGTGAGTCTCACTGCATTGTGCAGTTATAGGCTGACTTTCTGTGCTCGTAGTCTGCAATTTTGCGGCATCCCCTCCCTAACCCTGTTATTGGACCATCTCGCTTGCATCCCTTCCAGATTGCCCTATTTCTGCCTCGACAGACGACCACACCCCTCCTCCACCTTCTCTACCGTTCTCTTTGGAGCGCAGACATCCCTCACTCAACAACTTACTGGCTTCAACTCCGCCTCGCAGCTCTGATCGCATTGTCCATCACTGTTTCCTCCGAGTCCGATGCCGGCCCTAGCTCGAAGCACACGCCAGCTCAACTTTGGGACTCTGCACGTCGAACGCTCGGCTCCAAGGAGATCACAGGAGAGTATCATGACCGGCATAGAGCATCAGCTGAGGCGATAGGCGCTCTGGTCGAGTGGACGGAAGAGATGTTGACAATGCGCAAAGAGGACATGGCGAAGTGGTTTGAAGGGAAGGAATGGCTCGGTCTGCTGGAGATGTGGATTGGCTTTGGGCGACGTGTGAGTCCATCGCTGGCCCTGCGAGACTTTCCGACAAGGACGGGGCTGATCGCCACAGCTCGGAGACGCAGCGATCATCGACAAAGCCCTCTCCCTCATGACTACTTCCACATCGATGACTAGTCCGCACGCGCCGAAGGTCACGCCATCCACCCCTGGATCCTCATCCCAGGTATCAAGGAAGTCAATCAAGGGAATGGGCAAAGCGGGCGAGGCTGAGGCGGAAGTAGCGCGATTGTGCGGGGATTTGGCCAAGACCAGCCTGACACTGGACAAGCTGTTCGGCAAGTCTCATTCGTCCTCGTACCAATCAGCAAGCTGATATTGAGTGATGCAGCCGATACTTCCTGTCTGGCGGAGCCAGCAGCAGAAAGCTCCCTCCGCTCGAGCGATCTGAGTGCTCTTACAGAGGTGTTGCTCTCTCTGTCCAATGACGAGACTGGCAAAGCGGCACTCGGCAAGGCTGCTCGAGCTGTCGAGCGTGTCCGACGGACTTGCAGCAAAATCCTCGACCGACTGTCAAAAAGCGAAGCTCAAGCTGGCGTGGCGACACTTGATGTGACCATCCGGCAATGGCTCGTCGCTGGTGTCGAGCTTGTCGAAGACCTACTGCAAACATCGGCGATGGTAGGCTCTGTCTGACCATAGCCTCGGTCAGCTGACTCATCGACAGGATCTATCCGCTTCGGCCTTTGAACTCGTTGCGGGCGCGATCGACTCTCTGCTCGCCCTTTCTCGTGCTGTCTCCCCTCTCTCATCCAGTTCTTCCGCCCAACAAAGCCCATTGACCCACCTTGATCGCGCTTCGCGGATCTGCGACCTCGCTAGGCCTCACTGCAAATCCTCGGACCTGACAGACTGGCTCAAATGCCTGTCATCGGCAGCTTACAACATTGGCGTCACACTTTGGAAGGAAGGGAGCGCCAAGGGTTCTCTACCCTTTGTAGGGACCAGCTGCGAATGGGGAAAGCGAGCGCTGTCAGAGATGGTGGAACAGAAGATGGAGACGGTCGCGTTGAATGGCTTCAGAGAGGGACTGGTCAAGAAGTATGAGCTGTTGGCATGGTGTTACCAGAAGACAGAAGATCGACCGGTAAGTCCCTCACTTACGTTCAAGTTCAAGGGTGGGAGTCACTGATACTGATAGTAGGCCGCTCTGGGCGCACTCATCGACTCCGTCATCAACCAAGCCAGTCGTGCTGAAGATCAGCTCCTCAAAGCAGCCGCAACAAATGCGCTAGGAACCGTCTTCGAACAGCATACCGAACTCAATCCCACTCTTTCTCGCATCTCGCAGATGATTCTCTTCGATCCCCCCGCCCTCAGCGATCAGATCAACAAGCTGTTTCAGGAGAAGGCCGTGGCAGCAGCCGGGATAGTCGGCGAGCGATTGATACATCTGCTGAAAGAAGGGGAGTACCGCCCGGACGTTGCTAGCACGATGATCGGGATTGGTGAAGCTGTCCTGGGGAATTACAAACCCTCAGAATTCCCGATCCGTCGAATGCGGTAGATACGCATCTATCCCGCTGTTTGCATGAATGACGCTCGCTTAGGACTATCGTCAGTATCATGTCCGTCATCATCGCCGCCGGTGTGTCTCAGGACCGGTTCGCTGGCCTGATGGAGGAGATCGATAAGCTCAACAACTCAAGTGTAAGTCCAGTGAAAGATCTCGAAGAATAGAAGCTGACGCTCTCATTAGAATGTCGGGGAGGATCAAGGCCTCGCTCACTATCGGCGTGAATATACTGGTACGGCGATGCTACTCAGCGCCCTGCAAGCGTATCACACCCATCCGGAGGCGACACTCGCCGTCGGCAACCTCGCCGATCAAGCTTTTCAAGAGCTCAGGCAATTGGCGATTCCGCCGACTACTGCGCCTGAGTCAGCTATCGAGTCTGCGAGGACGAAGAAGCCTCTCCAAAAGACTTCAACTGTCCGTGCGCCCGTGAGAGCGACACCAAGAGGGATGTCGCGAGTAGCATCCGCGTCTCGAATTCTCAAGAAGCAGGGTGGAGGAAAGCCAGGTACAAGCGGTCGGTTCTCGACTCATGGGACCCCGTTGACCCTCGCAGACTATCCGACCAGCGCCAAACGTTTTTCAGATGTGTTGATCCCGACTGCGTTTGACGATCTGAAGCGGCTGGCGAGACTGCTTGGTCAGCGTGCAGTAATAGCCGAGATCTAGAGCTGATTCGCGAAGCATCGCTTTCGTCCCTATTAGGTCTTCTGGGTCACGCGCTTCCCAAGATCCAAGCGCTCAAGCTGCTTCGAGCCATGTTGAGGGGTAGAGACGACTTCGATGAAGGCAGGCTGGTTTCACGCCGCCCTTTTATGAAGCTGATCACTTGCAACCACAGAATACATCGTTTGCTCCTCTCAGCTTGGAATCGAGTATAGCCAACTCGGCAAATACTCTCGCGCATCCTCGGTCTTCTCGCAAGCCATTCGCGCTGTCTCCGAGAGCAAGCGCGAGGAGTCTGCCGCCATACGAGTAGAGCTTCATCTTAGGTTCAGCCAGTTCCTGGCCATGCAAGGTGACCAACGAAAAGGGTAAGGGTCGCCATCTCGGATCGCTGTAGGTGCTGACCTTTCCAGTGGAGATCATTACACTACCGCGGAAGCGTTGTCTCGCCAGATCGTCCCTCTGAAGTCCACCACTTTCGTCTCTCGAGTGATGGAAAGAGTCGCCCATATTCAACGCGCCATTCTGGCTCGCTCCGCTCTCGCTGGTATCTGTGCTGCAGAGGTGAGACAGTCCCTATTATTTGGCTGATTGGCTGATAGTCGATCAGGGAAACGCGGCGGGTATGACTACGCATCTCTCGGCGGGTTTGAGGTTGTCGTACCGTGCTGCGGATTGCATCTGTCGCCTCGCACCGAGAGTTGCCAACTCGGAAAAGCCCTCGACTCCGCCTGCGGTCGACGATCCTTTCTCAGCTCTACCACAAACAGCTAAGGGACACGAAGAGCCAGCCAAGGACGATGTCCCTCTGATGTCAACGCAAATGCCACCATTCGCGGGCAAGCATCTGTACGGACTGCAGTTGCAGGTCGCCGAAGTGAAGCCCCCAACTTTATTCGTATTGAGCAACGCTCACAGATCCATCAGGGTTTGGTGAACGCTACTTTCGACATCGCGGCAGCGTTCGCCCAGCGCGGCTCGGTCAAGGACTGCGACTACTTTTTGAAGCAAGGCGGCATCCTCGCAAAAGTCTTGAGATCATCTGCTGCGTCTGCCCGAGTCGTAACACAGATCGCACAGCTCAGGTCTCGAATGCGTTGCCACGAGGATGTAGCTGAGAAGTTGGGCGAGGCCTCGACCGCACTCGTTCTCGTCAGTTTGCGCCCGCAGCTAGAACCAGATTAACTGACCTTGCGAAGACTGAGGGTCCAGACGCGGTTGATCTGCAACGTATCCGAGGCGATATCTTTATGGGGCAGAGGCTTGCCCAGGAGGCAGAACTCATCTTCGCTAGCGCATCGAAGGATGTTCGAGGGCTTGATGCTGCTTTTACAGCCATCGAGGCTCTGATCCCATCGTGCGTGAAAGACAACCCCCTTTCAGACCAGCTGATTGATTGATCGATCGCAGACCCAGGAAGAGTGTGACGAGTGCTTTTGCGACCCCGATCTGCGGCGAGGAACCTTTACTGCCAAATACGGTTGCGCATCTGTTGCGCCAGCAAGGTGAATTTACACGACCGGTTCGCACTTCTCTAACGGTCGTCATAGCTTGGATACTGCAAGAGGCGGGCTCAGCTGAAGACTGCGAGCATCTTCTACTGCAGGCAAAGAACCTGTCTGCGGGTTTGTGCACGAAGGCGAGCTGGGGCAATGTAGCACTCTTGCCACAGCTGACAACGGTTTAGGCGGACGACTTCTTTCTTGATGGCCGAATCGGACTGTTCGAAGCCTTCAAGCATTTCAAGACCGATCTCTTCATGAGCTCGCTGACAGAATCGAGTACGTATCCCGTTGATCACCTGATCGTGGGCTAAAGAGCTTCAGCAATTGCGATGCCAATGGGCAAAGC
>JAABUW010003748.1_pt1 | contig 21285 bp, 32 predicted proteins | sample 5560081 | NCBI WGS metagenome assembly JAABUW01 (sample SAMN10711882, study PRJNA513363) | rock metagenome | isolation source: Antarctica rocks | place: Antarctica: Victoria Land, Knobhead sud
AGCGGGTGAAGACGACGGGTATGATGGGTGTCTCTCCGGTCGGACGCGTGGGGTTACCGGAGATTGTCGTTCATGCACCGACACCGCTGAAACCGCTACCACTGTCGGGTCCATACTTGGAAGAGGAGGGTATGGTGGGGGAGGAGGAGGGGGGGGAGGACGTCGTCGACGCGAAGGAGGAGGAGATCGTGCCGTCTCCAGCAACGGAAGAAGACCCGCCAACGTTTGCCATCTCGCCTCAGACTCCACCTGCTACCGCCGTCCGTCATCCCTCCGATCGCCAATCTCCCCGCTACGAGTCCCCAAATGGGGGTGTCGACGAGTTTGACACCTCCATCCGCGCTCTCCGCCCAATGTCCTCATTCGAGGACTTTACCCTCTGGACACCCGACGCCCAACTCGCAGGATTTCGTGCCGACGAGCTTGAGACGCAGGACGAACCCGAAGTGGAGACGGAGGAGGAGAAAACAGGAGTGAAGGTGGAGAGGGGATGGTGGAGGACTGGTGGGGCTGGTGAGGGCGGGGATGAGGTCGTCAGGGCTATGGGGGAGTGGTTGGGGCTCGTCGAGGTGGTGTGTTGCCTCTTGACCACTATCAGGACCCTGCTGATTCGAGACAGCTGAGCAAGCCGGTGTATCTTGATGGACTCAAGGACGGGGATGATTCCGATGAGGAGTGAGCAGCCCGTCACAAATGGTCTTGTTGAAGAGCAGCAACGGCTAGCAGAATGTATGCAGTACATCCTGAGGTCTATAATGTTACAACAAGATCCGAAGGGACCATATCCCCTCAGCTCCCCTCATGGAAGTACCCCTCGAACATCGACTCGTGTCTCAGCCGACTATCCCGCACGACCCCATGCACATGTAGGAACAGCGTGGGATATCGCGATGTGAAATAACGCAGGAAACCAGCTGGTAGCGCTCCGAGGTGCCGCTTGACTAACGGTTCCAGGTCCTGATAATGATGTTTCTGCTCTTGATCAGACGCGAATCCGCCCAGCGCATTGGTGCAAAGCTCACCTTATTCCGCATTGCACGCAAAAGATCCCGTACAGAGTTCCCCTTGTATTTCCGATACTTCCCGAGGTTGTTCGTGAACACCTTGTCGAGGCGCGAGTACCAGTCCCTCCCGACGACCGATGTCGCATCGGTTTCGAGCACGACCAGCGTACACTCAGGCGGATCGAGCTCCATGATCTCGAAGCCTGTGTCTCTTGTCAGCGTTGCAACATACTACAGAATGGAGACTCACGGTCCGAGGCATCGCACAGGAAAGCCAGACGCTTTGCGGGCGTCCAGAAGAATGGGTGAATCATGCACTCCGACGTCTCGGGTCTGCTCAGATCGTTAGTACGGATCCCGAAGAGAGTATGCTAGACGTACCGGTCAGTCGGGTCCATGGAGAGTAATCGCCCAATCAGATCTTTCGCCTCCCAACCCTCTTCCCCAAGGATGTCCAATTGTCCCATATTCACTGCCTCCCCCTTCACGATATTGCTCTCCCGATCGTATACTTCCCCAAACGGATGTTCCCCACTCATCAAGACCCAGAAGTAAAGGCATCCCAGCGCGAAAAGGTCGACCGCCTTGGTGAGTCGCGCATGTTTGTGACCACAGGAGTCTTTGTCTTCCGCTTCCACCGCGAGATCGATCAGAGAGGAGGTAGACGAGGTACTGCTCGAGGAGGAGGAGGATGTCCGGTCAAAGACGTCATTGAGGCGGACCTGACCGCGAATGCATTCCGGTGCTCGCCAGCCGAGGGAGCCTGCGAGGTTGTTGGCCGTCGGCGCGAAGCTCGATTGATCTTGCTCGAGTCGACGAGCGAGGCCAAAGTCGGAGACCAGCATGCGAAGCGAGCCGTCCTTCGATTGCGATACCAGCACATTCCTGCAATCCCTCAATTCTGGCTCAAGAAGCAAAGTTCAATACCCACTGAGGCTTGATATCCCGATGAATGATCTTCATCCCGTGAAGATGCTTCAACCCCGCACTGACCTGCGCCATTGCCTTCTTCCGGTCCAACACTGATGCGAGCTCGATATGCTTGGCGGGCGACTCGATGAGATCTGCCAGTGATGCTTGGCACAGATCCAAGGCGATGTACAGGAAATTGTCCCGTCGTTCCTGGCAGTAGTCTGCATTTCGTCAGCACAGCTTGATGATCATAGAGTCGCCTACATCGAATGACATTTGGGTGATCATCGCTCGCCTGGAGGAGCTTGACTTCTTGACTCGCCAATCGCGTAAAGTCGCTCAGCAGCCGTTTCACCGCGACAGGTCGCCCGCCCCAGCTACCCTTCAGTACGACCGTCCCATGTGATCCAAAGCCTGCTATTATCAGCATTTACTCGATCCCGCTTCTGCGGACTGACCAATGACCGTATCCGAAATCACCAGTTTCTCCTTTTCATCCATGTCCAACAAGCCGATGGACGACATCACGCGTGGTAGTTCGGGCAACGGCTTGTCGCCCTTGCGCGAGACAGAACTGGGCGGACTCGAACCGCCTTCTCCTCGATCGTCCTCCTCAGCCTCATTCTCGTAGACGGCAGCATCAGAGCCTCGAAATTTTTTCTTGCCCCGAATTCGGCGGCGGGAAGACTTCTTCTTCGGTATAGGTGTGAGCTCGTCCTCGGTGAAAGTGGGCATGATTGCGGATGCGGTATCGGCGGTCGAGGCTGGGACAGGCTCAACGATGGTGACTGATTTTTCCCCACGCAAAACGTCATTTTGCACGGCAAGCAGCGGAATTTTCTCCGTAGACGATGAGTGGTGCTGACGAGAAGCTTGTCGCCTAGCAGATCCTGCGGCTCCCAATCCACAGACCACAAGTCCGCCAAGCACGGCGACTACCCACCAGAGCCATTTCCGCCCAGGATCTGGCTTTTCGCGAAATCGGATCGAGCCGGGGTTGGGGACGGGTGTCATGCCCTTTTCTTCCGCAGGAGGGTCCAGGAGGTAAGGCAGCAGCTGATCGCGTTCAGGGAGGTCCTCGGAGAGGAGAAATGATCTGTTCGTAAGGCTTCCTGGTCGAGGTGGAGGTGCGAAGTTGATGAGAGGGTAAGATGTGGATGAAAGAGCGTATAAGAGGGGCTTCAAGCGAGGTGACTTGGGTCGAGCATCCTCTGACCCCTCATGGGTATGAGACGGGGAGAGAGAGGAGTTTTCGTCGTCGGCAATTTCAGATATGGTCGCCAGCGAGCTGAGGGAGAGCGGAACCGCTCCGATGTAGGTCGTTGGAGGCTTGTTGAGGAGGTCAAGGTGTGCTCGACTGGATTTCACAGGAACAGGGAATAGCGAAGGCACGTGCGGTGGGGGTTGAGGCACGAGGATGGGCTTCGAAGAATCAGATGAAAGGGGAAGCAGGATATCGTACACCGCGATACTTCAAGATATTAGCTCAAAGCTGGATGTAATAAACAAAGGTCGACATACCCTATACTGCCGAGGTCCGTCATCCACTTGAAACCGCCACCTCGCTCAACGCTTACAGCAACCCCATCATGCCCCAATTCCACCCTCACCCTCTTCGCTACTCCCGTCTCGTCCCACATCTGCTCAGCTAGGCCGGCCTTCGCCCAGAATTCCGCCAGAGGACGATCGTAGCTATTGGGCGTATATGTCGAGTAGGCGATTTCCTGCACCCCGGGTGCTGCCCACCCGTCATTGGAAGAAACGGAGCTTAGTGACGAAGTAAGAGCGCATGAGGTAGTCGCGGGCGAATGTATGGTGAGGCGATAGTCGGTCCGACCAACAAGGAGGGTATCGCTGTCGGACCGGCCATGACCTTCGAGTTTCCGTAGAAGCTGCTCCTTCTCGGATAGGCATTCGTCATCCTCGTACAATTCGGAGAAGTTGGCTGCTGAAGACGCGTAGCAGTCGAGCTGTTGTCCGGTACGAAGATCGAGCGTGAGGAGAGAAGTACGTTTGGAACCAGTGAAGATCCGACTAGGTGAATGCGGAAAGGTAAAAGGGGAAAGCTCGATGCTGAGACCATTTAGTCCTGGAGCTTCACCAGTTGGAGACTTACAGCTGCTCAACGGACAAGGGCAGCTTCCGGACTTTCGCTGCTTGCGGTCGACGTGCTTCGCTGTCATTCTCGAAGACGTAAAGACCTCCGCTGAGAGGTTCGACGATATATTCCTCCTCATTGCCCTTTCCTCTTACCCCTCCCCCGACAAGCGGCTCGACGCCATCTCGTAAGGTCCACCTGATCTTCCCACCTTCTCTGTTGACGGCATGCAGGGCGCCATCTATTGTCGAGATGAGCACGAAGGGGAGAAGGTCATGCTCGACGTCAGGAGGTATTGGGTGGTGATGGGCGGCGCGCGACGGCGGTGTCGGACGGCTGCGAAGGGTGACAAGTGCCGGATAGGGGTCCGAACTGGCGGAGATGAATAATGCGGACGCGTAGAGGAAGACCAGAAGGTGGGTGAAGACGAGAAGGAGAATGTTCATGGCGTGCCTCGGCCGGTATGAAGGGGAAGCGGACGAGCGAGACGCAGCAGTCTGGCAGGCATCGCCCCGTGGCGCCGCCTCGACTTCCTTTTGGACCCCTTCGTGGTTCTGAGACGATTCTGCGCGGTCCTTGCGAGGCCTTTCGAAAATTAAGCAAATCAAGACTAGTAGATAGACGTTTAGAAAGGAGGCCGCTTGTTCCCTTTCTCGTCACCTTCTGGTGGGCATCCCTGAAACCGGACCACGTCAGGGTATGCCCACGTGGTATGCCGGGCGTAGCAAAGATTTCGGTTTCTTGATTTTGCATTCAGCTCACATTTGCAGAGCTAAGTTGAGGTGACAAAACAGCATGTCAGCCAACGTCCACGGGCACAAGAGGCCTTACTCTGCTGGCAGTGGCAAAGGAGAGCCAACATCGAAATTTGCAAAGACCGCTACTTCCGGCTATGTCAAGCGCGATAAACCACCTTATCACTCCGCGACGCCCTCGTTTGGCAAGACCGCCAGCAAGAAGCCTTTTGTGAACGGCGGCGCCAGAGCTCCCAAGCAAGATCTGGAGCAGCGACGCAAGCGGCCGATCACTGCTGCAGGGGGCGAGGTAGACGACGAAGAAGGCAATGAGCAAGAAGACGGGGACGAAGCGATGGAGGTGGATGGCGGAGAGGGAGAGGTGGATGGACCTGCGGAGAAGCGACCTAGGATGACCAAGGACGAACGAGCAGCACTTCATGCCGCACAGCCTCACCGGACAGCTCTACTTCCTTCGCACCCATTGCTCCATGACAAGCTCTTGCCGTTGTGGGAGAAAGCTCGCCGAGCGGACCTAAGCAAGGAGGAGCGGAAGAAGGCGGTGGCTGAGCTTTGGGATTCTGTCAAGGGCAGAGTTGGGGAGGTCAGTCGAGGACACAAAGGCGGAAGGGTACTCCAGACTGTATGTCAAGCTCTCGTATTCGTGACTTCGCTAATCACCCGCGAAGATCGTCAAGTATGGTGGGAAGGAAGAGAGATTGGGCGTGGCTATGGAGCTGCAACCTCAATGGCGGGACATGATGGAGTCAAAGTACTCCAAGGCTTGTCTCACCGGTACCTCGTGATGATGGACTGATCTTGCCTCTGCAGTTCCTGATGTCCAAGCTCATCCGCTACTGCCCCCAAATCCGACCACTTCTCATCCCCGCTCTCTCATCTCACCTATCCTCACTCCTCGCTCATGCACACGCGGTGCAACCTCTCTCCGACTTCTTCGATCTCTACGCCTCGTCCCGCGAGCGAAGATTACTGGTACGGGGCTTCTATCCGCGAGAGGTGATGATCTTCGACGGGGCGAAAGAAGGGGCGGAAGCAAAGGGGCTGGAAGGGACATTAGAGGGGATGGGAGAAGGGAAGGGCAAGGAGCGGGTACTGGACGGCGTGGAGAAGGTTGTGCTCGATCTGTGAGACTTGACCTCATTCTTCGTAATTAGCTGTAGCTGACGGTGAGACCAGCTTCAACGCCACGCAAAAGACTGCTTTGGCGCAAGGCATCTTTCACAACCTCGTGCGGGAATACCTCGCATGCATATACCGATTTCTGCCTTTGGATCAGGCGGATAAGAAGATGCGCGAGCTCTTGACTGCGTGAGTCTTTCGGTCTCCTGCCGCGCTTCGCCCGCAAGATAATTGGACGCTGAAGACGTTCCGGTCTTGTAGCGCAGCTGAGAGTCTCCCAGATATCGTTCACACGAAAGATGGCTCTGCAGTCGTGCAAGAGCTCATTGCTCGCGGAAATGCCAAGGTGTGTCCTAATTTCGTAGAAGCCTGCCAGTCTCACGAGGCTTTTAGGACCGGAAACAGATACTGCAACCGCTTCGGAAGCACATACCGGCGATGTGTAAAGATGCCGATGCGCAGATGGTGCTGTTCACGGCCTTCGACTGTGTCGAGTAAGCTGTCTTTCAAGGTGGTACTGGTACGTATAACCCGCTAATCGCGCATTTCGTAGTGATACGAAGCTCGTGGGCAAGGCGTTCGTCTCCGTAGGTTTGAGCTCTACAATTCCCAGCTCTTCCTGACGATATGACCAGGACATCACCGCTATGGCCTATGACCTCGTCTCCGACAAGAACGGTCGGCGAGTTCTCCTATATCTACTCGATCCCACCTCAAACCGTCACTTCATCTCTTCCACCCTCTCAACGCTAAGCATGTCCGCACAAGCGGCAAGGGATGCTGGGACGAGCAAGAAGGATCCCGTCGTACGGCGCAAGGAGTTGCTGGGTTATGCGAGTGAGGGATTTCTGAAGCTTGTGGAGGAGAATGGAGAGGAGCTCGTCCGAGATCCCGGTGCCGGTTTGGTGGTCCAGGAGATAATGCTTCACGCAGAGGGAGGTCCGTAGTCGTAGTCCGGCCCATCCATCAGATGCTGACTTTGCGTAGACAAGAGTGCTGCCATTCGAACCCTCGTCCTTCCACTGCAGACCCCTTATCCCGAATGTGCACCAACCGATACGGAGCTCGACCCCTCCTCCAGCCATCTGCTGGATCTGCCGCATTCGACGCGGACATACAAGCTCTTCCTCTCTGGCGGACACTTCGACACCTCCACCCGAACCCTGGCTATCCCCGACACCGATCTGCCGCGAGCTTTCGCCTTTGCTTTCTGGGAAGCCATCACTTGTGCAGATGCTGGAGGCGACGAGAATGCTGTGCGGATAGCCAAGGGCAACGCGCCGTTTGTGGTAGTGGAGATGGCCCAGGCATTGGTCTCTGCCCGCAAGGTGGCAGAGATCAAGCGTATCTTGGGACGGCAGCATGTCATTACCGCGATTCGGGCGAGTGGTCGTAAAGGTGCGAGGTTATTAGCGGAGAAGCTTGCGGCGCTATGAGGTTCCCGCATGTATCCTGTGCATACCGGACCGGACCAGGTGAAACACGTCATCACGTCATTTTTGTCCAGGCTGAAACGAGCGGAGATCTGATACGCGTGCTGTGCAGATCCGTCCACGTTTGGGTGAAAGGATGCTTTGGAAGCTTTTTATAAGGAGTGCTCTTTTTTCCTTCCCTCCCCATCCATCAATCCCATTCAAGAAGAACTTGGAATCTTCTCGCGTCTCACTTCATCAGCGCATTCACCACTACCCGAATCCAACTTCGCTAAAGCTCACCATGGTCTCGCTCCATTCGCTACTCATCACCGTCACGGCCATCGCCACCCTCCCACTCTCCCTCGCGAAGGTGTACAATGTGACTGCCCCACCGAGCGCTGCGTCAGGGACCAACATCACGGCGGTACTCTTCACCGAGGGGTATATCCAGAATTGGGATGACTTTGGTGTACGTCTCCCTTCCCTCAACCCTTTTCTCTCTCTCGTTTTCTCCTGTCGAACGTCTCGGCTGATGGGCACTCTGCAGGTGATCTGGGGCCTCCAGCTCGCTTCGCACACGTGTGATGCTTGTATCGGCACCATGCTAAGCTACAATAACCTATAGTACGTCCCCTCTCCTGGGTATGTCGATCAGAGATCGGGACTGACAGAACGTAGTGGCGACCCGAAACTGCCCACCCAAATTGGGAACGAGACTTTCTCAGTTCCCATCCCCGCCGGGTATACCCCAGGGCCATACACCCTCATCGCGGGCGTGCCCTACCTCGTGGGCGTGAGTCATTTGCTCCTCCCAAAACGACCCAGAGACGGAACTGATGATGAGGCTCAGGCAAGCGGCGAGTCGGGGATCAATTACTTCAAGTCAAACATCACCGTCTCCTGAGCTCGAGCTCGACGTTTGGGACGAGTGATGGGAATAGATCATAAAAGTTTGTGGAGTTTAGGCGATGAGAAGAGGACATTTGTGTCCATAGTACAGAACTTCCCATGTATCATATACTTCTTGTCATCTCAATGGCCAGGTTTCCTCGGCGGGGCCAAAGATCCTCGGGATCGCACGATGTAAAGTATCCATGGTCCTCTTTGAGCAAGGCAGTTGCCTTGAGCGATGCGTGTGTCCAGATCTCAGACAGTCTGATGGAGCGGGAAATACCAGTCAGATATGCGTGGATAGATGCATCAGAGCTTCGCTTTTCGTCGAGGTGCGGGCGGGTTTGGCTCGGGAGATTATAGTCCGGCTTACAGCTTTGGTCCTTCTTCCCTTTGCAGGTCAGATTCTGCAGTCGGCCACCTCTGGCTGTCCTCAACCATCACGAAGGAGTCGGGTCAGAGTGTGCATTTCTCGGCCCTTCACAAGCATCCAAACGTAAGACTACGATTCTAGCTCACCACATTCCCACATCTACGTCTTGGCCACCGCCTCTGCCTCTGGCATCGTCGTGTAGACATGACTATGCGCATTGACAGGCCCAGACTGGACCGGCTCATCGCCTTGCGGTCTCGATCCCCAATTCCCGGTCCAAGACCCCTGCTTCTGCTCAAATACAACCGAGGGAATCGAATCAAATCTCTTCTCCACCTTTGGAGTTAATTTCGATTTCGCGATCGAACCTCCCTCGACCGGATGTGTTCCCCAGAAAGACGCCCTCTGTCCGTTCATGATAGTAGAATGTGAATCAAACATCTTCCCTACGTCCGGCGCCAAATCCACCGTCGGTGGGAACGTCTGCAGTCCTTGCGCTTTCGACTGTTCTTGGACCGATTGACAGGTCACCTGAGCCTCTACGTCTTTTGCTGAGCTGCTACGGCGCATCTCCGATCGCCGCGGCCCATCGCCGGTAGATCCGTAGCCTGCACCGCTGAAAGCCCCACGAGGCGAATCACTGTCCATCCGTCGAACAGTCGCGCCCTTGTTGCTGCCACTGGCCGAGCTCGATTGACCTTGACCGGCAGCACTGCTGGCATAGGTCGCGCTCTCGGGTGTCGATCCCAAGGGGGACACCCCGCTCGAGTGGCTATGATTAGGCGGTATCCGCCAGTAGCCACGCTTGACGTTGAGCGCGTTTATCACGCAGACTCCGAGATGCGCGTTGTGATGCAGCTCGGGTCTGTCATGTGTCAGTGAAACACACTATTGATAAATGAGACACTACTCACGCGCCAGGTCGCGGGTGATCGGGATAGTGCGCTTGAAGCTTTTCGATAGTCGGGTTTGTGGCTCTGTCGAGGAAGTATTCGATGAGTTGCGCATGGTGATGGCCGATCTTGAAGCGGAGGCCGAATTGCCCAAGCGCCATGCTAGGGAATGTCAGCATGTTGTAATCAGCCCCGCCAGTGCAACTCACCGGCACATCTCAATGTCCATGCGGTGCGACTCGGCCGCAGAGTAATCGTTGATATTGAGTGCGAACCGGTAGAACAGCAGACTCGTTCTCGCAGCAGTGACCAAGCACCTAACAATGGAATCAGCTTGACCCAAATCTGCGCAAAAGACGCCACTGACACTGAAGCGGACGAGTGCATGACCGATGTGAAGTTCTGCGCGCCTTCGTTCACGACGCTTGCGAGTTGCTGGATGATGGATACAATCCCTTGCGCCCCGCCAAGGAGGCGTCGTGTCGCAGAGTCGTTAGGGTCCGCGACATCGGCGAAAGGCTCGTAAAGGCAGATGATGGCGGCATGAGGCAACATTTGTGCAGCCTAAATGCAGATTCTCAGCTACACCGCGGCTGAAATACTACCACCCGAACTCACGATGACGTCGATGTCCAGCCGTTTTTTCGAGTTGAGCTTGCACGGGTTGCGTATACTCGGTGGGAAGCTCATCCTGGTTTGAAAGTCAGCGTCTCCGTCATCGCGAGGCGAAGGACGGACTGGAAGCAGGCAATAGCATTGGCTATTTCTCTGAACTCGGGCCTCTGAAGTCCATCGCAATCATCTTCTTCTCGGAGGTGACGGTTCTTCCATTTTCGGACGAATCGGTTCACTCTGTTCATCAGAATTGATGCCTTGACAACCATCACGAAGGGATCTGGGACGGGGTGCCTGCGGAGCATGTGTTCAGCAATCGCACCGATCAATCCATTCGACAAGCTCACTTCGTCCAGAAATCGGGTGACTCCGTGTCCTGAGGATTGGGTTCCATATGCTCCTACGACTCGTGTCAGTTCGAGCCCATTTTTTTTCGCTCTAGACGGACCGCTGCAATTTCGAAGTCCTTGCTGGAGACCGGCAGTGGCACACTCTGCGCTAACGTTAGCCTGAGATGTCTTCATCAATTGCAGGCGCTCACCAATTCGTCAAGAGCCATCGAGGTCCCCCAGCCGGACGCCGAGCTCGCAATCTGAGTGAACCATCAGATGATGATAAATACCGAGCTCTAATGTTGTCTCACTGTATCGTGGTAGAAAGCCATCCACACAGCCGCCCTTCTCTCCTCTCGCTCCAGCGCATCCGCAGGTGGGGGAAGCATCACCGACTTGAGAGAGAGCTCCGCGCTTCGTACATTGAGACCAAGTGGGAGGAGCATGCGTGCGACAAGTCCAGCATACGCCCAGCACTCTAACATCCTGTGCGCGGTCAGCTTTGCCTTCGATCACTGCGATCCCGCTCACCGAGTGTCATCGATGAACACCCTGCTAAGAATGATCATCGCGCGGACCACGTCAAACAGCCGATTCCCCGTGTTGAGTCCGTCCTGCACCGCCTCCTTGCCATAGGCTGCTTGCTTGAGACCAAACGACAACGACTTCCCGCTCTGAAGGCCGAGATCTTCCATGTCGGCGTATCCATCGCCACTACTCAGAGTCGAGCCGCGCTGATACACCGCCGGAGCACACCATGCGGCGGAACTGGCGCACATCGCATGAACGAGAGCTGGGTGAGGGAAGTTGGGATGCGTTGGAGGAAGGGCAAGACGAGCGAGAAATCTTGCTCGGTGCAGCAGCCGATTCAAGTTTGGGACGAGTTCGAAGAAAGCCTCCGCGCTGCAGATCATCAGTCTCCATTGAATGGGAAGGAGGAACGCGTACAGCTCATTGACAATGTGCGGCTCCGGAAGGTTCGGGGGCCACCCGGGCCAGAACAGGTCCATGAGCAGCTGCTGTTGGATTGCTTCATCGACCGGCGGGAAGCCGGGATCCATGTCGACATCTGTTGACTGGCCTAAGCTCGTATCGCCACCCCCTTCATCTACAGGGGGGTTACCAATGCCCTGTAAGACGGTATCAACCGTCTCAACGGCTCGCCAAGGGCCTTCTGTACGGGTTGATGGCTGTATTTGACCATCAGGTCCCGGGGGCGGCGCCCAATTGAGATTCTGCGTAGGACCCGGTGCCGTCGGCCCAGATGGTCCAGGAGAGAAGTTGAAGAAGTTGTTCGGTGATAGGACTGAAGGCCCAGCTGGACAGGAATCGGACGTCACCCCAGTCGAGTACTGACTTGTTCGGCGAGACGTGCCGGACCCGTTCGACATTTCGGTCGGTTGCCTTTCTTGAGCTTGCTTTTGAGCTGCGGCATTGTCGATCGCCTGTGAATCGCTAAATGACAGAAATGGAGTAAGGCCAGTCGATTGCTGTCCGTTGTCCTTTGCGTTGTCGCTATTAGCGGCCCAGGATGGAGCACCCGTCATCATTGCCGATGACAATGCTCCATTGCGAAGACCCGGGACGACATTTGCCTCTGGCATCTGCGCCGATGCAGCGGAAGACAGCATCTCGAGGAACGCGGTCGGCGAAGGCGCGATGTCCGGGTAATGTGATCTATTCTGGTTCTGTGCCGATACATCTCCATATCTCTGGCCGGCGGACCAAGATGGATTCGGCTCGGCAGATCCTCTGGACTGGTTGGCAGTTGCAAGGCCATCGTTGTTCTTGGCGAGTTGAGCCTCGAGAGCCTCTACTCAAGCTATCAGCTTGCGTCCCACAAATTGACTTCGAACCCACCAATCTTCTTCCTCAGCCTCTCCGTCTCATCATCCTCCTCGTCCTTTCTATTCTTTTTCTTCGGATCCCCGCTAGCCTTCCTCTTCTTCTTCTTACTCCCATCGGCGTCGTCGTTGCCCTCATCCGAAACCAACGAGACATCGCGGTAATTGACCTCGGCCCCGTTACCGGGACCATCATCGTACTCGCAAGTGAGTACTGGATTGCTGTTCGGTGCAGTGCGCATGAGATGCTTATGAGACCTAATACACGTCGAGCAGTTTGGTCTCTCCGCACTACACTTCTGCGTACTCGTCAGCGATATTGAGTACATCGCTGTGACAGTCACGAACGAGCTTTCGACGACGACAATTGAGACAAGCTTGGTTACGCCTCAAGACTCCCGCGACCTCGCTAGCGTTCTGATTCTGTTGATACTGGGCGGGGGCGAGCGGCGGCGGCATGGCGGTTTCAACGTAGATGACGCTGTCCGAGTTCGGGCGAGTCGAGATGTTGGTAGGACGGAGGGTGGTGGGTGGGTGGTTGGAGTGATGTTGATGGCCGATATGGGTACTCATCGCGACGAATTACCCGGTAAGGCCGAGGTGGAGGAGGATCGGAGAAAACGCTGCACCAGGATGGGCGAAACCCTCAGAAGAAGCCTGGAGCGGGATGAGATGGTTGCTTGATGACTCCCGACGGTGATTCGACACACACAAAGGATGATTGAAGACCAAGCAAGGGAGCTTGGAAAATATGCAACGGGAGCGGAAGCGAAACGGAACCTCGGGGATGTGAATACTACCAAATCCGGTGACCGAGGCGCTCCTTGAACTCCGCAGCGACGCATCAGTGTTAGCGCCACAAGCTTGGCAGTTCGGTAACTTGGTTTGGTTCCGGTATCACCGCTGACTTCCTAATTAGCACCGTAGTGCAGCTGTGCTATGAGAACCGGATGCATCGTCGTGTCTAACTGTCATATCATGTGTGGCGTAACGAGACAAGGTGTCATGAGAATCTATACACAACGGGGCCGGAACAAAACAAGGGCAAGAGAGATGTCGACCCAAGCACGATCGATCACTTGCTGATCACGCCGTTGGCCTGGTTGGCGGCCTCACTGCCTTCGTTCTTGGCCTTGTTCTGAAGCTGGAGTCAGCAGAGTAATCATCATCAATGGGAGAAAAGCTTGCCTTGGCTCCCAGGACGTAGTTGTAGATCTCATCGACGATCGGCTTGACATGGTCCTATGGGCGACGGGCGATCAGCAATCCTTACTCTGGGGTTTTTGAAGTGTACACTCACCACGACGTAAGCGCCAAGCTGGTTCGACTTGTCCTGAATCGAAGCGTCCTTTGCGAAGACGATACCCTTCACATCGTTCGTCGCCTTGCCAACAGCCTTGTTCGTCATAAGCTTTGCCGCTGAGGCGCGAGATGCGTGAGTTAATGATACTTACATCCAGCATGTTTGCGGGGATCTGAGTGCCCTGCTTTGCGAGGGCGTTCAACTGCTCGAGCAGAGCGTGCGAGATCTCCTGCGATGACTGAAGAGTGGCATGCGCTCGGGCGCCGATGGCGGAGTTGATCTCGGCAGTCCTGCTGATGACGTCTTGGATGACGGGCTGAGCCTGGTGGAACATCGGTGCGAGGCGCTTTATGCGAATTCAGCAAAGTACAGCAAGGGTTAAGGAGGTAACTCACCGCATCGTAGACACCCTTTGCCTGCTTGACGACGATGAGGTCCTCGGTAGGGGTCTTGAACGGGTCTGCGGGGATAGATCAGCTCGGATCTCTCGCGTCCAGAACAGGATGATCTCAATGCAGGGTGATGAGGCAAGTGGACTCACAAGGGAAGGTGGCTTGAGCGCGGTCAAAGCTGAGTTCGGGATCAACTCGAATCTGATGGATTTGGCCAGACTCACGTCGCAACAGCAAGTCCATCTGCAGATTCGAGAAGAGGCTTCGACCTGGAAATGACTGGCGTTGCCATCTCATACGATTCTAAATATTGCAGTAATCAGCAAACAACCGTATTAGGAGCACCGCATAACCTACTTGAGACGACACCAAGCGCAGTCTGGTAGATCTGGGCGCTGAGGGCGGTAGAGTTCAAGATAGCCCTTCGCAGATAGCCCATCAGTCGGACAACATTGTCCGAGCAGGCAGAATGGAGAACTCACTGCGCGTATGCGACAGAGTCATGGACAACCGGCACCCCATCCAAGCGGCCGACAATCCGGAAGTCTGTGAGGGGACAGCTTGTCAGCTTGGTCCAAAAGGGTAAAGGAGGGTGACGCACTTGGCGCATCGCCATTGGCAGCAGGAGCAGCTGCGGTAGCCATGTTGATGCAAGTGAGGTGAATACGGATATGGGTAGATCAAGAAAGACTGCGAGAGCGTACAATGTCAGTTTCGAAGCATGTTGATGATGATGACGGCGTTGAGCCAAAGGAGGGTCTGATGCGAAGTCGATTCTCACCCTTGGCGGGAATTCGCTTGGTTGCTACACAACAGAGTGATGATGACGGAATCTGGGACCGAAGTTGCGAGAAAACTGAAAAAGGGGGCCGCCCCCAGGAAAGTTCAGGGTAAGGGAAAGTTTCAGATCACACGTGTTCCAGAAAACGCCACCGCGGGGATGACGTGTTTGAGAAGTTAGAGATAACGGGTTGAGGGGAGTGACTGGATTTTCCGCAACAGGAGGGTTCCGAGGGATCGAAATTGAACACGAGCGGTAAACCCTCGGCTGCGAACAGTCGATCATCAAATGTATGCCATCCTGTTGGCGTCCCGAGGTAACTATGGGCAGGGCAAAAGAGCACGAGGGCATGATAAGACGCGGTTGACAAACCTTATCGCGAGAACGGGATCCGATTCACGGGATCGCATCAGGGCTGCCTTTGCGTAGTTAGCCAAGCTTTTGGAGGATCATCGTTACCCAGGTCAAAGTCAAGTGGAACCAAATGGCGTCAAGCCAAGAGAAGCTGCGATCGCTCTTAAAGAGGGAATGGGGCATGCGATGACATAGTCCGTATGTTACAGTCTTGTGATGATAGATACAGCCAGATCGACCCAGGACATCTCTCCCTAACAGCAACCACAGTAACTTCGGTTCCCTAGATGGATCAATGTTCCCTCACAGCAACCCCAGTAACTTCGGGTCCCTAGATGGATCAAAGTGCCTCTTCTCCTCTTCACCGGGAGCCGGACCGATCGCCTTTTGCCCAGCCTTCCCCTTCGGATACTCAGAAGACTGGGCCTTCATCTTGGACATGGTGTTCGATCGGAGCATCTTTGCCTCGGCTGGGATGACGCCTGACGGCGTGGAGTTGGACCGGATGTGCCGGTCGGTGGAGGAAGAGGGTGTCATGGCGAGGTTGTGCGGGTAATGGTGATGGTGATCTTTTGGGTTCGAAGTGGCGAGAGGGGTGTGGATGGGGGTGCTGGCGCCGGAGTTTGGCTGGGAGGCGAAGACAGGGCGTGAGAGGGTGAGGCCGGAGAGGAAGGATGGGCGGCGAGATGACGGTGGTGTCAGCCGAGCTGAGGGGGGAGTTCAGCTTTGTCTCCGACACAATACCAACGGGAATAATGCGGAGCTTCGGCGCTGAACTCACTCTCAGAGCTGAATGACTTCCTTCTCTCCTCCGCCGTCTCCCTCTCCTCGCGGCAGAAGCTATGTGTCCCCGAATCGAAATTCGCTAGCAATTGATGAAGCTTCGACTCGTTGAAATTTGAGGTATCCGGGGTGCCAGGCGGTGTGACGAGCTGTGGCGAACCACGCTGTACGAGAGCCGAAGGCTCGTGGGATGATGGCCTCTGTTGTGTCATGCTTTATAAGGTTGAGCGGATGTTGAATGTATTGAGCGGGCGACGAATCTAAGCGGAGAGATACCGCTGGTCTGAAACCAAGGGTCAGCACAGCTTGGAAAGGGAGGCGGGTGGAAGGAGGGTGACGCGTCCTCATGAAATGGGACGAGACCAAAGGATGAAGATTGCGGTACGAACCTTTGTGAGATGATGGGGGAACCCAAAAAATGCAAGAGAACAGAGAACGAACGAGCGAACAGGCCCCTGTCAAAGCGTCCAATCCGACGTGATGAAAGCGGGGTGTCACCTTTCGATGAGGTGTCATATGATCCGATCTAATCGGGCGGAGCTAACCGTGTGCGCACAAAAAACTGCCTCGTCGAAGGACAATCTGTCTATGCAGTCTAGTTGCTAGATGGTTGGAGAAGAGACAAATCGGCGATCCCTCGTTTTACCGGGCCAGAGAACGGGCTTCCGTCAACGTGGGATTCACGTGACATCGTCGGGTTTAGTCGGTATCAATCCGAGCCTTGCTGACGTCCGAATTGCCACGAGTATACTAATAGGTGGAGATGTCCGCTAACGCCTATCTTTCAGCGTGCTGAAATTTCCGGTCTGAAGGACGCGGGATGGTGTAGCTGGGACGAAATTGTTGCTCGTGGCCCGACCAAAATCCTATCCTTAACACTGGTCGCCTTCGCACCAGCATGCAGCTCCTCACCATCCTACTTGCTATCGCGTTATGGACGACGGGCGTGATAGCTTCGACGAGTAAACGGTATCAAACGGTGCAGCCGAATCTCAATTGCTGGGGTACGAACGTCTCCGCCTGCCAGGATCCTATTGTGGGGAGTAATGGAGCTGTGGTGACTGTGACTCAGGGTTGTAAATCCTTGCGTTGATTGCTGACCGAATGCTTCGACAGGAAGTGGGCACTTGCTCCGAGATTGGCGTCGACATCCTCAAGCAAGGCGGAATGCTGCAGATGGTCCTTTCAAGCTTTTACGGTCGTTTGTTCGACTGACATCCCCGCAGCCATCATCGCGTCTGGTCTGTGTGTCGGTGTCATCTCCGCCTATCATAGTGGTCTTGGCGGGGTGAGCTGCAGATGCCTGAACTGTTGTGCAAAGCTGAGCAGTCGATTGGTCAGGGCGGTTTCATGCTAGTCAGGTTCAACAATCCAAACGGGACACATGGATACGAGACAATTGACTTCCGCGAGACCATGCCGGCGGCAGGCAACGTGACGGCGAGTAACCCATCTGGAATGACGAGATCCACCAATCGCTAACGAAGTAGCCAGCTCTACTCAGCTTATGGTGTCAACCAAACAAAGTCTCTCGTCGGAGGACTGGCTGTCGGTGTCCCAGGCGAACTCAGAGGTGAGCGATTCATCAGAGCCTTTGACGAAGTCTCACGAGGTCTGGAACGACAGGTTGGGGGAAGCTCCATGAGAGGCATGGATCGATGCCATGGAAAGACCTGTTCCAACCGGCGATCGACCTCGCCAGGAACGGTTTCTTCGTAAACCCCGACCTGGCAAAAGAGCTGCAGGACGGCCCGTTTATCGTCGAGGACCCGTTATTCGCCGAGACGTATGCTCCCAAAGGCACCGTTCTCAAACTCGGGGATACCTGCTTCCGTGAGAAGTACGCCAACACGCTCGAAAACGTCTCAACTCACGGCGCCGACGTGTTCTACGCGAATTCGACCATCGCCTCGAATACCATTGCCAAGATTCAGCAGACTGGGGGAATCATGACGGCTGAAGATCTCGCCGGCTACGAAGCGATCGTTCGCAAGCCGGGAATGATCGAGTACCGGTCAGAAACCTGGTGGAGGGATGAATCATTGGCTGACTACGCGTGATAGGGGTCAGAAGATATTCTCTACATCCGCTCCTAGCTCTGGGACCGTCACCCTTTCGGCTCTCAAGATATTCGAGGGTTTTGATGGCTCAGCGTCGGACACAGCCTCCGCCATCAATATCACCACTCACAATAGTACGTCGACCCGGCGTGAGGCGGACTGAAGACGAAATTCTTGCCTTGCCCTTTCTGCAGTCATCGAGTCTACCAAGTTCGCATACGGCCAACGAGCGAATCTTGCCGATCCGGCTTTCGTCGCGAACGCGACAGCCCTCGAGTTCTCCTACCTGAGCGAGGAGGTCGCCACCGAAGCCCGGGCGAAGATCTCGGAACAAAACACTTTCACTGCCGCCTATTACGATCCGTCGAGTTACTACCCAGGTGCCGAGTCGGGCACGAGTCACATGGCTGTGGTTGACTCGAGTGGGATGGCCGTGAGCCTTACGACGACTGTGAATCTGCTTTGGGGCTCTCGAGTCGGTGAGTCTCGCCTCACTGCCCCAGTCTACCGAATCCTGAGATACGCAGGCTCGTGTTGATCTCTTTCTTTAACAGAAGATGGCATCATCCTGAATGATGAGATGGATGACTTTGGCTCACCCGGTCGACCGAACGCTTTCGGTTTCGCGCCCAGTCCGGCAAACTTCATTGCTGGCGGGAAACGCCCGCTCTCTTCAATCTCGAGCACGATTGTCGAGAACGAACAGGGTCAGATAGTGATGGCCACTGGCTCAGCCGGCGGGAGTCAGATCATCACGGCCACGGTTCAGGAGGTGTACCATTATATTGACCAAGGTCTGAACGCTACCATGTGTACGAGACAGTGCGTCCCTTGATCAGCTTACGGACTGTTTGGTTCATCTCCAACTAGTGCTGACGATTTTCACAGTCCGCGGTGGCACGACCAGCTCGGACAGAGCACCACTTTTGAGGTGACAAATCATACTCTGGGGATTCAAGGATATGACAATCGAACCGTCGCTTTCCTCGAAAGCTTAGGACATAACGTCACCTACGTCCAGCCGGGCGGCTCGGTTTCGCACATCATTGGCAGATTGGATAATGGCGATCTGCTCGCTGGGTCCGATCCCAGGAGGATCTCGGGATACGGTGCGGCATATTGAGTTTGTATCTGTGAAACGGCTATGCCGCATTAATGAATGATACCGGTGAAGGGTTTCAGAGGTCTTTCCGGAATAATGCACCCGGTGCTTCGGCCATGCAGACCCCAACTAAGTTACTACTGTTTACGTCCAGAACTCTGCAATTCTCCGCCATGACTTCTGTTGTCTCTCCAGATTCAACCGAGTAGGCGACATAAAAGAGCCCGTCGCCAACCACATCGTCATCTTCAAGTGCCGGATGGTCCCATATCCGTCTCGTCCTCCCCTTCACCTTGTACCGACTCGCCCTCCATCCGTCCGTCGTGGTCACTTTCCTCGTCACCTCGACTCCACAAAGAGCTAGACCTGCACCCGACGTCATTCGTCGAATCCTTACGTGATAGGTCCCGGACAGTCGAGGCAAACGATGGGCCAGTCCCTGCTTCTGATCAGATGGAGGATTTCTTGAAATTGAAGAACGTCGCACTCGAGGCTGTCAAGGGGCTGTCGAAAGGGAATGATGCAGAGGAAGATATAGGACTCGACCTTGTGTGCGTTTTTATGCGATGCGGGCTTTACATTCCTTTGTTGAACTGAACTGACGGGATACGTGTCTAGATATTTCGCACACCGCTACCTCCTGCTGTGAGACAAGCCATCAAGGAGCTCTCGATCTCTCACATCCCCGCTCTCATGTTCTTGCCAAGGACAGCTGTCGGGTATCACCGGTATGTACATCGGAACACCTTGCGCGCCATGCGCTGATCCAAGGTCAGAGGATCGGATCCGCGATGCTCTAGGTGGGACCATTAGTCTGCTCCTTCGGTCGAGGGACGACTGATGGGAGTACTGGTCTAGGCATTCCGATGTGCAAATAACGTCTTGATGAAGTACCGGACCTTCCGCCGATGTATGACTGTGAGTACCCTGTAACTCTACCGATGAGACTAGACCAATGAGCCAACGCGACAGACGAGTTTGGTGCGCTCCTTAAGACAAAAGGCGAAGAAGGGCTGTCTGATGACAATGACCTCCAGCACCGCAATGGGCCGCACCCAACATCGATCGAAGCGTCATCTTCGTGACCGGTTTGATCTGGTCTGCCGCCCGGTCCGTCGACGGTGTCATCTGTCTGAGCATGCCCGAACTCGATGGTGAGGCGCCCAAGGACTTGAGGGATTCAAGGGGTCCCCTGGATCGGGATAGGGTTAGTTCGTTCATACGGTCCTATTCTTGAATTGACGCCGGGAATGACAGGTCGCAAATCAACGAGAATGCTGAGGAGGAAGAGAAGGAGATCAAGAAGGAGGATGAGACGATCATGGGGTTCCTCGACAAAGCTCAAGAACAGCATGGTCCTGATTCGGCCCTGTATATCAGGTATAGCATATCCGCCTACTCCCGCTGCATATGCTCATAACTTGTACAGCTTAGGCACAAACTTTTGGTCGACAGTCCGAACCTCGCTCATCACCACCATCATCTCTTTTCTCCTCAATGCCTCTCCTGATATACCCTTCGTATGGGCGACCGCTTCCAACGTTGAGCCGGAATTGAAGAAGAGGTGGAGGAGAGTGGACGGGGATGATCGTGGAGTTGGGCACCGCAGGTCAAGGTGCTCAAGCGTGAAGCCGTGGGGATGGTCCTGGTGAGCTGCGCTCTTCATCCGGAGAGTAGAAGCTACAACCGACTGATTCCGATTCGCGCCTAGATTCACTGCGGCTTGGGGTCTGTGATGAAAGCCATCCAAACTGGCGTCCCCATCATCGCACTGCCTTTCACGTATGCCCAACCACCCCTCGCAGCGCCTGTGAGCATCTTCATCCCACCCTGATCTTGTTCCTCGGCTGACACGTACACATTCCAGTCACTCAGATCCGAGAATGCGGTATCCAGCTGTACCAGCTCTCATCAGGACTCGACGGGCTCTCATCCGCCAACCGCACCAAAGTCGAGGGCACCGAAGAAGCGGTGCAATCTGAGCTGAAGGAGGTGTTTGGGAGGATGAGGGGTGAAGGCGACGAGCGGCTCAGGAAGAACATGGCGGACGTGATGCGGGAGAGTGTGGAGAGGGGGGAGGCGAAGGAGGGGATGATGCTGATTAGTCAGTGGTTCGGTGCCAACCGATAATTCATGCATGGGGAACGGTTTGAGCGCCGTGCGGCATTAACTGAACGGTGCTGCAAGGAGACTACGTGGTGGGATTGTGGACAGCACAGCTTGGTTACAAAATAGTCACTGGCAGAATCCGCCATGAGA
>JAABUW010003749.1_pt1 | contig 21285 bp, 6 predicted proteins | sample 5560081 | NCBI WGS metagenome assembly JAABUW01 (sample SAMN10711882, study PRJNA513363) | rock metagenome | isolation source: Antarctica rocks | place: Antarctica: Victoria Land, Knobhead sud
CAAGTTTCGTCCCGTATATAGTCAGAACATGGCACCGATCGAAATCAAACGCTTTAAATTTCCCTATTCAAATAATTGCAGCCAAGTCGTTCTTAAAGGCGTCATTTATCAATAAATCCCGGACGATGTTGACTAAGGTAGTGTCTCCATGAATCTTACCTACAGCAGCACCGACGACATCTACCACGTTGAGTTTGCACAAGGCCCCTCTTGCGAACGAGACATACCATATGTTCAACAGCTTCAGATGAATGTCGTTCGCAGCTACAGGGATGATTACGCCAATAACCACGATGCATGTACGAAGGAATTTGCGGGAGTTGGTATCTACGCTTTCATTGACCTTGCTGCGCCGGGGTTGATGATTGGGAACGCCACTCCGGTCTGGAACCGCGCTATTTGATCGATACACTGACGCAATTTACGCAATAGATAATTATATGAATGATCCGGGCTCTATCATAGGCGACGATGTCACCCAGGGTGTGGCGTGAATGGTTCGGGGCCATATGTTGAAGCTACTATGCGGGATATGAAGGCGTTTATTCCGCAGAAGAATTATTACTCAATACCTATAGGTAACGTGGCCAATGCTCTCCAAGCAAGTACAGCTGGAATAGACGACGTATCTCAGGGTGCATGGGAATACCTCAAATTCAGTGTCTCCAATGACAAATTTAAGTTCTTCGGTGTAAATATGGTCACCTTCTGTCGAAAAAAACCCACCCCAGGTATGAGATTGCTACGCGAAAGCTTTCGGAATTATCCATATCAACGCTATAGCCACGTATGGATACAGCATAGCCTCAAACCGCGACTTCTCCAAGATTTCACTCATCTTTGGTGCTGACATGGCGGCCACTGGAAAGGGGGCTTGATCTAAGAATGTTTTCCGTACAGTACGGGCATATCAGTCCAAGGTGTGCAAGCGTGTCCACCTTCATGATTCTCGTGTTGCCTTTGAAGGCAAACCCAGCAGCTACACTCCTTCTAATAAGGCAGCAGCCGAATGCGAACCTGTGGCAGCACGCTAAATGCATCCTCAACGACTGCCACTGTGAACCCGGCAACGTCCGCTTCGCCATCAGCTTCGTCTAAGTCTGGGATTTCAAGAGGCGCTAAAGCTGGGGCAGGCGTCGCAGTACCCGTCCGAGTCCTTGCAATCCTCGCCGCTATCTTTGTGCTTGACAAGGGTGCTGGCAAAAGAGACAGTATTGAGCTGGGGACGAGCAATGGACTATCATCGAGCTTGCTGCTCACGATGTCGATCGAGAAGCACGATGTTTTGGTCCACACATGGCTGCTTCGCAGACGCGGGTAGGAGTTGAGGAGGTTGGTGCGATCCAAGAAGCCCTGAAAGACCGTCTGGTCCTCGAGAAGCCTAGGCAGGACGATGCTGTACCTGTGGTGGTCTGGGCATCGCCCAAAGAAATACCCAGCCAGATGTATTTGCTAGAAATGAGTTGAGTGCCAAGCATCTTCAGGCCATACTTCTTGAACGACGCATCGACACATCGTGGCCCCTTTCATCGGAAAGGCAGGCCTGATAGTCTCCGCGTTCTCAATCAATAGCAGCCTTTTGACTGACACCGTAGGCTTTCAAAGTTATAGTCGAATTCCTTGAAGCTCCCCATCTGCCTGAGGCTCCCCATCTGATAACGACGACCTCCAGCGAGCCCTGGTTGCCAATCTGGGCAAGACCACCAAGATGCGGCGCGGTTTTCTCTACGCAGACTATTGCTAAGCCTAGCGCGATGTTACCTAGATTATCAAACGTCGCCACCTCCCCGTCTACACCTTTTTTCAAGTCGATCTCTATCGCGCAATCTCGATGGACCCAAGTTTTCGGAACTTTATAGCCCTTTGATGGATCATGACTGAACATGATGGGTGCCTTGGACTTTTGCGTAGTTGATGGAATATAGCTTACTGCTGTAAAGCAATTGAGTAACGTGGGTCCAAGTCGCGGCTTGTCTGGTTCTTTTAAGCTGAAGCAGCCACCGTCAGAAAATATGAGGGTGGCATTCAGGAGACATAGCAAAAGTGATGCTTTGAGCATGATCTGTTATCTTCTCTGGGAGGCTGAGTGGTAGATGGGGGAAATGCGTGAACAACAATCAGTGAGCTCAAATCTCTGGTAAATCAGCAAGATCTCGCTTTTGCAGAGTGGGCGGATTTACCCACACAACACGAGTTCGTTGACCGGGCGCGCATGTCGCATGAAAGCAGTGCATTACCGCAATGCGCCCAACCTTCTCGGTCAAGCAAACCCAACCCATGTTGGAGAAGCGAGTCGCGACCATAGGAGGGACTAACATCCCATGATTTGCCAGAATTGGTGAGTGTTTCGCTATCGATTGGATTGGCAAGCACGGGGATCCAGAATGACCATGCTACGAGCAGACCTGGCAAGAGTTCCAAACGCATGAATAGAACTTACTTTTGGTGGATATATCACTGTATATGCAACGGAGAATCGATCCAAAAGAAATGACGTGGCGGTATAAGAATATGAGGGAAGCATACCTTTCTAAAGATGATTAGTTACGCTCATAATTGCTCCCCTTTGAAGAGGTCTATAGAGCTGTACTTCAATTTAGGGTTATTGACGGAAAAGATAATGGAGCGCCAGAATGGTGAAAATCCGTGAAGTGACCAGTGCCAGGTTGACTCGGGGCAGTCCTATTTCGTATTTCCGGCAGTCCTACTTAGCCACATTAGTCATCTTCATCACCACCAGGTGCCGGCGAAAGTCATGCCCCATGCAACATTAGGCGATCGACCCCACCGCCCCACCAAAAATTTATGGGATACTGGGTCACGAAACAACGCTTTCACGTATTGACATTGGGCCTTTCTCTAGTATTTTCCATGGCGTTTGCTAATTAATATCTGGGGAACAGACTCTATCAGAGGTCAATTTTGATAAGATTTCCCCCTATTTTTTGCAACGCAATTGCATCGCATAGGCATTTCGTTCGTTTCGCACAAGTGTATTGTATTTCTTTCGCATGCGTTTTGAACAATACGATGTTGTTTATAACGATTGTGATTGACGCTTTCTTGCTTGTTTGATTTTGGTAAACGTTATAGAAGCTATAAATGCAATCAGATTAGATAGTTGATAATAAAGATAATAGATAATTAAAATTTGATAAGATCGATTGTCTACTTGTTTTGATTCCTCAATATATTTGATCTATCAATGCATGCGCTAGCAAGAAATCTTAGAACTAAATTAATAGAATTAGTAGAGAACACTATCGCTATTATAAGAAATTCCACTATTTATATCTTTCTACTATTAAAATAAGACAAGAAAGACTTTGATCTTATAGACATTCTCTATACTGTTAATTTAAAAGATAGATCTAAAATATATCTTTTTAAGTACTCAAAATCTAATCTAAATAACACTTCAATTAAATTATATTTGTAAATAAATTCAATATTATTTTCTCTCGCGTATTCTATACTAATTATCGCATATATTGCTCAAATAATTATTCTAATAGTTATCGATAATTTTAGATCGATAATATTATCGACTTTAAACTACAAATTAATAATATAAACAATTAACAAGATATTATATATATAAATATCAATCTCTTTCTTGTCTAAATTATTCTTGTTAATCAATATTATCTTCTCTATTAATTGCAAAATTACAAGATTATACGCAATTGCTTTATATTGTATTATAGTTTTATTTAAAATTACAACAATAGAGTATATACACGCAATTTAATAGAGATTCTTCAAGTAACTATTGTTGTAAAATTCTAATTTAAAGAACAACTATTCTACTAAATTGTAATTGTATAAAAATCTTTTTCTCTTTAAATAATAAAATCTTTATTGTCTACTTTCTTGTACACAAAAATTGTTTTTATTTAACTTAAAATCTTGTAAACAAAAAAAAAGATATTAAAACAAACAACAAATAAAGATAATACAATTAACAAGAAAACTCTAATAAACAATATTTATAAAAAAGATAAATAAGAGTTATTTAGTATATTAATATTACTTTTTATAGAACTTTTTCTAAAACTAGTTTAAAAGCTTTTCAACTTAAATATATCTATATTTGTTAAATTTCTAAATATTTTGTATATATTATTAAGATTCTTTGTTGTTTGTCTTTTTAATATAGTAAGTATTTTTGTTCTTTTTTTTGCAATTTTCTTAACAATTTGTAGCTTAGTTTAATCGATAAATTTTTAAACAACAACAAAATATCGAAAAATATTTAGATAAATACTATATAATATTTTTAATTTTTTCTCTATTAAGACTACTATATATATTGCGTTTTGTATTTACTTATTTAAGACTTTTGTCTTACTATTAATTTTTTTGCGTTAACTTTTGTGTTTCTTTTTTAATCTAGCTATTTTAAGAAGATTCTTATTAATTCTTTTATATATATAGTAATTAACATTATTTAATTAGCTTAAATTGCAAACTTTATAGTTGTTTTACAATTAAAGAAATTATTTAAGCGCTCTATATATATTATAGTGTTAGATTAGCAGTTCGTTAACTACATTCGTCGATTAAACAATTCTTTGTTTCAATCTCGCTTAATTTTTTGAGTCTAATCTTAATTAAATTTGAACTAAACTAGATCAAATTTAAGTTAATTCTTGCTAGATATAAAGCTTGCAATCTTATATAGTTAACGTTGTTTTTTTTTTTTTTTTTTTTTGTCTTTTGTTCTATATATTAAATCTAATATAGATCTAAGTTTTATTTAATTACTAATTTAAATATCTTTTTAATAAAGATTTCGAATCTAGTTTTTAATATTACGAAAAATCTACACTTCTTGCAACGCTTTTACGCGTTAAAATTTAGTTTTCTCAAATATATTAATACTTATTTAATTATTAATTCGATAAAGCATTTTAAACTCTTATCAAAGATCGAACTTATTGTAAAGAAATTTGTTCGACAAGTTATTTAAAATTTAATTGAAACTCTATATTAATTTCGAAAGCTTTAAAATTAAATACAATTTAATATTAATATTATTTTTATTTTGTTTGTTTTAAGTTTTTCTTTTGTAAAATTAAATTCGATATCTATAATTATAATTGCGCAAATTGTCGCTTAAGCTATAAGCAATTAATCTATTTTAATTATACAATTTTTATCGCTTTTTACAAATATTATTGTTTTTGTTATTTTTAAATTTAAGAAACTTCTCAATATATTATAATACAAAAAAGACAAAAATTAGTTAAATATATAAGAGCAAAATTTTATACAATATATAAATATAAATTAATATTAATATTTTATTAATTAAATTAAAATTATCTATACAAAATTACAACTTATTATAGATAAGAAGATTTATAATTTTATAAATTAATATCGAATTAATAATTTTTGTGTTATTGTTTTTTTCGACAAATAACGTCGAAATTTGCGTTATTGTTAAAACAATTCTTTCGAATCAAAAAATATATATTTGTATTTTCGCGAAACTCTAAAGCAAGACTTTATTAGCTTTGTTAAATATTACAATTTTTTCTATTAAAAAAAAATATTCTTAAATAAAGAATATTTTACTAATTAATTATATAAAGCGCAATGTCAATTATTTTATCTAAGTTATTATTATGTTTTAACAAACTCTTAATAACAAACAATTATTTATTTTTTAACAATAAATTTAAGTTTTTATTAAAATTAACAAAAAACTTCAATAGTTTAAATATTGTCAATTTTGTATTGTTACAATTGTTGTTGCTTTTATTAAATTAAAAAACAATTTTGTTTTAATTAGCAATTTATTAGAATTTTGCGTTATTTTTTTTGTTTTTATTATTTTATTTGTGTCGACAATCTTTATAATATTTAACGAGTTAATAGATTTAAGCTTTATTATTATTATTGCTCAAAACAAATTTTTAACTATTTTAAAAATTAAAGAAATCTACAATAAGTAAAAACTATATTACTACTACAAATTGCAACATTTAAACAAAATTGCAAAAAAATATTTTAATAAGAAATTTTTCTCTTTTTGCTTTGTTAATTTAAATAATATTTCTAGTATTAACAAAAATGTTTTGCTATTAGTAAGAAAAGTTTAGTTTCTAAACAAAGTTGCGTTCGAAAATCAATCTATATATTTTTTTGTTTTTTAGTTTTTTAGTTTTTATTTTCTTTTTAATTTTATAAGAGATTTTTAATTAAAACAACTTTGAAACTCTTTAAGTCTAATTCTATATTTAAAGATAATTATATAATAGTTTTCTTTGTTTTATGTTAAACTTAATCTCGAATTTTTGCTATAATTTTAATTAATAGTAAAGTTTTAATTTATGTCTTTATTAATAAATCTTTTGCGCAACAATATAATTTTTTTCTTTATTAATTGATTTACTTTTGTAGATTTTAAGATTTTAATAATTAAGTAATCTTAACAAACAATATTATTTATATTATCAAAATTATTATAACTTTCGACAATTATATCGAGAGACTATTTCTCTATATTATTAAACTTAATTAATATTTTATTGTTATAAGTTTATTGTAACTTTGTTGTTATTTTATCGACGCAAACTTTAATTATAATATTTTTATTATATTCTTTTTCTTTTGTCTTAAATATTGTTGTTAATTGTTTGTTAAAATCTATAATATTATTTAAGAAAAAATTTTTTTTTTATCTTCTAAGAAGTCTCAAAACATATAAAAGCTTTAAAATCAAAATGTTTTTGTTATTATTTTTAACAATTAAATTTTTTTGTCAAGTTCAAGTTTATTTTGTTAAAAGATATTTAGTATTTTAATCTTTTATAAAAAGCAATTTGTTTACAAAAAGCAATTTAACTCTATTTTTCAAAAGCAATCTAATCTCGCTTTTAAAGAGCAATTCGCTTGTAAAAAACAATCTAATTTTGCTTTTTAAAAATAATCTAATTTTGTTTACAAAAAACAATCTATTTATTTCAATTTTCAATTTTGTCTCGTTTTATTTAATTTAGAGCAAGAAGTTTCTAGTTGTATTTTTTAAACTATTTAGAAAAAATACTTTTCAAAAATCAAATATCGAAGTTTTTTGTTTTTCAAAATTTTTATCAAACAACGTGCGAAATAAGTTAAGCAACTTTCTATATAACTTAACGTAGTTAAGTTAAGAGCTTGTGAATTTGATTGCATCGTTTGCGCAAAAAATGTTGAAATTTTTAATATTATTTTTCGAGAGATAAATATCTTTCTAAATTTAGTTAAGAACTTGCTCAAATCTAAATTAAATTTTGTTTAAATCTTTGATTTATTAAATCTCTTAAAACTATTGTTGTTTTATAAGAATATTAAAATTAACATTTATAATCGAAATTATTGTTTAGCACTTTATCAAATAAAAAAGAAACTTTACTTAACAACTTCTATTACTTAAAAAGATCTAAAATATTATTAATAAAACAAGAACGTCGATCTAATTACAATTTTATTTTTTAGATATTTCGAATTTCTTAATATCTTTTTTAAGAAAAAAACAAATATTTTGTTTTCTTATTGTTCTTACAATTACGTTATTTATTTTAAAGAAGATATCTAGCTTTTAATCTTTGCTTTGTACAATATAAGTTATAATAAAACTCTAAAACTTTGTTGCTATTTAAATAAAAATTTTAGCAAAAAATTTATTCGAGTTAATTGCTCTTAAACAACAATTTTTGTTCTTTTTGTTAAAAAATCTAAAAATAAACTTAAATTTTATATAAACTATAGAAGTCTAAATGCTATTACAATTAAAAACAAATATTCTTTGTCTTTAATCTTTAAAATACTAAATTGTTTTAATCGAGTCAAAATCTTTATTAAGCTAAATATTATTTTAGCGTTTAATCGATTATATATTTAAGAAAAAGATAATTTTTTTATTGTTTTTTGCATTTGTTTTGAACTTTTTAAGTATTTTATTATATTTTTTAATTTATGTAATAAACTTATTGTTTCAAAAATATATTAACAAGATTTTTCGAAAGTTTTTAGATAAATTTTGTATCGCTTATCTAAATAATATTCTAATTTATAATAATAATAAACTAGAATACAAAGTTTATATTAAATTTATTTTTTAAAAGCTATACGAAACAAACTTATAAGCAAATATAATTAAATACAAGTTTTACGTTACTTAAGTTTTATATCTAGAATTAATAATTATTATTGAAAAAATTAAAATAAACTTAGCAAAAATAGATATTATTGTTAATTAATTTATTTTAATTAATATTAAAAATATTTAAAGCTTTCTAGAATTTGCAAACTTCTATAAAAGATTTATTTATAACTATAGTAAAATAGCTATTTTATTAATTTATCTAATTAGAAAGAATTAATTCTTTGTTTAGTTTAAGAAATATTAATTAATATTTATTATTTTAAAGAAAGTCTTTATCTTCGATATAATATTTTATTATTACAATTTAAATTACAAAATTGTAATAAAAATCGATACTTCGAACTATATATTTAGAGACATTCTTTCTTAGTATAATAAAGAGAGAGTTTTTTATTTAATTGTTTACTTTTTTAAAAAGTACAATTTAATCGAATATAATTATAAGATTTATAATAAAAAACTTATAACTATTGTTTGCGCATTCGAAGAATAATATTTCGAACTTAAAAATTTAATCTATTTAGTTAAAATAATTATAAATTATAAAAATCTTAAGTATTTTATATTAATTAAACAATTAAGTTGTTGTTAAGCTTAATAAAACAAGTTTCTATTTTAATTTAATTATTAAATTACGTATTGCTTTAGCAAAATCAACAAAAAATCAAACACTTTTATATATTGCTCAAGAGATCTTTTTAAGAAAAAAAATACTTTTAACTCTTAATATTTGTATTAATATTAAACAATCTTAAAAATTTACATTTTAAATTTTAAGATTGTTAAATTTTTTTAATATTAAGCTATTATTTTAAATCTTATTTAATTATATTTTTTTTCAATTCTTTTAACTTTTTTTGTTATGTTAGTTTTAATAAAGCTAGACGTAAAAGAATTTAATATTAATAACATTAAATTTTAATTAAATCAAGAAATTTTAAATTCTAACAAAAATTCCAAAAATACTCTCTTTTAAATTCTATAAAATTAAGTTAAAGTTAGCAATTAATTTGTATTTTAAATATTTGAAGTATTTTGCAATAAAGTATGTTATTACAATAGAATTTCTTTAATCAAGTATAAAAAACGCTTTAACTTCTTATATTTTTAAGAAAAAAAGTATATCTTTAATTTGAATTGTTTTCGTTTTCGCATAATTTAATTTGTTTATAATAGTGTTGTTAATAATTATTTAAAAAGAACAAAATGTTACAAATTAATTAATCGAACTTATTAATAATCTAATATTTATAAATATATTTAGTGTTTTGTACAAAATTGTTATACATATATTTGTTTCAAGTTTTTTAGACAAAAGACGCAAAAATAATTGCGTTCTTTTTCTATTTTTAAATATTGTTAACATAATATCTTTATAAATTATATAGATTCTTTATTATTTAGTATTTTTATAAGTATTACGTATAAATACGTTTTTGTTTTTGTTAATTGTTTTACTAAGATAAAATATCTAGTCTTAATTACTTCTATAAAAGTAAAGAAAGCAATCAATTGCTTTTACGCTTATATTTAGAAATATTACAAATTACTTAAGTTTTTTGTATTTAATTGAGACATACAATTTATCTTCGATATTTAAAAATATTTTTGTCAAATGCTAAAGATTGACGCCAAGTTATCTATCGTATATTATTTTAAAATTGACGATTAAATTAAACAAGTTAACGCTATTATAAAATATTATCTTTGTATCTTTGTTAACTATATGCAAAACAACTAAATTAAATAATTTTCAAATATTAAGTTTGTTGTTAGTAACATTTTTTTGTTTACAATTTTTGTCTCGTTCTTTTTAATTAATTTAAGTCAAAATTTATATTTAAGCTTTAAGTTTTTAAAATTTTTGTCGCTTAATTTTACAACTTAAATTCGAATTCAATTAATTAATATTAAAAGTTTTACTTAAAAAATTTAAAAATTTACTTAATATCTACGCAATAAAATATTTGTTGCTTAAGCTATTTATAAATTTAATGTTAATTGCTTTTGTTGTTTTTGTTTTAGATACTTCGCAAGTAACAAAGTCTAACTTAATGTTAAAAATCTTAATATTGTTTATTTTGTAATTAAATTAAACAATTGTTATATCGATTTTTTTAAAATAAAACGTATATTTAAAAGAAATTCTCTAATTGTCGAATTCGAGTTATTTATATTTAAAAAAATTTATCTCGTTTTTTATGCTACTTTTGTTAGTTACACTATTATCGATTTCTTGCTTAGATAGCGTTAAGAATCTCGTAAATTTATTATTGTCAAAAATAACAAAAATTTTTAGTATATTAATAGCATTTTAAACTTTAAACATAATAGACGTTTTATTTTTATTTTGCTTAAATACTATATCAATTAAAAAAATTATTTTTTTATTTAAAAAATCTTTTAATTTTTTGAACAATTGTTAACAAGCTTTTGATAAATATTATTTAGTTAACTCTATTGTCGAAAGATTACATATAATATTTTGCTAGACTGATTGCGTCGAGTCGATTAATCGATTCAAATCTTGACAATTCGAATCAATTCAATTCGAAAGTCTTAATAGATCGATTTCTAAAATTGAAATCGAAAATCGAATCGAATCGAATCGATTTCTAAAGTTAAAATCGAAAATCGATTCGAAAAAATCGATCTAAATTGTTAAGAGATAAAGTTATTTAGTAGCGAATTTGATAAACAAAAATTAGATTTTAAATCTTATTATTCTTTTATCTAAATATTCTATAGTAATGCAGTAAAGTAATATATATAAACTATTTGATATTTATATAGTAAATAAATTACAACTATTATAGTCTCTCGATAAACTTCGATCTTATATCTTATCGAAAAGTGTATAGTAATACATTTAGATAATATATTTGAGCTTATTAATACTATTAACTAGTTCGAGATCTCTACAATCTTGTAATCAATTTTATTTTTAGCATTATTATTATTGTTTTTACTTTTGTTATTATTATTATTGTTTTCGTACTCTATATCTCTATACTTGTTATTTATTATTTTTGCATTATTTTTTGTCTTCTTCTATCTTATCTTTACTTTATTATTATTAATTTTAATTAAGTCTTTAACATTGTTATTTGTTGATCTTAAAGAATTAAGTATTTCGCAATTTGTAGTGTTTTTATTGTTTGCAAAAGTGTCTTTGAACTTTTCAAATTTGTTAATTGTATTTAAATTGTGCGCTTTTTTTAACTTATCAAACTCTCTATAATATAGAATATATTGTTAAATTATTTCGATAATTGATATTATATATTTAATTACATTTTCGCTCAATTTGAACTAATTAAAATTAGACTAACACGTAGATTAGTTATTTTATTTATATTAGACTTTATATATACTTGAATATTAAGAGATTATATTGTATCTATATTTTTACTCTTTAAGATTGTTTGTATAGCAATTGTATTAACTTTAATTTGTTCTACAATATTTTTGTTTCTAATCTTTTTTATTAATTCGATCTTAAAGTATTGCGCTACAATATAATTAGCTTTTTGAATATATATATATTACTTAAATGTATTACTATACAATTCTTTTTCTACTCTTTTATTAGCTACTATATTTTTAACATTTTCTTTTATATTAATTTGAATTTGTTTAAAGATTTTTTTAAAGACAATTGTTGTTCGCAACTTAATTAGATACTTGTAAAGTATTATACAATTAATATTTTGTTTTTTGTAAAGTAGCTTTTTATCTTCGATTTATATTGTAGCACAATTTTTATTGACAATAGTCTACAAAAGAGTTGATAAAATAGATATTTTGCGCTTTGAATTAGTCTTAAAAATAATATATATAAATAATACAAAGCAAGTCTCTTACTTAATAATATTGTATTAGCTACTCAACAATATTCGAATTTCTAGATAAAAAGAAATTCGATTTTAAAAAGTCTATTCTTTTGATTAGTTTTAATAATAATATATGCAAATAATACAAAACAAACTTATATATCGACTATATAAATTAAAACAATAGACAATATTAAATATATTAATTAATATATAATATTTGAACAAAAAAGTTGTCGCGATTATAAGATAAATTTATGCGTTCGACATTAGAGTTAGAATTTAAATATTACTTTTATTTAATATTATTACAATTAAAAATTATTATCTCTATTACGTTAATTATTGTATAGTATATACTCTTTAACTATTGAAATCGAACACAAATATATATATTTGTTGCGTATTATTCTATTGTATTATCTATTAAATACTTAATTGCAAGACTTGTCAATTTTTATATTCTATATTGTTAATTCTTTTATTTAGTATTAAAAATTCTTAACTTATTAATACGTTTTGCTCTAAAACTCTAATAACTCGAATTAAACAAATTAATAATATATTTAAGTAATGCATTTAATATGTTACGTATTGCTAATATACTTAATTTAGTTTGTAAAATAGAAGACAAGAAATTGCAAAAAAATATAGCAACGCAAATTAATTGTAGCAAAGAAAAGAAATCGATTAAAATAACTTCTAATATACAAAAAATAATGCAAAAAGATAATGTATCAAGCTATTATTAGCTAAGTATTTGTAATATAGAAAAAGCGCAAATACAAATTTAAAATAATAGCTCTATATAAAATTTGCAGATACTAGAAGACTAATAATCTATTAATTTCAAAAATGTTTTTTGCAAAAGTAGTTCGAGAAATCTTGCAAAATAAAGTTGCTAGCAAAGAAAACAATAAAAAATATTAAATTCAAATATTGATCTTATTAGTTCTCTAGAAAGTTATCAAGAATTTTATAATCAACTTCTTCTCTAATAAGTATATTATTTATTTGTATTACTATTGTTTCTATATAGCATATATTAATATTTTGCTTTATATATTTAGATAGCAATCTTCTTGTTATTTATATTAATTGCAAAACTATTAAGTCTAAGAATTTGCAATTGTTGAAACAATTAATACAAAATTTAAAACTTTACTATAATAAGTAGTAATAAAATTGATATTTAAATGTCTTTGTTATATCGAAAATTGAAATAGTTAGCAAGAAATTAAGAATTCAAGCTATTTTATCTATTGCATTTTATTATTCGCATTATCTTGTTATATTATCTATCAAACGTATTGTTTTGCTATATATATTTTTTGTATTCTTTTCTATCAAATATAATAATCAAAAAGTGTATTATAATTATATATTTAAATAATTTAAATAATTACAATTAAATTATTGATTTAACTTCTCTAATTAAAGAGCTTAACAATTTTGTTTTATATAATCTTATAAAAGATTGCATAAAAAGAAAATTATTATATTTCGAAAAAAATTCGAATCTCTATTTTTTCAATTTCTTGTACTAATAATATATAATCTACAATATAGTTTTCGATAGCATTATAATACTATTTCAAACAATATTATAGATTGCGCGTTATTATTACAAGAAACTAAACACGCTATTACTAAGTTATTAAGACTTAATTATTTATTCTTATTATATTTAAATATATATTAAAATTAGAGATAATATAATTCTCAAAAAGTTAAAAATATTAATTTAATACAATTTTTAGTATCTAGTTATTTTAAATGCATTATTTATTTGTATTATTGTTAATAACATTTGTTTGTTTATAACAATATTATAAATATAAAATCTTTTGTACAATAATTTAGTTATAAATAAATTTTATTCAAAACAATCTCGAACTTTATTCGAAAAAAATTCTTACTTCTATTAATTTACTAATTATTATTTTGTATTTTGCAATATATATTCTACAATTCGACAATAGTTTTCTTTAAATTCAAATCTATAGTACAATTATAGTACTTAATTATTATAATTTGCTCGATTGTTTGCAAATTTATTTAAAATCGATTCTATTAATATATTTTTCGAACAAGACTAAAAGTTCGTTTAATATCTATTAATAATACTAAACAATTTTTTTTTTAACTATTTGTGTTAATTTAAAATAGTTCGAAGCATTATTTTTTTAATATTTCTATATTGAATATTTATTCTCTATAATATTAGCGCAAAAATATCGATTGTCTTTGTCTTGAGTCGAACAAGAGTATTAAAATTGTCGAAATAAGAATTTTACAATATTTGTATCAAATTATAAAAAAAAGTTAACTAAAGATTAAATATATTATTATATTGTATTATTTTTTTAATAGTATTTGCTCTTTGTGCTTTTGTTCTTAAAGCAATAGCTAAATTATAGTAATATCGAAAATAAACTTTAAATTTTGTCTAATATTTTGTCTTGTAATTTATAGAACTATTATTATTATTTTTGTTCTATATTTTGTAAAGACTCAATTTCTGCGTAGAATTCAAAATATTGGCAAAATTGTATAATATTCTATTAAGTTTTTTTGTTTTCGAATAATATTTGACAAGCTTTGTCGAAGCTTTTTTACAAGTTTTTAGTATAATCTCTCTTAAAGAACAACTATAATTTGTTATAGTTTTTTCTATATAATTAAGATAATTGAATACTATATTAAATACTCGAAATCTTAAATAAATGTTAACATTAGTTGTTCGAGAAACTATAAGAGTGCATTTATAGAAAGAATTTAATATATTGTTAAGCAATTAAATCAATTGTTACTCGCTTTTATCTAGTTGAATATGCTAAATTTTTTGATTTTCTAAATATTTCTCTATTTAAAGATCAATATAGTTACGTAGTTAATACACACAACAAAGTATTAAATAGATAGAATTTTAACAAATGCAAATATTTTGTATTAATTTTCGAGATTTTTTATTCTTTTGCTCTTGAAAAACTCTAAAGCAAATTAAATGCTAAAACAAACTATTAATAACAACAATAAGAACGCGAATCTAAATAAGATTCAACAAATATATTATCTTTTTGTATTATTATACAAACAAATATCTTTTTAATTACAATAGATAAGTTTGTACTTTTTACAATATTCTAAACTTGTTTATTCTCTAATTAAAAAACAATATTGTTAACAATTGTTTTTGATTTAAGAGTTGCAATAAAGTCTTAAGCTATCAAATTAATAATATAGATTAAATAAGAAATAAAATTTTGTTATCTATTCTATTAAGATTTTTGTTAATTCAAAACTCTATTAAGTTTGTTTTTAAAAGTACTATTATTGCTTGTATTATTAATAACAATTTCAAGAAGTTTGTTCTTAATTTTAAAGAATTTCAATATCTTTATAAGTTTTAATATTAATTGTTAATCTATATATTCAATATTAAAAGAAGTAAATTTAATAAGATATTTGCGATATTAAAATATAATATCGATTCAATATATTAATACTTTAAGATAGACAACTTTTTAAAAACTAGATTATATATTTAAAACAATAAAAATATATTAAAACTCTTTTAGATCTAATTTGATTTTGTTACAAATTTGATTAAAATCTATAAAAATTAATTTTGATAGTTTAATACAATCTAGAAATACTAGATTTAATCGAAGCATTTCTAGTAATTTTCGAAAGTTCGAATTATTAATAATTCGAAAAAATAGATTCAAATTAACAAATATTTTGTATAGTTAATTTTCTTAATTATCTTAACTAAAAAATAATAGATCGATATAGTTTTTTTTCTATTAATATATTAGTTTTGCATTATTTATTTGCATTATTAACAATAACTTACGCGAGTAAAAACTAGATCAATTATTGATTGTAATCGAAATCTTTTTTGTTTTAAACAAAAAACAAATTAAAGATATTTCTTTATATTTAATATATTTGAATAATTGTGTATAGTAGAATAATTCAATATTTTTTGACAACTTTTGCAAACAATTTTTGACAAGCTATTAATAGTTAAGACTATTTGAATATATTTGTTTCAAAACTTAGATTATACTTTAATATTAATCTTTTTAATTTAATATAAATAAACAAGTCTATTTTAAGTCTTGTGCAAGATACTCTTATTAATTGTAGTATATAATTACTATTCTTTAAACTAAATCTTAGTATTTGTATTTTATTCAATATATTTGTTTTCGTCTCTTAGTTTAAGTAATAAAAAATTATTTTTGATACTTCTTGAAGCTCTCTTTTTCTAATATCAAATATACAATTAAAATTTTAATTAAATTGACTTGCAAATTAATTGAGATATAAAGTACTAGATAGCGAATTGCGAAAAATAGATCTACTAGAATTATCTTCGAATAAAGACAACTATTAACTAGAAACTCTTAAAAAATCAAACATTTTGCAATCGAGAATAGTATAAACAATATCTTTGAGTAGTTTAAAAAAAAATCTAAAGTAAAACAATAATGCAAAAGAATAATGCAAATATAAGACAAATTAAGTAGAATTTTATACTAACAAGTAATTATAATATAATAATATAGCAAATTGTAATCTTAATAACATATTATAATTACACAGATCTTAAAATAGTAATTCTTGATATAATAATATAATTTTCGATTTCTTAGCAATTCGATTCGATTTCTAATATTAAAATCGAAAATCGACTTAAATCGAATCGAGTCGATTTCCAAAAAATAGAAATCGACTCGAGTTTCGATTCGATTTCTAATGTTAAAATTGTCGAATCGAGTCGATTCCAATAGTTAAAACCAAAACCCGACCCGACGATCAATCTATATTTTGCATTATTTCTAACTATTAATGTTAAGAAAAATAGACAATATTTTCAATTTCGCTCAAATCTTGTTTTAATTTTGTCTAAATAACAAAGATCTTTTTGTTTTGTCTCAATAGTGTTTCGTTACTTCAAACGCATTAAACTCTAGCTAAATTAATCAAATCTTGTTTAGATCTTGCTCAAATCTTGCTCAAATAATAAAGATTTTCTTCTTTTGTTTCAATAATATTTTGTTATTTCAAACGCGTCTAGTTTTAACTAAGATAATTTAATCTTGTTTAAATTTTGTCTAGATAACAAAGATCTTTTCGCTTTATTTTATTTGATTCAATAAATTTAGATATCAAGTCTTATCTAGATTTTGTCTAAATAACAAAGATTTTCTTGTTTTGTCTTAATAGTGTTTTGTTATTTCAAACGCGTTTAATTTTAGCTAAAATAGTCTAATCTTGTTCAAATCTTATCTAGATAATAGAGATTTTCTCGCTTTATTTTATTTAGTTCAATAAATTTAGATATCAAGTCTCGCTTAAATCTTGTTTAGATAACAAAGATTTTCTTGTTTTGTTTTAATAGTGTTTTGTTACTTTAAACGCGTCTAGTCTTAACTTAGTTAATTTAATTTTATTTAATTTCGCCTAAATCTTGTCTAGATAACAAAGATCTTTTCTTTTTATTTTATTTAGTTTATTGAATTTAGATATCTTGTCTTGTTTTTGTCGTTTCTTGTTTTAACTTAATTTAATAAACTTAAATATTTTGTCTCTCTTTTGTTTTGTCTCGTCTTTATTTGATTCAATAAATCTAATTATCTTGTCTTGTTTTATTTTGCTTCTTAAAATCTTCTTGATTCTCGATTCTTTAATTTTTTAACAATTCGTTATATTGTTTTGATTGTCTTGTAGAAGCTCTATTTTGTAGAAAAAGCTACTATTATAATATTAGATTAACAATTCGTCAACTACATTTGTCGATTAAACAATTTTTTGTCTTAATCTCGCTTAATTTTTTGAGTTTAATCTTAATTAAATTTGAGCTAAACTAGATTAAATTTAGATTAATTCTTGCTAGATATAAAGCTTGCAATCTTATATAGTTAGCGTTGTTCTATTTCTTTTTTTCTTTTTTTGTTTTTTGTTTTATATATTAAATCTAGTATAGACTTGAGTTTTATCTAGTTATCAATTCAAATATCTCTTTAATAGAGATTCTAAGTCTAGTTCCTAACAATATACTTGTTAACAATTGTTATCTTTTCTAATAATATATATATAGTCATCGAAAAATCTTTAAAATCGATAATAGTAATAGAGCTCTCTATAGATATTTTTAATTGTATATTTTTAGAAATCTTAATTAATACAATATTAAAGCAGTAAAAAAATTAATTAGTTTTTGCTTAGATATTTTAAATATTGCTTTTAAATATTGTTTTAAGATATATTAAGACAAAGATTTTAATAAATCTAAACTTATTAACTATAAATTTATAACAATTATAAAGAAACGTCTTTAAGTTATTTTTATAATATATTAATAAGAACAAAAAGAGATCTACATTTAGCAATTGCAAAAGATATATAAAATATAAAAACAAATAGACTAAAATAATCTTTTAATTAATACAAAATTGTATTGCTTTATTAGTTATATATAAGTTATATATGTTAAGTAAAAGACAACAATACTTGTTGCATTAACGTTTTCGCAAATAAGATTTAAAAAAGTCTTGCAACTATATAAGTTCTATTTTGTTGTTTATCTATTTTTTTTCTATAATAAATATAGATTTATCTATATATTTGTATTTAATAAGTATATTAAGTTAATTGTTAAAATAATTATAATTAACAAAAATCAAATAAAATAGAAGTATCTTGTTGTCGACAAATATATATTTAATAATTAATATTTATTTGCAACAATTTACAATTACAATAAGTTATTAAGATATATTTGTTAATTTTTAATCGACAATTATATATAATCTTTAGAGTATTGCAAATATTTTGAGCAAAGTTTTTTTTGTCTATATTGTAGATATTGCAAATATCAAAATCGTAGTATTTTTTTGTCTCTTTCTAGAAATCAAATTAAACTAATATAGTTTTGTATTTATTAAATCGAAGTCTATTGTACTTAATTGATCTAAATTAATTGCTCTATAGAAAAGAATATCGAGATACAAACTTCTATATTTAATATATATCTAATAGATGCTTCTTAATATTAATGTTTTGTTTAACTAAAAACTTTATTGTTATAAGATATATTTAATATATTTGCGATAACTATTTCTAGATCTATATTAATTCGATTTATTTAATTAATAATGCTTTCTTTGCTTTAATAAGTTGCTATCGATAAGTATATACATCTTTTAAAGATTAAATCTAATTTGTAAGTCGATATAATAAAGTAGACAATACTATATAGTAGAAGTTTGCAATTGTCTTAATACTAGAAGATACTATAGAATTTTTAGTAGTTAAATAGACTTTATAGTTGTTTTGAAGCTTGCGAAAGCTTGTTATTATTTTTATAAATTATGCGTCTTGATCTAGCAAGTTATTAATAGATATTTCGACTTTAGACATTAGTTTTAGATCTAATTATGCAATAGTAATAATTTAATAGCTCTGCATAAGACTGAGAATATTGATATTTGAAGATTGAGTTTTCTTTCTAATCCTAGATAATTAAACTCTAAATTCCCTCTGCTAGCGCATGCATTGATAGGTCAAATGCATTGAGGAGTCAAAACGAGTAATGTTGCATGGGGCATGACTTTCGCCGGCATCTGATGGTGATAAAGATAACTATTGTGGCTAAGTAGAACTGCCGGAAATACGAAATAGGACTGCCCCGAGTCAACCTGTGACAGTGCCCTGCGTCTAATTTGGGTCGTACCGGGAGGGTAGCTATATGCAATATGCCGGCTATCATATTGCCTTTGTAGCAATTGTAGCGTCCTAGGGACTATCACACAGTCGGAACAAGAAGGCAAGGAGATCGAATTCGAAAAGCCCACATACGATATCCACCTGGTGATGTTTTGACCCATTGGGTTAGACTAAATAAGTTAGTCTGCCTTGACACCCACTGCAGCGGACCAACTTACCGTATCACCGACTCTGAGCTAGCACTTTATTCGTCTCAATTCTGCTGCCTCTCATTGATCTTGTGAGAAATGCGACACCAGGCCTGAATCGAAACCCTCAACCCGTTGTCGCCCACGGTAACCTGGCCAATATGTCGTCACGCTTACTCGGCCTACCCCGAGAGCTTCGAGAATACATCTGGTTCCTGGTCTGCCAGAAGGACGCACTTTCAGTCTCACCTTTCGCCTTCGATCTGCTGAGGACCTGCCGTCTACTCAGCCTCGAACTTGCCCCTTACTTGTATGAATCTGCAACGATTGACCTCCGTCATCCACGCCATGTGCTCCAATGGATCAGCATTGTCGGGGCGTATAACAGTTCGTGCGTCCGCCGCTTAGTACTCAAGTATTCAGCATTGGATCTCAATCTCGGGAAGATTGACCGTGACGATGCGCTCGACGTCTGGTCTTCCTCTTTGGCTGTCATGCCGAATCTGGACTACCTCATCTACCACTATGAACCGTCCAGACCATATAAGCCTTACCGATACATGGGGAATTTACCTGATGAATTGCCCAAGTTGAACTCCATTCTGAAAGGAGCGACGTCCCCAAAACTTCCAATGAAGGGTATTCTTAATGTCAACAACTACGATGACGACGTCTTCGAAGGAGAATCGACGGGGGACCGACGCTATACGCACGCGGTACTTGCAATCTACGAACCAATGCCGGAGATCAATGCGAAAGCTTTCATCAAGCTCCTTGGATTCAATTCAGCACTCTCGCTCGAGCAGAACGTTACTCGGCTTCCTCCGGGCTTCCTCGCTGGTCATGGCTTGCATCTGATGCGTACATACACGATGACAGAGGACCCACAAAACCAGTCTGTAGCCCTTACATACAGCAGATGCAATCCTTCGGTACCAAAGGTGAAACCAAACCTCCACCTCATGTTTTCGAATCTCCCTCGGCTGCTGTATCTTCGCCTTGGCTGCCCAGTCGTTGATTCGAGCTTCTTGAGATTCCTCCCAACCGGGATACAGACCCTGGACGTTGCCTTCAAAGACGGTGATCCAACGAACGTAGCGCGAAACCTTCGCCAGATGCGGCAACGCTGCCCCAAGCTTTTCACGTTGGCAATCGTTGTATCGCCACTCCACGATGTGTATCGATTGCCTGATGGAGGTAGAGCGATCGACCAGCAATCGGCGGGCGAAGCTGATATCATTCACTGGGAGCCTTTCTGGGCCGCTTTGAGGTATGTGCAAAGTACCGAAGTCAAGGTATGGGAAGGATATGGTCCAGGCAGCAAGAAGTGGTGATCTCAGATCAATCACTCCCACAGTCGGTGCTT
>JAABUW010003750.1_pt1 | contig 21282 bp, 40 predicted proteins | sample 5560081 | NCBI WGS metagenome assembly JAABUW01 (sample SAMN10711882, study PRJNA513363) | rock metagenome | isolation source: Antarctica rocks | place: Antarctica: Victoria Land, Knobhead sud
ACCCGGGGCGGCGATCCGCCAGCGTGAAGGTCGCGGGGCGGGCGGTGCTGGGCGCCGACAGCGACGACGGTGCTTATTTCTTTCTCTCGCTTTCTGCTAAGTTTACCTGCCTGCTGTGGTCTGAGCACTGCTTGGGTGCCGGCAGTGGCAAGGATGAGGGTTGGGCCGCTGCTCGTGCTGTGCTCCTGTCCGCTCGTAGCACACTTGAAAGAAGTAAGAATGCAGGCAGTCGACCGGCCCTGTTTAATCAGGATGCACTGTGTTGACAGATGTCCCTCATGTCCAATGCGCAGCACATCGGTGTGGCATTCTGCCACGGCTATAAGCGGCGTCAGTCACGAGTTATGTATTCTCATTATCTGTTTTCATCTACCGACCCCTGCAGAGGAGGCAGGCCTGGACTCTGCGAGTCTGGGCGCCAGCCGCGCGACGGCGCCGTCGCAGACCCAGGGCGGGGCGCGCAATGCGGCGCAGCGCCGCAATCGCGCCTTCCGCCATGCGCTCGTCCGCGCCGTGGGACTCCTGCACACGCGGTTTCTCCAGCGGCTGCAGGCTGCAAGAAACGCGGCGGCGGCAGCAGATGCGGCGGCAGCGCCGGCGACGGGGGTAAAGGTGGAGGTGGATGCGGATGTCGCTGTGTACAATCCGTCAGAGGAGGCTGGGACTGCGACTGACGCCGGGACATGCCGGCGGCGGACACGCTCAGGCGCAAAGGCGGCAGCTGTTGCTGCGCCGGAGACAGCGGCGACAGCGGGGGCGGCGTCCGGCGCGGCCGCCGGCCGCAGCGGCAAGCGCCGGCGAGGTGGCGGGGACGGCGGCGCCGATGATGGCTGCGGCGTGGCAGCCGCAATGACTGACGTGCCGGCAACGCCCGTTTCGATCTCAGCGTCCCGTTCCGACCAGGCCGCAGGGATTTCGGAGGCGGCGGCGGCCCAGAGCGGCGGCGCCAGGAAGCGTCGGAAGGCGGTGGGCACAGACGAAATGCTGGCTACGGACTTCGACCCGCTGGAGGTGCCTTTTTCTCGCCTGGGGCAATACTTCACGACATTTGCTCAACAGGGACTTTTCAATCGATAATTTACCGTGCTCGTTTCTGTGGCTCTCCAGTTGCTCACTAGCCTGCCCATGCTGGCTGTGTCTGTACTTGCGGGTGCACCTGTGGGGGCTAGCATCGCAACACCGAGACCTGTAAACTGACGTGTCGCGCTGCGCCTGCGCAGTGGAAGGAGTGGCACCCCGACTTCCACGAGGCAGCTGTCACCGTCGACGCCCTGCTGTCGGCGATTGACGCGGCGGGCATCGTTGCGCCACCACCAACGGAGAGCGCACCGAGCGCCAATGACGCAGCCGCTGCAGCCGCTGTGGTGCGCAGTGCCAGTGGTGCGCTTTTTCTCAAGTGTACTTTGCCTTCACCTGAAGTCCGGCGCATTCTCGTTGACACAGCTCTGTGCGCATGCAACCTACTTGTCACGCAGACATACAGGCAATGGAGCTGAGGTGCGGTCGTGCTATCTCCTGCGCCAGTGGCCGAGAATGCTGCCACGCTTGCCGCTGTCGTCCTGCACCCGCTGCTGCTTTGCCAGTTTTGTTGCCCGACGTCGTGTCCCGCACATGCTCCACGGAATCTCGCGCATCCTCGTCATATTTCCCGTCGCCTTGATGTGTCTCGTGACGCTAACGCGCAGGTGCGGCGCCGGCGCAGGACGGCGCCTTCGTGGTCGAGCCCAACTTCGGGCAGCGGCGTGCCGCGCGGCCGCCGCAGGTGCAATGTTTCGCCTTGTCTTGTTTTAGCGGGAAGTTTGGGGAACTTTGGTCTTTCAGTGCAGCCCCTGTGTGCCATCACTGCATGGATCACTGTGTGTCCAATGCCTGAATTCGTTCGACACCTGGAAGCCAGCCGGCAGGCTCTGAACTCGCGCGCGCAGCCCGCAGCATATGCACCTGCCAGTGCAACTGCGCAGGTCCACAAGAAGCACCCGCCGTGCACGGACACGACACACATGGAGACAGACGCCTTCCTGCAGCACCTCCAGGTGTGCGCATCCCAGCACTGCAATGCGCTACACTGCTCGACTTCACTGCTCGACGACGGAGTCACATGTATGGCTGTGTCTGGTGGCTGGAAAGTGGGAAACTGCTGCCTGGCACGCAGCATTCAAGTCCTCAAGCGTTTCCCGAATGAGCAATATCTGGCATCCGCCCCTCCGCGTCGCTGCAGAGAACTGCGGCGCCGTCCCAGCTAACAATTTCGCATGCTCAGAGTCGAGGTTCGAGCGACGAGCACCAGCGAGCGCTGCATTACGATTTTGTTCCTTGCGGCAGGGGCGGCCGTCGTACGAGGGGCAGGCGGTGCACTTCGAGCGGCTGCCGGCGCGGGAGCCGCAGTACCGGGAGCCCGCGACGCCGCTTTCGGCGCCCGTGCGGCGCGCTCTGGAAGCGCGCGGCATCGGCCGCCTGTTCGAGCACCAGGCGCAGGCGAGTTGCTGTTTCCACTCACAGATGTTAGTGAAAACCTTAAATCGTTGCTGCTGTGAGCCCTCGCTGCGCGGGGCATCGGCCGCCTGTTTGAGCATCACGCGCAAGCGCCGCTTCCAGTCGGAGCTGCTATTCCCTGCTGCGCCCTGATGGACAAGACTTCGTGATCTGACGATTCACTGAACCCTGCAACCTGCAGGCCATTGATATATCGCCGGCCGGACAGGCATGTGTGGTGTTCACGAGCACCGCGAGTGGCAGCACGATGTTTTGCGCCAACCCTCAGGGACCAATGACTGATACCTCCAGCCTGAAGGTTGTTGGCATAGCGCCAGCCGGGCAGCGTGTCGTCGTCTCTACCGGCACCGCCAGCAGCAAGAGCCTGTGCTGCTACCTGCTACGCGCTGCCCGGCTTGATACCTGGAACGTGCTTGCAGGCCATCGACTAAGCGTGGGCCAGGCAGCATGTGGTGGTGTCCGCCAGCACTGCCAGCGCCAACAGCCTGCACCCCTGCTACAACTCCACGTACTACGTGATGTATCTTCCATGCCGAGTCTGATGATCACATCATGCTCATACCCTGCAGGCCATTGCCATCGCGCGGGCTGGGCGGCATGCAGCGGTCTCCACCAGCATGGCGAGCGGCAACAGCCTGCGCACCTGCTACACCTCCATTTTGTCAGATGCTGACTTTCCGCCGTGCCAAGTCTAATCAGTGATCCCTGCAGGCCATTGACATAGCCCGGAGCGGGCAGCATGTGGTGGTCTCTACCAGCACGGCGAGCGGCAAGAGCCTGTGCTACCTGCTGCCGGTGTTGGAGGCGCTGGCGGCAGATCGCAGCGCGACAGCGCTCTTCATGTTCCCCACCAAAGCCCTTGCGCAGGTAAATGTCTATACAGCTGTTACGCACCTCGATATCACGGTTGAGCAGAGGACTGGGGGTGTCACTGATTTCGCTAAATTGCTGCCCCACGGCGGTCCTCATGCTGTCCTGGTTCCTCCCCGAGAAATACTTCATATATGCATCCACCAGTGACATATGCACATCTGCACACCTCGGCTGCCCGCATCTCACTTGGGTTTTTGTGTACAGAAATCTGACATTTTCACGGAACTTCGCCGTCACAGGACCAGCTGCGCGCCATGCGAGAGTTAGTGCAAGCGGCTTTCGGCGACGACCGCCCCTTCGTGGACGTCTACGACGGCGACACCCCCAAGGTGCCTTGCTTTAAACCCTAGGTGGTATTGTCATGAAAAGCAAAGACCCCGCAGGTGCGGCACCCATCAGGAACTGTCTGCAAAGGCTGGGTGGAGCCTGTCAAGGCCAGCCAGCCCTATCGGTGCAGCATCCTTGCGGGCTCGTCCTGCAAACCTCGAGGCCGCCCAACCATTTGGCGGCGCTGCACGCTGCCAAATAAACTGTAATCCAACCGCTGTGAGCAATCATGAGTGATTATGAGCCCTTTGCACAGCATTTTGGGCGCCAGGAGATCCAGAACTCTCGACACTGAAAGCTGACGTTTCCCGCTGGACTTGCTCTTCTGGCCGCAGTTTGAGCGGCGGGAGATACGGGAGCGGGCGGCGCTGCTGATCACCAACCCCGACATGACCGTTCCTGACTGACTTTAAAGTGCCAAGTCCACTCGCTATATCTTGGTTTCCGTGCTGCAGTTTGAGCGGCAGGAGATACGGGAACGGGCGGCGCTGCTGATCACCAACCCCGACATGCTGCACTGCTCCATCCTGCCGGTGCACAAAACCTTCGGCCGCCTGCTGGCGCACCTGCGCTACGTCGTCGTCGACGAGGGCCACGCCTACCGGTTCGGGCAGCCGTTTACTTGTCTTCTCAATCTTTTCGAATCACAATCCAGCTGTAAAGCGACATGCCTCACGTTCTGGCGCACCTGCGCTATGCCATTGTCGACGAGGGCCACGCCCACCGGTGAGAGCTGGGTGTTGAAAGTTGCAAGAGCGACACTCAACATGATACACGTCGGCGCACCAGCGCCAACTGATCGTCAGTGTTTCGGACAGAAGAGGCTGCATCGTCGGCCGGGAAGCAGCTGTCAAAAACTCAAAAGATGTATTAATGTAGCAGTGTTCCATATGTTTGGCTCGTGCGCAGGGGCGTGTTCGGCTGCCACACCGCACTGGTCATTCGCCGCCTGCGCCGCGTGTGCGCGCGCCACTACAATGTGCACCCCACCTTCGTGGTCACTTCGGCCACCGTCGCCAACCCCGAGCAGCACGTGCAGAACCTGCTGGGTGAGCCTATAAATGTCCTCCCGGCAAGCAGGCGAGAGCCATGACCTATGTGTCATGGCCGTGGCTGACTCGTGTGGTGGCTCCTGTGCACGAGGTTTATGTGAACCTGCAGAGTGCCGCTGAATCGAATTCGCTGGTGACAAAAGTACAGAAACTGCTCAGCTGTGATGTCCTGCTGTTTCAAGTTGCCGTCACAATGCAAATGTGGTGCATGAGCGCCGCAGCAACAGCACAGTTTTGCTCGGGCACTGCAGCACCCGGCCTAACCATGTTCGATGATCATGTCTGGCAAACAGGCGTATCGGACGTGAAGGTGGTGTCTCAGGACGGGTCCCCGCACGGCCCCAAGACCTTCGTGCTGTGGAACCCGCCGCTGCTGAAACCGGGGCGCGGTGGCGGCGGCAGCGGCGGCGGCGGTAACCCGCTGGCGGGCATGCCGCTGATGAGCCGCACCGAGGCCCGCGCCCGGCTGAAGTTCAACAAGTGGGGTTGGGGTTCTTTTTTAATTCCTGCCCCCAACACGGAAGGGGGTGGTTTTGAATTGTTGTGTTGGTGTGGTTTTTGGATGCATCTATGGCAAAGTTGCATTTCTCACACGAGAGAGTATCCAGAGCAGCTGGACCCACCTGAGGAATATCACACAAGCGACAGCAGAGTCAGCGAAGCCAGAGGCGATGTGATGTCGATGCGTTGAGATGGTCTGACGATTGCTCCGCTCAACGCCGTCACAGGCACGCGGCCGGTTCGTACAAGCGCAACCAGCAGCGCGCTGCAGCATCCAGATTGGAAGAATGTCACACATGTCATACCCAACCAATACAGAATCGCATGACCCATCTCGCAGACGCGCGACCGGGGAGTGGAAGCGCAACCAGCAGCGCGCTGCGGCGCAGGAGCGCGGCGGGGGGCGCCAAATCAATCCGGGCGCCGGCGTGTCCGAGGCCGACATGCTGGCCGCCTCCGCAATCGGGCGCCGCCATGGACTGGTTGCTACCGCAGCGGAGAAGACCGTGCGCGACTTGGAAGAGCAGGCTAAGGTCTGCAACTGAAACCGAAAACGTAGCTCATCCACTGGAGAATCAACTTGTATCATGTGATTGTGGGTTGCAACTTGGTCGCTGTTGACAATGGCTGCCGCCCTCCAAGTCTGACATACAGCAACTCAGTGGATGCGAGACGTTACTCGTTGCTGCACGGTTTATCCTTCTTGTGCTCCTGCTGTGAGCAACCCTCTCTCCAAGGACAAGCTTTGATGGTTCCAAGCCCACCATATGTCCTCCGATGTCTTGCAGGCGGAATGGGAGCGTGAGCGGGAGCGGCAGCAGGAAGCCGAGGAAGTGGTCCGCCGCGCGGGCCCCCGCGCCATCGGCCACAACGCCCCGCCGCGCTCCGCGCTGCTACCGGCGCGCCACGCCCCCCTGGTTCCCGGCAACATCCTGGACCCCGAGTCCACCGCAGCGGCGCTCGCGGCGGTTTCGGCGGCTGCTGCGGCGCCGCAGCGCCGCAACTTCGGCCGTAACAGCGCGGCAGCGTTTGCGGCGCGAGACGCCGTCGCCGTGAGCGGCGAGCGCGGCGTCATCCGCCGCGCCGTCGCGCCCGACCTGATGCGGCTGAACGGAAGCGGCGGCGGCGACGGTGACGCCGCAGCACCCGCTCCAGTGGGCGGCGCAGGCAGCGCGCCAGCGGCTGACGGCGGCGGGCCTGGCGCAGGAGCGGCGGCAGTCGAGGGCGAAGCCAATGGGGAGAAGCCGCTGGCGGCGCGGCTGCCGGGGGCGGACTGGCGGGAGCGCTGCGGGCCGATGGGCATCCCCGCCGATGAGCGGCGCAGCAGCCCCATCGTGGAGCTCAGCCTGCTGCTGGTGAATGTTGTCTCTGGTTTGACGTTGTTTGGCAGCAGCACATGAGCCGACATGCTCATTGAGTACTCCTCGGCCAGTTGTCCAGGCTCATCGGTTTTTTCCATGACCACAGGTCATCCTGTGGCCTGTCGCGCAGTTGGAGTGCGCGCAGCACGGGCTGTGCACGCTGGTATTCCTGCAAGACACGCAAGCTGTGGGAGCTGGTGACAGCGTACACGATTCTGGATCTGTGTCTTAAAATTAATTTCATACTAGAAATTCTGCATTCTGCAGGCGAAGTGCGTGCGGCATGGGCCGCGCACGCTCTGCAAGGCGCGCAAGCCTTGGACGACGTTACGACATCACACAAGTCTCCGTTTGCACATCTACATCTTGAGTGGAAACTCTGTATGCCGCAGGCGGAATGTGTACCACACGGGCTGCGGATGCTGGTGGTTTACAAGACATGCAAGCACTGATCCTTCGGAGCGTAACTGCCGTACTCCGGTTGGATCTTGATAGTTGAGGCGAGAACCTGTACTGCTACTGCAGGCGGAGTGCGTGCAGCACGGGCTGCGAACGTTGGCGTTCTGCAAGACGCGCAAGCTGTGCGAGCTGGTGACGGCGTACACGCGCGAGACATTGCGGGACACCGCGCCCCACCTCTGTGACACCATCTCTGTGTACCGCGCTGGCTACAGCCCCCAGGTGTGTTTGGAACCTCTACCTGGACTCGCCTCCTCTACGCTTGGTCGCCTTCAATCTCGGCAGCAAGCGACGCTGCGCCCCACCTCGCCGACATATCTCCATGTATCGCACTGACTGCAGCCCCCGGGTATGCCGGGAACACCAAACTTAGCTTTCTGTACCTGCTCGAGAGGAAGCTATCTTCCAGACTGTATTGATGAAAACGATTGCGCAAGCGTGAACGGGATGCTGCGGAAACACCTTGCTATCCCGGATGCCTATGGGACAGCAGATTGGATCTGCAGCATCATTTGTACGCCTTGCTGAGTTCGATTCGTCCAGCTCGCTCGGCATCATTCGTTATTAGTTGTCGTGGCCGCTACTCTGTGCAGACGTAGGAATTTCGCAGAGTTTTCCGCTGTAGCTTTTCTCGACTTTACATCCCAGGCTCATCGATGCATGAACACTAGTAGGGGTAGCGATATGAGCTGTCGGGTACAGCGATAGATACTGACTGAAAAGCAGACCACTGGGGCACAGCATAGTCCAGGGCAGGAGCGGTCTCGGGGCGGTCAGCAGTCTGGCGGTGTGAATCTTCTTTTGCTTTTCTCGGCATTACATCCCAGGCCCATCGATGCATGGACACGAATAGTTGTGGCGATTTGTGCTGTATGGCGATAGCGAAGGCTGGAAGGCAATAAGCAGACCACTGGGGCACAACATAGCCCGGGGCAAGAGCGGTCCGGAATGGTCAGCTGTCTGGCGATGTGCTGTGTTCTGGATATGAGTGATGGCCAATATTGGCGTCAAGGCCAGGCAAAACACACAGACAAACAACTAGGTGAATTCTCCGCCTTTTCGCTTTTCTCGACATCACATCCCAGGCCCATCGATGCATGGACACGAATAGGGGTAGCGATTTATGCTCTGCATGGCGATAGCGAAGGCTGGAAGGCGATAAGCAGACCACTGGGGCACAACATAGCCCAGGCAAGAGCGGTCCGGAACGGTTAGCTGTCTGGCGATGTGCTGTGTTCTGGATATGAGCGAAGGCCAATAATGGCGTCAAGGCCAGGCAAAACACACAGACAAACAACCAGGTGTTCATAGAGAGCGCAAATGCACGCGCGATACCCCGCCACAGCCGTGTCTACTGTCGGAAGTCAGCTGTTCACCCAGCACTGGGCAGCAGCCCTGCCGATCGAAGCTGCTGCCGCTGTCGTGCTGAGCCGCTGGTGCACTACCGCATTCTCCGCCAAACATTGATACGGCGGGATATATGCGAATATAAAGCACTTACTTTGCACTGCACATGCAACGTTCATACCCCGGCTAACATACCCAGCTCCATCAGAACCTGGAAGTCAAGCGCCGGTGGGCGTCGTTAGTAGTGCCATGGGGGACCTGGCGCGAATCCGACGTGACGTTGTGTTTTTGCTGGCTATGTCTGCACATCTTAGTGTGATTGCGCCCGCACATCACAGCTGCGCTGAGATTGTCTGCTGGCTGGGTGGAAGCTTCACATGCTCTGAGAGCGGTCCAGTTGCGCTGGCCGTGTAGGTGAGGTGGCAGCCAAGTCGAGTGCTGCCTGTGGGTGTCGGTGGCCCCCACATGGCCAGTGCGCTTGTTAAAAATGCGCCCATGCCATCCTTTGCGGTTGTCAAGTTGCCGCCGCCGGTCAGAGAGTGGGGTTGAAGCTCGGCCGGCAGCCGGTCGACAGTGCACCTTAGTCTTGATGGTTTGGCCATTATTTCTACTACTCCCAGCAGCGGCGAACGATACGGAGTCAGTACAGTGTGATTGCGGCAGTCTTCTAGGGTACAGACGATGGCTAGTGTCCCAGCTGATGGCAGCCTCCCATTGCCAGGGAGTCACTTTGACAGTTTTGGCTGCTTCATCGTCCACACTGGCGCCCGCCGGCCCGCCCCTTTATAGACACCGGCAGTATATACACACAAACTTCGTTTGGCCTGGAGACCCTGCGATTTGGTGGTTGGACTAGCGTTTTGGTGGTCCAGTATCTGTCATTGGTGAATTCTACCTTCGCCTTGCTGAATATTGCTCTGGCCGTTATTTCTACTATTCCCAGCCTTTCGCATTTTCCCAGCAGTGGCAAACGATACCGAGTCAGTACAATTTATGCTTACATGCAGTTGCGCTTCTACCAAACACATGACAAAAAGATGCACTTGCAGCTAGTGACCCACACTGCATGCTTATGCTGGCCGTGCCCTGACTGCCAGGCAACCAGCGCCCTGACCCCGCAGTATATTCTCCTGGATTGCAGCTGCTTGCTCATGTTGTCCACCAGCGCAGGAGGCGGCCGGAGATGAACGGAGTCCTTCATAATTTACTCGTCCAAGGGCTCATATTTTGTGCACCTTGAGCTTCGGCCGCAGGAGCAGTGGGAGATAGAGCAGGCGCTGCTGCAAGATGGAGGTTGTGCACCTTTGATTACTGTCTATGAAGAAAAAGGTTCCCAAATTTGCTGCACCACGCTGCACAGGAGCCTCGGGAGATAGAGCGGGCGCTGCTGCGGGGGGAGCTGTGGGGCATGGCGGCATTTGTAGTGAAGAGACATCCAAACCTGCAATATCATCGATTCGCAGGAGCGGCGGGAGATTGAGCGGGCGCTGCTGCAAGGGGAGCTGTGGGGCGTGGCGGCCACCAACGCCATGGAGCTGGGCGTCGACATTGGCAGCCTGGATGTGACGCTGCACCTGGGCTTCCCCGGCTCCATCGCCTCCCTGTGGCAGCAGGCGCGACCTTACCTCATGGTCAGCTCTGTACAGCTTTGGTGAGAGCCGCGGCAGATTGGAGGTGATACTGCACCTGGGCTTCCCCGGCTGCATCGCCTCCAGGTGGGTAGGTCATGGGTCGTATTCGTGACGAGCTTTCGAAACGGTTTCGCGTAAGCAGTTCATGACGTCATGCTCCGCCTGGACTTTTCGGGGGTCCATTGCCCTGCCCTGCCATCCTGCCGTTCTGCTTCTGCATATGAAGTGCACTTGACCGTGCGTTGCAGTCAGAGAAGCTGGCACACCCAATTGACGATCTGGGAATGAAGGCGTCCAGATTAAGGAGCCGCTCAATGCGCCTCTTTGTCAATTGTATCGATCCTGACATTCACTGAGGGAATGCTTCTAGCACCTCGAAACAATCGATTATCGCGTGTGTTTGGGTGATGGCGCAGGCGGGGCGGGCGGGGCGGCGCGGCAAGGCCAGCGCCTCCATCTACATCGCCTTCGATGGGCCGCTGGACCAGTTCTTCATGAACGACCCCGCGCGCCTCTTCGGCCGCCCCATTGAGTCGGCACAGGTTCGTGGCTATTCAGTCAGGTCCAACTCTTACGAGAACCCATTTGCGCTCTCCCGTAACCTGACGCTTCTGCCTCTGGCAGAACATCATCATGCAGGGGTCCAGAATTTCAGCTGCAAAATGATTGTCAACTTGCTCGTGGTCGCGGGTCTCGAGTCTCTGGGATGACATCACACAAGTCAAGTTGGACACCTGGACACTTTGCGTCGGCACAGGTGGACCCGAGCAACCTGTTGCTGCTGGGGCAGCACGCCGCGTGCGCAGCGGTGGAAGCGCCGCTGCTGCCGAGCGAGGACGCAGCGTTTTTCGGACCCAATCTGGCGCATGTGGTCGCCAACCTCGCCTCATCAGGTAGGTTTCACTTTCAGGTGCTGGGCAAAGTCAGCGGCAGGCAAGCCTGCCGCTAACGTGACCGCGCCCCTGGGGCAAGGCTTATAGACCACCAGAGTGCCACTAGAGTGTCCCTCCCTCACATGGCAATGTCGACTTGCGGCGCATCTCTCGCTGCTCACCCAGCATCTCCGAACCCTGAACAACAGTGAGTTTAAGGCTGAGCCCCAAATTGTGTACGCCCCTGCAGGCGTGCTGGCACGGCACCCGCAGGCCATGGCCACTGACGCATGGCACTATGTGGGCCCCGCCGACAGCCCCGCAGCGGGCGTCAGCCTGCGCGCCATCGACCCGTGAGTCTGAAATCCATGTGCAAACAGATGAATCAACCGAAGCACGTTCTGTCAGTGTTGTCAACAAACCACCCGGATGGCCGGCGCCAGCCTGCACGCCACTCACCCGACTTTGGTGCGTGTCTGTGGACGTGAAGTTTTGAAGCTCGGGATTTGTTCTCGCAACCAGTTCCTACATTCAGTGGTTCTTTTGAAGCATACAATGCTTCTTTCTGAAGTCACTTTGATCCAATGCATGCAGCGAGCGCTTTGCCATCGTCAACGAGGCGGCGGGCGGCGAGGTCATGGAGGAGATCGAGGAGAGCAAGGCCTTCTACGAAGTGTACGACGGCGCCGTCTACATGTTCCAGGTGAGTGTTGTGATCTCCAAAAACAAGCATTCCTGCAGTGCCGACTGGGGAGGCCGCTGGGCTTGGCAGCATGGTCAGAAGTTGAGTGCCAGGATCTCAACCTTTGCCCTGTGGATCGTGAAATGATCTCATTCCTCATTATGAAGGGCCGCACGTACCTGTGCAAGCGGCTGGATTTGTCGGCCAAGCTGGCGGTGGTGAGGCCTGCGGACCTAAAGTACTACACCAAGACGCGCGACTTCACCGATGTGCACGTCCTCGGCGGCCGCGCCGCCTTCGCCCACAATGTGAGCATTCGAATGTTTTCCTTTTCAGCAGCTCACTCTCAGGCAGCGTCAGTCAGGCAGAGCGAGGCTGTCTGTCGTGAATAGCGACGTCGCCTACACCGTTGGGCTTGTGCGCTCTGTCCGCGGCAGGAGAATCCGGTCTCAGGCATGAGAATCCGGTCTCAGGCATGCCCAGCAAGCAACTGCAAAAGCGTCCGACGTGTGCAGCACCCCTGTTCCTACCAACTGTCCAGACCCTAAACCCTAAACCCCAAACCCTATGTTCCCAACCAACATCATCAGAGGGCCTTATGGAAGAAAATTTGATACCCCGCGTGCAGACGGTGGCGCGGCAGCACCCGGCGACGAGCGCGGTGGCGGCGCCGTGCGAGGTCACCTGCCGCTGGCTGGGCTTCCACCGGATCTGGCACGGCTCGGGGGAGGTTTTTGACACCGTGGACCTCTTCCTGCCCGACGTGCAGTTCACCACCCAGGTGCGGCTTCTGCTGCCTCCGAGAATCAAAACCGTGTGCTATAGCGTCAGAGACAAGTGTTTCAGTGGAATTCAGTCAGTAAGCGTCGGACACAAAAGCGTGCAGTGTCCACTGTATTGAAAGGGCCGACACTGGTGACGTTTCTCCTCGTGAAGTCGTGCTGGGTGCGCCATGCCATTTTCGTTTTGGAGACGAATCAACGCTCACGTTGACATGCACTCATTCGAGAACAGGCGGCGTACATCCGGGTCCCGCCGACCGCCCGCGTCGCAGTGCGTGAAGCGGGACTGCCCTTCCGGGACGGGCTGCACGCCGCAAGCCACGCGGTTCTCAACGTGCTCCCTGCATTTGTCATGTGCGCGGCTGGCGACATGGCGGCGGAGTGCGACAACCCCTACGACTCGCGCTACCGCCCCGAGCGCATCCTCGTGTATGACACCCACCCCGGCGGCATCGGCCTCGCAGGACAGGTGGGGGAACAGATTTGATGAAGAGAAATATGAGGCTGTGATGCGAGGGCAGAGCGCATCCTGGTTTACGACATCCGCCCCGGCGGTGTCGGGCTCGCCGGCCAGGTAGGGGCGGCAGTCAGTGACTGGAAGAAAAAGGGTTGACATGACTATATCATATGTTCAATGCAGGTGGCGCCGCTGTTCACGACACTCATGGAGCGGGCACTGGAGCTCATACGCGGCTGCGGCTGTGCGCGCGACTCCGGCTGCCCCGGATGCGTGCAGCACACTGAGTGCGGGGTGCGCCGCTGCCGCTTTGTCCTCGGATTCGACTATGGTCTGCTAAGTTCCCAGCACTTTGCTGTCTGGACATGCACCGAAACCCTGGACGTGAATGATGCCTGCCTGCTGCACTCGCTGCCTGGCCTGCTACACATACTGCCTGGCCACTGCACATCCTGTGTGCTGAAGAGTTCAACCGGCTGACGATTGCCCGTGACGCTGCAGGAGTACAACGCAGTCATCAGCAAGGTGTGTGCGCTGGCGTATCACCTGCAAGGCGCACGCTGAAGGACATGTGCTGGCAGCTTCCTGGCCGACGCTTGCCATCACGAGCGCTGCATGCAGCCAATGAGACTTCGGGTCCTAAAAGCAGCTCCAAACTTGAATCTGTGGTGCAGGCGTCTGCGGAGCTCGTTTTGGAAGCCACGCTGAAGGCAGAGGCTGAGCGTGCAGCAGCCGCGAAGGCAGTGGAGCAGCAGCAGGCGGCGGAGGCGGCTGCGCGGCGCTGCGGCCGTACTGCATGAAGCGGCAGGGGGGCCTCGCCACCTCTGACACGGAAGAGGTGGCGGGGACCCTCCTGCAGGCTTGGCGGCCCGGGGACCAGCGAGAGGTGTGGCTCGTTAGGGGGCAAATGGTGGTCGTCTGGCAGAGCTGCGGCTGCAGCTGCCTCTCGAAGTGCAATCGCTCAGGGTGTGCGTGCCGTTCTGGCGCCGGTGGTTCGGATGTGGGCTGCGGCCACGCAGCACAGCAGCGGCGGCGGCGGCAGCAGCGGCAGCAGCAGCAGCGGGGGCCTTGCCTCCAGTCACAACGCGATGCAGGAAGGAAGTGACCCTCTCCCTGTGCTCGTACGGGCTGTAATTGAAGGCAAAGTGGCGAGCTGCTCTCGTCGCATCTCATCGTGGTGCCGAGGGGACCTGTGGATTACACAGCGCGAGCTCGCGAGAGTGATCACGCTGGCTCCTCAAGAGCGGCTGCATTGTCTTGCCAGGCGTGTTGACAAGCAGCCCCTCACCCCGCGCCTCACACAACAGCTGCTTCGCAAAGCGTTTGCGGACAGGCAAGGCCGCGCGACACCTGCACGACCGCAGTGGCCCTGGCGTCACTACACGTCGTCCACCTCCTCCGCTCACTGCCCATACCATGGAGCGTATCCGCTTGTGTCTCAGCCTTCCGCTCAGTAAACGGGTCATCTGCTCTCGACTCTAATCCCCCCGCTTGCCTTCGCTCGTGCTTTGGGCTCATACGGGCGGCGCAACAGCAGGTGCCGATCCAATCGCTTGTCATAAGCTCTGCACTATGGCAGTGCACACCATCTTTTCAATGGCTTGATCACCGGGCTGCCTACCCACTGCAGTCATACCAAAGTCCGAAATGTGTCTAGAATGCTTCCACGCAGGTGGCGGCACATGTAAGCCCCGGGCATGTCAGCGTGGGGCTGACGTCGAGTGCAGCAGTCGACACCGAGGGAGGCCGACTCATACATGCTTACGTCAAGTGGACGCAGGCACGCGGCCTAGCTGTTTCCATCCTGGGGCACTATGGCAGGCGTGTGTAGGCAGGCGGCGTTCGCTGGAAGGCCTTTGTTTTGGGGAGCACCACGCAGCGGCAGGATGGGTATATGTGATTCGTGCAGTGAAACCAGTTTGGTAAGTGTTATCAGCGAGTCGGTATCATCTGGTTTCTAGATGTTTCGTTTGAGCTTCATGCTTCCTGCCGTTTAGCCGCTTATCCCGGTTGGTCTTCCCATTTCAGTAGTCTGCAGCCAGACAGACTTTGTGGCCAAGAGAGTCTGTCTTTGACGGTGCAGTGATGAGTGTGTCTGTGCTTGTGCCAGCCAGGACCGTGAAGGCACATGCTTCTGCTCGTTCAAATTTTGAATGCCGCCAAACCCTAGAGCCGTCAACCGCAACTTGCAAGTCCTGCACGGTTTGCAGTTTGTAGCGTTCATATAGACGTAGTATGGAACGATGCAGAAGTAGATGTAGCCCAGGCCGATTGCCGCAGTAGTTCGCGTTGACGGGCACAGATGGCTGGTGCCGAGAAGTCTGAAACTTGACCAAGTGGACCGGAGCAACAGGAGCTCCGAGGTCTGGGTGGTCTCGACCCATTCTATGGTGCGCTTCCACGAACCTCGCGGTGTTTGCCTGGTGCTGTCGCAACTGCACGCGATTTTCACGTCAGTCTGACTCGGTGCACAAAGGGGGTGCAGCCTGGTGAGGAAGCAGGCGCCTTTTCGCTCATGAGCGTCACTTCACCCCTGTTGCTGTCGCAAATGCGGTGGCGATCACGCTCGTGCTGCTGCACCTTTGCACAGTGCACAATGTGCAGACAGGGAAGGTACAGTGCTGCGAACCAGCTGCGACATGGCAGGGCCAGCACTATCGACGCGTGTGTACTCAAACGATCGAAGGGGGACACCCGCTTCGATACGTCATCATGCCTGGGTGCAGGGACGTTGCCGCCGCGGGCTGGGGTGGCGCACTGTCACGACCGCCGTGGTCTGTCTCACTGCGCTGCTGCTGGCTGCAACTCCCCAGGTGGGCTGTCTACGTGGTCGACAGCCGTTTGTTGCTTCGCAACTGCATATCCAGTAATGGGCGGCGGCTTGCGCAGAGCGCAGCGGCGGTCCCCCGCGGCAGCGGGCCCCCGACATGTAGGCAGCACGCCCCAGAACACCTGATCAGAATAGCCTGCAGGCTGCGCTGCTTCACTATGACCTCCGTGAACTGGCCGCGGTCCATGCGTCGCAGGCACAGTGCGCCAAGGCGCCGCCGCCGGCAGCTGCTGTAACAGGGATTGCGCGGGGTCTGCCGCCGCAGGCCGCCAGCACCCGTCCGCCTCCACGCGGGCCAGGCAGTGCCGGTGAGCGCTGGCGGCCCTATCAACCCTGAAACAAATCTCCCTACACACATCCCGCCTCCCACTCTCCCATCAATGGCTGGGGAGCCCGCAAGACTGAGGCCTGACAGGCATTTGCGTCTCATGTGCAGGGCGCTTGCCTTTTGTTTATGGGCAGTTGTGGCAGGAATTTGTTGTCAGAGAGGAAGGAGAGGAACGTGCTGCTGCCTGCTGCTGACTGCACAGGTCCATCTAGCAGCAGAGCGGCCATCCTCAGCGCAGCCGTGGCGCAAGGGGTGCGCACCGCATATGCGCTCGGCGCACTCGCGGCGACGGCGGGGCAGCTGTTCCAGCTGCACAGGCTGTTTGTGGACGGGCTCATCCTGCCGCGCTCTGGCGGAGCCGTGCTGGGCTTTGCGGTGCCCAATGCGACGGTACGCTCTGGCCTGGCCTCCACCTGTCAATACGCCTCAGCGCACCCTGAGATTGCAAACGCTGGATGCAACAGCGGCTGCCTGGCTGTCCAGCGCGCCCCCCCAAGCAAAGCAATATGCTGGGGCTCACAAGCTCCATGCCATGGTAGGTGGGTGAACACAAACTCAGTCATCGATTAAAACCCAAGTTGAGTCTAGTGTGTCGCCCAGGTGAGCGTGACGCTGGTGCGTGGCGGCCGCGTTGCCGCTTCGAGCAGCGCCACGGCAGGCAGCGACGGCGCATGGCGGGCGGCGCTCGGCACGGCGCCTGCAGGTGGAGCCAGCTTTGTTAAACGCTGAACCAGACCTTTCAGCATGTGCACTGTCATGTGCACTGCCATGTGCATCAGCGGCACTGCCAACAGGCATCACAATCGCCTCTGTCAAGTGCGTTGCCTTCCTTGCTTGAGCAGCGCTGACATTGCTTCTGTTTACCCAGGTGGGCCATACACGATCATCGCTCGCAGCCTGGGGAGGAAGCTGCTCCTCCGCGATGTGCGGATGGGCGAACTGTTCCTGGTACGTCTTCACACCTGTGTTATCGCATCCTTCCCGCCAGTCACCTGGCCATATAATAGTGACGCTTGTGCGCCAGTAATTTCCAGCCAGCGAAGGCGCTCCAGCACAACGAGCCGAGCGTACTCGGCCCACCTGAAGGCTCTGCCGCCGCATGGCAGCTGTCAGCGCAGCAGGCTGCACGGCGGCCGCCCTACCGCGGCAAGCTCTGCCTTGTGTACGCCGCCTCAATGCGGCCACCCTGCTGCGCAGATAAGCCAGTCCAAGCACAGGACTCCGGAATTAGTTTTCCCACCGGGTTTGAGAGTCTCACAACGTGGTTCGATGCAGGTGAGCGGCCAGTCCAACTGCATCCTGTCGCTGGGCGACATAGAACTCAGCGAGGCCAGCCCGTGGGCAGGCCTGGCGGAGGGCACTATTGCTGACGCCGATGCCTCGCCAGCAGACGACATCCGCATCTTCCAGGCGCGTCTGGCGACATTGCGGGAATGCAGGAATGCAATATAGTGGTCGTTGGGTGCATGCGTGTTGGGCTGCCGCTGCGCGCCGTGTTGCAGACCTCGCCGGTTCCTGCACTGCTGCTGCCGGGGCACCGTCAGCACACGTACAGCAAGAGCTATCAGCTCCTGCCATGTTTGCAATCATCACAAACACCAACTTCCCAGCACATGCATGCCTCTCGAGTCATCCAGCAACCATCTCAGAATCGCCGCAACTTTTGTTGTTGCCCTTGTTGATGAGGCCCCGCCTTTGCTGCGCAGGTGCCGCTGGCCAAGTCGCGCGTTCCGAACAACAACCTGCCGACCGCCGGAACGCTGCTGTTCGGCAACCAGGGGCCGATGACAGTGGGGCAGGGCGCCTGGGCGCAGCTCGACGGTGCGGCGCCTCCAACCTCCTGACACCAATACATGTGATCCCGATTGCAGCGTTTTACAATCCGGGTTGCCGATGCGTTTGCCGGTGCACAGGAGCACTGCTGTGGCGAGAAGTTGCGCGCACGACTGCGCGTGGCGAGGGCCCTCAGGGAGATTGAGATGTGCCTGTGTGCTGAATGTTGCACATGCTGTAAACATGTCGATGGATCACAGGCTTGGCTCTCACGTGAAAGCGTGTCGGAACACACGGCATCACCACCTATCTGTATCTGCGCGCCAGGCACCGCGGCGCGGGCGCAGGGCGCTCTGGGCGTGCTGCTTGCCAAGCAGCTGCGGGCAAAGTTGGGGGTCCCCATCGGCATCATCCAGGTGCGCCATCAAAACCGCTTGCTGCACGCTGTGACACCTAGCGATATCGGAGAGGTACATCGCTAGGGCGTGCGCAAGCCTCAACTGCAGCTGGCTTGAGGCCTCGGAGGTGGCAACGGTGGCTGCTACCTGCATGCAAGGGGCGGATCTCCAGATGTGCAGCTGCTGCGGCGCCCTCTGTTGCGGAAGTCTCAGCAGATTCATGTCAGCGGCAAGACCGTGCAGGATTGGATGCTGCCGGATGCGGCACTTGTTGCAACTGTTTGCAAGCGCTTCACATGATGGAGCTCGTACTGTGCTGCAGAGCGCCGTTGGCGGCGAGACCATCCAGAACTGGATGCCGCCGGAGGCGGTGCGCGGAATCTTGGGCGCCAACTACTCGGGTCTGCAGTCGCCAAACGCCAATCTGTACAACGCAATGATAGCGCCCCTGGCTGGCGTCCCTCTGTCCGGAGTGGTGTACTACCAGGTATCTTCCAAGTCGGATTCTTTTGCATTGGATTCTTTTGCGAAACAAAGAGGCAAATTGAAGGACAACATTCAGGCAAATTGAAGAAAACAACACTGCCATGGTGGCGCTGCTTGCCGGCGTCCCCCTCTTCGGCATTATATCAGGTGCAGCAGGTCAGTGGCGATGTCCTAGCTAGCTCCTCTGAGCGCCTTTGCTGAATGGAGTGCCCTGCGAGCTTGTAGTGATAACCGCTCCGAAGCCAATCATGAAGGGCAGCGCGGGAGCAGCTGACAAGATGCAGCCGGCCTGACGGCAGAGCAAGCCTGAACGGATTTCATCGACCCTGCAGCACATGCAAGCCCAGGGTCTGCTGCTGCTGAACCGAGGGTGCTAGGAAATATCACTCCACCTCAGGTCTAATTGCTCATGGATCAGTTCGTGACTGCGCTCTCAATCTGTGACTGCTTCTTTTCGTGGCCGCAGGGCGAGAGTGACGCGGGCATCAACCAGGCGCCCGCCGTTTACCGATCCTACGCTGCGCTGCTGACCGCGCTGCTGCAGGCGTGGCGGCAGCGGCTGCGGCAGCCGACGTTGGCCTTTGAACTGATACAACTGGCAGCTTACAGGTATTTCCAAGTGGTGTGTGTGCCTTTCGAGGTTGATTACAGGTCGTCCTCCATCAGGTTTACAGGACTCCGTCTCGACTGAAACCGACATCTTGTTGCTGCAAGGTGGAGAACAGACCCGGTGTCAGTGCAATCATCTTACAATTGCTTCCCTTGCCAGATCGCCGTACGCACGGCTGGACGAAACGCCCAAGCGGTGGGGACTGGGCCACTGGGCGGCGGTGCGGGAGTCACAGCGCCAGGTAGATTGTCTCCGCTCCCTTCTGCTTCGCAACCAAGCTGAGCGACAGCATATCAGGGGATACTAAGTTCAGCTTGAACTTGGACTTGTTTTCCCTGACCGCACGGCGGTGGCTGTCGCCGCTGGCGTCGCAGCCAGACCACGCCCCGCAAAGCCATGTCCTGATTGAGCATTCCTGTCCGATGCAGTTTTACACTTCTCTGCAGGTGGCGCTAAAGGATGGCAGCGCGTCGCTGGTGGTGGCCATAGACATCTCCGGCGACGACATGTCGCTGCACCCGCTGGACAAGTTCAACCTGGCCCGGCGGGTGGCGGCCGCTGTGGTGGGCCGCTTCACGCGCCCCACGCCCGTCGCCAGCGGCCCCACCTTCCAGCAGGTAATTTGTTGATTGTTGATCACATCCAAGACAACACAATCTGAAACTACATCCTTTGGCGGCGTCACCGTGGTGGGCCGCTTTATGTGCCCCGCGCCGATTGCCAGCGGCCCCACCTTCCTGCAGGTGATCTTTCTTGTGATACCGACAAGTTCCCTAGAGGTAAAGATGCAGCACCCGCCGTCAGCGGCCCCACCTTACAGCGGGTGATCCTCTGAGTACAGCTCCTAACAAGATGAGCCGCACATCCAACCTGCTACCTGAAGCGACTGGCGCCGGCAGCACTTGTACACTGCAGCGGCCGTGAGTCTGCTGCTGGCATACATATGGTCTGTAAGGGATCAGCTGTCACCGGTCACAACGCTGACGACGAAAGCCTCCCTCTCTGCTCGCAGGTGTCATACGCCCGAGACGGCAGCGCCGTCGTGACGCTTGGCGACGCCGCCACCGGCCTGCGTAGCGGCAGCCCCGTTGGCCCCGCCATCTCACTGGACGCCTCGCCGCAGCCGCTGGGCTGCTGGCAGCTGGCCTGCAATGGCACCTGGCGCTCCGTCGCGGCCGCCATCGCGCCGCCCGGTGGCGGCGACGGGGGCGACGATGCAGCTGTGCGGCTGGACCCGCCGTCCGGCGGCAGTGGCAGTGGTGCCGGAATGAGCGGCGGGGCTAGCGGCGCGCCGGCCGGCGTGCGCTACGCGTACGCAGACGCGCCAGAAGGCTGCAATCTATACAACAGCGCAGGCCTGCCGGCCGTGCCCTTCATCTCCTCTGGCTTCTGAGCCAACGAGCAGGGGTTGGTATTGCAGGTGGGGGACGGGGGCCGCGCATGCGGTGCAAAGGTGTTACAGTCGTCAGCTTGTAGAGGACCCAGTAGTTCGCATCGGTTGTTCGGTAGGCACTCGTGTTCGTGGTTTCGCACAGAGCAATCGATGTGGTTCACGCACTCCTTGGGTGAAATAACAGTCGCAACACAATTGTCTTGCCCTGCCCACTAGGTTGTGGTTTTGAGCTGCTGTGATGTTGCGGCGCCCTAGCGACTACATTGGGACCCCGCCTTCCTCGTGGGATCAGCAGTAGGGGTCTAGGTAGCTGACCAACATCTAGCAAGGCCGACGCGGCAGCCATCCTGGCATGAAATTGAGTGGCTTATATGCGATACTCTCGGCTTGAAGCTTCTCACATGGCGAACGCTTGAATCTTCACAAAGCACGCCGCTTGAATTGAATCGGACCGTGCAATGCGCTGCAAATCGCACAGGCGCAGCGCGGGGCGGCTGGCAGACGTGCATATTGCTTCATCAATGCGGTTTTAGCCTCGTCTTTACGGCGCAACAGGCGCATCAGGTGCCTCCGCAGTTGCTGTTGGTGTAGCTTGTACGTACAAGCTACGTAGCTTGTACAAGCTAC
>JAABUW010003751.1_pt1 | contig 21282 bp, 18 predicted proteins | sample 5560081 | NCBI WGS metagenome assembly JAABUW01 (sample SAMN10711882, study PRJNA513363) | rock metagenome | isolation source: Antarctica rocks | place: Antarctica: Victoria Land, Knobhead sud
GACGGACGAAAAGGGATGCTTGCATAGACGAGAGTATACCACATGCTCGACTACCTCTTCTGAGTAAACACTAGCAAGGGAGGCCCCGTGGTTCCGCTCGTCTCCATCACGCTCTTCCTCCCGCTGGCCGGGGCGATCCTCCTCGTCGCGTGGCGCGACCCCACGCCGCGCACCGCGCACTGCATCGGCCTGATCGTCTCGGGCCTCGCCCTCCTTAGCGCGATCGGCCTCTGGGCGCGGGGCGTCGGCGCGACTTTTACCCAGGTCGAGGAGGTCCGGTGGATCTCCTCGCTCGGCGCGGCCTATCGGGTGGGCGTCGACGGGATCAGCGCGCCGCTCGCCCTCATGACGGCGGCGCTCTTCGTCGCCGCACTCGCCTTCTCGGTCTCGATCACGGAGCGGACACGCTCCTATGTCGCGCTCTTCCTGCTGCTGGAAACCGCCTGCCTCGGCGTCTTTCTCGCGCTCGATCTCGTGCTCTTCTATGTCTTCTGGGAGGTGTCGCTGGTCGCGATGTACTTCATCATCGCGGGGTGGGGGCACAACCCGCTGGAGCGCCAGCGGGCGGCCCTCACCTTCTTCCTCTACACCCTGCTCGGCAGCCTGCCATTGTTACTGGCGATCATCGCGCTCTACCTCGGCGGCACCCCGCGCACCTTCGACATGCGGGCGATCATCGCCGCGCCGCCGCTCACCGGCATGACCGCCGGGTTGACGTTCGTCGCGCTCCTGATCGCCTTCGCGGTGAAGACCCCCCTCTTCCCCCTCCATACCTGGCTCCCGTTGGCGCACACCGAGGCCCCGACGGCGGGGAGCGCCGTATTGGCCGGGGTGCTCCTCAAGCTCGGCACCTACGGATTCATCCGTCTCGCCTTGCAGATGACGCCCGGCGCCTTCCGCGCCGCCGCGCCGTATGTCGCGGCGCTCGCCGTCGTCTCGGCGCTCTACGGCGCGTTCGTCGCCCTGGCGCAGACGGACCTCAAGCGGATGGTCGCCTACACAAGCGTCAACCACATGGGCTACGTCGTGCTGGCGATCGCGGCGGCGGCAGCGAATCAAAGCGCGCGTGCCCTTGCCATTGACGGGGCGGTCCTCCAGATGGTCAGCCACGGCATCGTCACCGGCGCGCTCTTCCTGCTCGTTGGGGCGGTGCAGGATCGGGCGGAGACGCGCGAGATGGCGGCGTTCGGCGGCCTCTTACGTGTCGTGCCGGTCATCGGTTGGGGCTTCATCCTGGCGGCATTCGCCTCGCTCGGTCTCCCTGGCCTCGCGCATTTCCCTGCCGAGTTCCAGATCTTCCTCGGCACGTTCCAGGTCTGGCCGGTGGCGGCGGCGTTCGCGGTGCTCGGCATCGTGATCACGGCGGGTCTGTACCTGCGCGCGATCCAGACGACGTTCCTCGGTGGCGTCGCCGAACGCTGGCAGCAGATGCCGGACCTCACCGCCCACGAGCGGTGGGCAATCGTCCCCCTCCTCATCCTCGTCGTGCTCATCGGCGTCGCGCCGGGCGGTATCCTCGCGGTTATTCACCGGGCGGCGCAGGTGATCGGCGTATGAGCGGTATGGGCGGCGCGATGCAGTTCGGACGGGACCTCCCGCTCCTGCTGCCCCAGATCGTCCTCCTGCTGACCGCCATCGCCGCCTTGGTGGCGGAGATGCTCCGGCGGCCGCGCCTGGCTCTGCCGCTCACGGTCGGTGGCTTGCTCGTCGCGACCGGGTTCGCCGTGCCGCTGATCGGCCGGAACACGACGGTCTTCATGGAGACCTACCGGGTCGATACGCTGAGCGTCTGGGCGACGCTCATCCTGCTGCCGACCACGGCGCTCACCGCCGTGCTCGCCTTCCCCGAGGTGCGCGGGAGCGACCGCGAGGGCACCGTCTACAGCCTGCTGGCCTTCACCGCGCTCGGGCCGCTCGTGCTCGCGGGCGCGGGCGACGTGATGTTCCTCGTCCTCGGCCTCCTCCTCAGCAGCCTCGGCTCCTTCGCCCTCGTCGCCTACCCGCGCGACGACCGGGCGACCGAGGCGGCGATGAAGTACTTCGTCTTCGGCTCGGTCACCGGCGCGATCTTCATCTTCGGCCTGACCTACTGGTTCGGGGCGACGGGTTCGACGCTGCTCATGGACCTGGGGCGTTTGCAGGGCAAGCCACTCGCCGCCATCGCAGGGCTGGTCGCGGTGCTGATCGGTCTCGGCTACAAAGCGGCGATCGCGCCGTTCCACTTCTGGGCGCCGGACGCGTACGACGGCGCGCCGCTGGCGGTCGCGGCCTTCCTCTCCGTCGTCCCGAAGGTCGGCGCGCTCTTCGCGCTCGCCCAGATCGCGCGCACGCTGCCGGCGGGCGCCGTGAACTGGCCCGTGGTGATCGGCGTGCTCGCGGTCGTCTCGATGACCTATGGCAATCTCGCCGCCTTGCCGCAGACGAACGTCATCCGGTTGCTCGCCTACTCCTCGATCGCGCAGGCGGGCTATTTCCTGCTCGGGGTTGTGGGAATCGGCCGCACCGACCTCGCTGTCAAAGCGCTGGTCATCTTCGCCGCCGCCTATGCCGCGATGAATCTCGGCGCCTTCGCGATCGCGGCGCGGGTCGGGCGCGACCTCAGCGCCTTTACCGGAATCGGCTTTTCCGCACCGTGGACGGGCGGCGCGATGGTGGTTTTTCTCCTCTCGCTCGTCGGCGTACCACCGCTGGCGGGCTTCGTGGGCAAACTCCTCCTCTTCGGAGCGGTCATTGATGCCGGGTACACCTGGCTCGCCGTCGCGGGCATCCTCAACAGCGTCCTCTCGCTCGCGGTCTACCTGCGGATCATCGTGCCGATGTATCAGCCAGCCCAGGGGATCACCAGAGCCGGTCGCCCCGTGGTGGTCGTCTGGGGTATCGCCCTGGCATGCACCGTGGGGATTGGGCTGGCGGCGCAGATGCTCGTCAGTCGCATCGTCTAGCCCACATTATTCATAACCGGGACTTGTGAAGAAAAAGCCTCGTTCGGTATGGTCAGGGTGCTGATCCACCGACCGACCGAGGAGGCTTCTTCATGACTGATTCTCTCACACCGACCTTCCATTTTGACACCCTCGCCCCGCTCGCCCTCGAAGCCGCCTTCGATGGCGGGCAGCTCACCTCGGACGGCGGCTTGCCGTGGCTCGCCGCTGCCGATGCCGCGATCGGTGTCTGTGCCGAGATCGCCGCCCATGTACCCGAGTGGCGACGCGAGGCCCGCGCCCATCCCCTCGCCATGCTCATCTGCCAGCGCGTCTATCAAATCGCCTGCGGCTTCGAAGACCAGAACGACGCGACCACCTTGCGCCACGATCCCTTGCTCAAACTTGTCTGCGGTCGCTTGCCCGCGTCCGATCCTCCGCTCGCCAGCCAGCCGACCTTCTCGCGGCTGGAAAACGCCGTCAGCGCCCGCGATTGCTACCGGATCGCGCGGGCATTGGCGATGGTCTACCTGCGCGAACGGGGTGCGGCGGGCTTCCCGATCCGCATTGTGCTCGATCTCGATTCCACCGATGACCCGACGCACGGTAATCAGGAAGGGACGCGCTACCACGGCTACTATCGCCAACACATGTACCACCCTCTCTTGATCTTCGACGGCGACACCGATCAGTTGATTACTGCGGTTCTCCGCCCCGGCAATGCCCACGCCAGCAAAGGAGTCGTCGCCATCCTCACACGGATCGTCCGGCTGCTGCGCGCGACGTGGCCGGGGGTGCAGATCGCGATTCGCGCCGATGCCGGCTTCGCCGTACCTGCCGTCTATGACTACTGCGAGACAGAAGAGATCGAACTGACCATCGCCTTGCTGCACAACTCCCGCCTCGCCGCTGCGGGGGCAGGATTGCTCGCCGCCGCCGTGCAGCAGTCGGTCGTCGCCGGTGGGGAGAAGGTGCAGCGCTGCGCCGAGACCGTCTACCAGGCGGGGAGTTGGTCGCATCCCAGGCGGGTCGTCTACAAAGCGGAGGCGCAGCTGCTGCCGAAAGGAACAATGGGGACGAACCTGCGCTTCGTCGTCACCAGCCGCGACGATCCGCCCGCAGCGCTCTATGATTGGTACACCCAGCGCGGCGGGACGGAAGGGTGGATCAAGGATTTCAAGAACTACATCCGGTGTGACCGATTGAGTTGTCACCGCTTTGTGGCGAACCAGTTCCGCCTCTTCCTGCACGCGGCGGCCTACTGGCTGCTGGACACGCTACGTCGCAAGTTGGTGGCGGCAGGCATCGCGCGGATGACGCTGGAGACGGTGCGGCTGCGGGTGGTGAAGATCGGCGGGCGGGTGCGCCAGTGGCCGGAATGGGTGCGGCTCCATCTCGCGAGCAGCCATCCCGGTCAGGTACTCTGGCACCTGCTTGCCGCCGCCTTCCCACCCTTATGAATAATGCAGGCTAGCACCTCCCAGTATCTCGGACCATTGCGTCCTCGCGAGAACGAGGGGGTGGGGCATACGCATCCGCCACTTGACATATACCCAGGCGAGGTATATGATGCTTGCAATACCTCTTACGGGTATGAGGTATCGGCAGGTAGATGCGAGGTGCAGCGACGGGCAAGCAGACGGAGTGCGCACCGCAATAGTGGAGCGGCATTGACCGATGTCGGTGAGCGCGCCAATGGCAGACGATGACAGGGAAAGGAATGATTCATGTATCCCATGGCCTCCACGACGCGACGCCCTCTCGGCATGCTCGTCCTTTCCGTGCTCCTGCTCGCCGCCGTGCTGCTCACCGCGTGCGGCGGGACGAAGACCGGGACGAGCGCGCCACCCCCGAATGCGCGCACGGTCAACGTGACCCTTGCGGATTTCACGATCGCCGCATCGGAAACGACGTTCACGACCGGCCAGACGTACCACTTCGTCGTGGCGAACAAGGGCAAGACGAACCATGAGTTCATGGCCATGCCGATAACGGGCATGGACGGGATGAACATGGGAACCATGAGCATGGAGCAGATGGACAAGCTGGCCCTCTTCATGATCGGCGAGCGCCAGTTGCCGCCCGGCGCGACGAAGACGATCGACTACACGTTTCAAGAGCGCGCCGGGTCGGGGCAACTGGAGTTCGATTGCCATGTGAGCGGCCATTATGAACTCGGCATGCGCCTGCCGATTACGGTGACGAAAGGCTAGCCCCTGCTTCGTCAGCCCGTGGGCCGTCCCACGACGGTGGAGTCCGGGAACGGCCACACCCGTACAAGGGGGAAGTGCGCACTTCTAATACCCCATACAGGTAATGGGTATAGACAGGAGGCGGCAAGTAGCCGCCCCGCTCCGGGAGGGAGTGCCGCGGACGAAAGGAGGCGGAGAGAATTAACGGCGTCATCGCCTCGGCATCGCGGCTTCGCGAATGTCCGACCCCTATCCGGCCCACCCCGCGCACGCGGCGGGCGGCCGCCGCATCGAAAGGACCTTACGATGTCTACTATCTTCCCCGACCCCCGCCGCTGGTGGGCGCTCTTCCTGCTCTGCGCCGCCCAGTTCATCGTCATCCTCGACACCTCGATCGTCGGTGTCGCGCTCCCCTTCATCCAGCGCGCCCTCGGCATGTCGCAGACGAACCTCCAATGGGTCTTCAACGCCTACGTGATCGCCTTCGGCGGCTTCCTCCTCCTCGGCGGTCGCCTCGCCGATCTCTTCGGCCAGCGACGGCTCTTCATGCTCGGCTTCGGCATCCTCGGTGCCGCCGCGCTCGTCACGGGTCTTGCCCAGTCGGCGGGTGTCCTCCTCGCCGGTCGCGCCGTGATGGGCCTCGGCGCGGCGCTCATCGCACCCGCTGCGCTCTCACTCGTCATCGGCCTCTTCGCCGCCAATCCCCCGGAACTCGGCAAGGCGCTCGGCTTCTGGGGCGCTTCGGCGGCGGCAGGCGGGACGGCGGGCGTCTTCCTCGGCGGCGTCATCACCCAGTGGCTCAGTTGGCGCTGGACCTTCCTCGTCAACGTCCCGCTCGCTCTGCTCGTGCTGCTCGCTGCCCCGCTCCTCCTGCGGCCCGGCCTCGTCCGGCGTGGGGCGGTGGACATCGCGGGCGCGCTCACCGTGACCGGTTCGCTCGTCCTCGCGGTCTACGCCATCGTTACCGCTAATACCGCCGGCTGGGGCTCGTTCCGGACGATCGGCCTCCTGCTCGTCGCGGTGATCCTGCTCGCCGCCTTCGTCGCCATCCAGGCCAATCGGCACGAGCCACTCATCCCGCTGCGCATCTTCGGGACGCCCAATCTCGCGGCGGGCAACGTCGCCATGGCGCTGCTTGGCGGCGCGTGGATCCCGCTCTGGTTCTTCCTCAACCTCTATCTCCAGCAGGTGCTCGGCTTCGGCGCGTTCGCCAGCGGCAGCGCCCTCCTGCCGATGACGGTGACGATCATGGTCCTGATGGTCGGCGTCACGGCCCGCGTGGTCGGCCGCTTCGGCTTCAAGGCCCCCCTCATCGTCGGATTGCTCCTGCTCGCGGGGGCGCTGCTCCTCTTCGCCCGCGCCCCGGTGGGTGGCGGCTTCGTCGCGGACGTCCTGCCCGCCTCCCTGATCGCGGCGATCGGCATGTCGCTCGCCTATATCCCGGCACTGATTGCCGGCACAGCGAACGCCCGACCGGAAGAGGCGGGGCTTGCCTCCGGGCTGATCAACACGACCTACCAGGTCGGCTCCGCGCTCGGGCTCGCCGCGATGACGGCCGTCGCCACCGCATACACGAGCAACCACCTGGACGCGGGTACGGCCCCGTTGTCCGCACTGAACACGGGCTTCCACGCCGCCTTCGTGGGGGCCGCCGTGATCGCCGCCGCCGGCGCACTCCTCACCCTCGTGTGGCTCCGTCAGCATGTACCTTCCCCGGCGCCGATGGCGGAGGCCGTGGAATTTGAGCGGGCCGATTGACCCGGAACGGATCGTCTCCCCCATCCGCGCGTCTTCGCGACGCGCGGGAAGAAAGCAGGAATTGCATGGAACGTGATACACCCATTGTCATCGCCTACGACGGCTCGGAGAGCGCGCAATACGCCATCGCGCGTGCCGGAGAGCTCTTCCCTAACCGTGCGGCGATCGTCCTCTACGCATGGGAGGCGGCCGAGCTCGCCGCCATCCGCCACGGCGCCATCGGCATGTCCGCGACGCCGACCGAACGGGACATGGACGCCGCCGCTCCGGCAGCGGCCGAGCGGGTGGCGACCGAAGGGGCCGAACTGGCCCGCAAAGCCGGCTTGCGTGCGGAATCCCGGGCGGTGCGCGTGGAGGAAGCGGTGTGGGAGACAATCGTGATGGCCGCCGACGCGCTGAACGCGGCGCTGATCGTTCTCGGCTCGCGCGGGATACGCGGACTCCGCTCGCTGGTGCTCGGTAGCGTCTCCCATCAGGTCGCCCACCACGCCCACCAGCCGGTCCTCATCATCCCGGCGCCGGGGCTCGCCGATGCGCGCCGCGCGTTCGTCCGCCAGCGGGACGCGGCGACCGGCGTCGCACAGACCGCTGTGTGAGGGGGGCATGTGCGCCGCCTCTCTCGTGTTGCCAGCCGCGACGGGTGGCGTAACCGAGCGGGTGGCGACCTCAGTGGAGAGTCCACTGGAGTCGCCACTTCATCTCCTTTCGATTCTTTTCGACGACGACACACGCGATGCGTGGTGTTTCGCTCGCGCACCGCGCATTCCCTTTCCGCAGTACGCGTTCCCCAGGAGGTGCAGCATGAGGATGGCAATCAAGCCCGCGACCCGAACGATGGCGCTGCCGGGGCTCGCGCTCCGACGCGGTGCATTCGCGGGCGGCAGCCTCGTGGCGTTCCTCGCCCTCGTCCATACCACCACCGACGCCTTCTCGAGCATGTTCACGGCGCTCCTGCCGACCGTCCAGGCGCGATTCGGGCTGACGGCGACGACCCTCGCCCTGCTCGTGGGCGTCTTCTCGCTCATCTCCGCGTTCGGTCAGCCGCTGCTCGGCACCCTCGCGGATCGCCTCGGCATGCGGCTCGTCGGCGCGCTCAGCATCGTCCTGAGCACGCTCCTCGTGAGCCTCGTAAGCATGGTCCCGGCGGTGGCGCTCCTGCCAATCCTCCTCCTGATCGGCAGTATCGGTTCTGCCGCCTTCCACCCGGCCGGGATGAGCATGGCACGGACAGCGGGCGGCGGGCGCAAGCATCTGGCGGTCAGCGTCTTCGGCGCCGGGGGAACACTCGGGGTGGCGATCGGCCCGGTCATCATCCTCTTCGTTGTCTCGAGCTTCGGATTAGGGGCAACGCCCTGGGTGCTCGCCCTCGGTGCGGCGCTTGGCGGAGTGGCGTACCGCGTACTGCCCGCGCGGGTGGCGGAACCGCGCGCTGAGCGGCATCGGACTTTTGACCGGCGCCTGTTGATCGGGCCGGTCGGCCTGCTGACGCTCGCCGAGGTGTTCGCCAGCCTTGCCCCGTTGACGTTCATGAGCGCCGTCCCGCTCTGGCTCGTCAATGCCCACGGCGTGAGGCGCGACGCGCCCCTGATCGGCTGGACGCTCGCCGCTTTCTCCCTGTCAGCGGCGCTCGGAGGGATTGCGGCGGGCCTGCTCAGCGCGCGCATATCCCGTCACGCTGCTGCTCGCCCTGTTCCCGCTCCTGGCGCTCCTCTCGCTCACGCCCGGCACGCCGCCGTTCTTCGCGGCGGTCATGCTCGCCGGGGCGCTGATGCAGGTCAGCCTGCCCATCCTCGTCGTGAGCGCACAGGACCTCGCGCCTCGCACGGTGGCAGCGGCATCGGGCATGCTCATGGGCGTCGCGACGGGCATCGCCGGGGTGCTCTATATCGGCATCGGCCGCCTGCAGGATCTCGTCGGCCTCGCCCCGGCGATGCGCCTGGGCTTCCTCGCGGTGATCCCCGCGGCGCTCGTGGCGTACGTCGCGCTGACGAAGTATCGCGTCTCGGCGGATGTCGCCGTACCGGTAGTCGTCGCCGGCAGTCGGTGCGGCTGCGCGGGATGCGCCTGCACGATCCTGGCTGGCGGCGATTTAGTGAACCGATCGTGCGAAAGCACGCCATCGGGAATAGACGCACCGCGATGCACTTGTATGCTTGCAACGACGGTGAACCGTGGCATGCCGCAGAGAAGCAGGAGGCGATGAAATGGGTGAAGTGGCCATTCCGCAGAGCGTATCGGATGTGCTCGCGGATTTCCTAGATGAGTTGCATCACGGGGTCCGGCGACAGATCGCGGGACTCGACGAGGAGGCTCTCTACTGGCAGCCCGATCCCGGTGCGAACAGCATCGGGGTGACGGTGTGGCACTTCACGCGCTGGCTCGATGTCCTCTCGGTCCGCGTCCTCGACGGCCTCGCCAGCGATGCGGAGCTCTGGTTCGCGACCGGTTGGGCTGCCGACACCGGCTATGATCCGCGTGGCCTCGGCGAAGGCGGGTTGGGCGTCTTGACCGGCTACGACATCGGGCAGGTCCTCGCGATCCCGCGATTGTCGAGTGCGCGACTGCTCGCGTATCAGCGGCAGGTGCTCGACCGGCTCCGCCCGCAGATTCTCCGCCTGCGTGGGGAAGATCTCGACGGGGATGCGGTTGGATCGGCGGTGATGGGGGCGCGGGCAATGGCGACCGGGGGGCAGCGGCCGATCTACGGGTGGCTCAAGCTGATGCTGATCGGCTGCTTCCAGCACCTCGGCGAGATCGCCGCGCTCGCCAGCATGCGCGCTCGCCAAGGCTCCCTACCAGTACGATAGGCAGGTGCTGCACCGCAGATACGGTGCACGAAGCCAAGGGTATACCGGCTCTGTCGCAATAGCGGTGAACAGCACTTGGAGCACTGAAGTAGACATCTCAAAGGAAAGCAGATGCGCTCCATCGTCAGTTGCTGCTTCACCGGCCTCACTGTGTATGAGGGCGAGACGTTGCTATGTGGTCAACAAGCGCCCACGGAGGCGCCGGTAGACGAGGAGCCACCACTCCTCCATCACATCATTATCTTCCTGGCTCGTGATCTTCGCGATAATCTCAGCGCGCCGTGGATCCCGCAAGACACTCTCGATGAGCAGGGCGATACTGTCGGCCGAAGACGCCGATTCGTCCGAGGCGTTGCACGGCTCCCCTTCCTCGACGTTGCGTAGGTACGTATTTACGGCTGTTTTGGGACCAGCACCCTCCTCCGCAGTGCCGATTTGTACCGTTGACGGTGCGGCTTCTGAGGTACGGATTGACGATATATCAGCATCCTCGGGAACAAACGTCGTTTGTTTTTCGGGCCGTGACGTGTTATCCATCGGAGATGTATCCGCGCCGTCAGGAACAAACGTCGTTTGTTTTTTGGGTTGTGCCGCTTTGCGACGCGGATTCACGATGCCGGCGGCGGAGAGGCGTCCGCGTGCTGTGGCCACATCGCTCGATTGGATGGCTTCACCGTTCAGCACGCGTGCCCGGAAAGCCATGTACTCATCGTCCGGCAACTGCATGATGTCCCGCGCGGCGGTGGCGGAGAGCTGCTGCCGTTCGACCGCATCAGAGAGCACCTGATCGCTGAGAACCCGGAGCCGGTCTCGTACATGCTGCGCCGAGAGATGCAGCCGCGCCGCGATCATCGGCGGGGACAGCTTCTCGAGGTCGATCAACTCCTGATACGCGCGGGCCTCGTCGATGGGACTGAGATCCTGGCGCTGGAGGTTCTCAACCAGCTGGAGGATACGGACGCGCGAGGATTCCTCACCGCGCGCGACGACGGGGACGGTCGCCAGACCCGCCCGCAGTGCGGCGGCATACCGACGACCGCCGGCGATGATCAGGTAGCGCTGGCGACCATCGCCGATGGTACCGTTCTCGCGCACCACCAGCGGTTGCAGGATGCCGAATTCGCGGACACTCTCGGTAAGTTCATTCAGGCGCCGTGCGCCACTGTTGTGCTCCCAATCCTGTCGGGGTTGACCGGGGTCCGAGGATACCTGCTCGATCGGGACCTCCATCGCGCCCGGCAATCGCCGCTCGGTCGCGCCCGCGACCGCGTGCAGCGTCGTGCGCGGTTGTGCGGGTCGGACGACAGCGACCTCCGCCTCACGACGATTATGCGCCGACATACTGCTCCTCCGGGATCATCTCAGTTCGCGCGATCGCACAGACGACGCGCTGTGCCAATGCGCGATACGATTCCATGGCTACGGTCTTTGGCTCGGTCATCGCGAGCGGTAGGTGACGATTGAGGGCACGCTTGATCGCCGCCGAATGCGGCACCGGCATCGTTACAAGGTCGCCGAACGCCTTCTGCAGCACCGCAAGTCCCCCTTGGTCGGGACGGTCCCGATGCACCGCGTTCGGCACGATGGCGAGATGCTCCGCACAGACCATCTCATCCGCCGCCAACTCGTCGATCGCCATCACTGTATCAACGAGCGCATCGATGTCCTGCTGCGTTGTGGCCGTGGGTAGGACGGCCCACCCAGCGGCCAGGATGGCGCTCGACAGCGCGAATCCCAATGTAGGCGGCGTGTCGAGGAGCAGGACGTCGTATCCGTCGAGCGCTGTGAGGATCCTCCGCAGGCGCAGGAAGCCCGTCGGGGAATCGCTCAAGGAGAGCGCCGCAGCCTCGATCGAGCGATCACCCGGGACGAGGTCGATGCCGGCACCGGTAACCCGGATGAGGTCTCTCACCGGTAGCCCGGGTGCGGAGATGCATGCACCGATGCCGCGCTCCACCGGATCATCGGTGAGCAGGCGAGTCAGAGAGGCCTGGGGGTCCAAATCGACGACGACGACTCGCAGCCCGGTCTCGACCAGGGCACCGGCGAGATTGAGCGTCGTCGTGGACTTCCCGCTGCCGCCTTTGCGGTTGACGATCGCAACGATCCGTTCTCGTTTCATTGGCTGCGCACCTCGCCTGCTACCCTCGCCTCGACAAGCCCGAGCACGTCCTCGAGCACCGCGAAGAAATACGCCATACGATTCTTCGTCGGGCCGATCAGCTTACCGTTCGCGTCGCTCTGCTTGCGGATGTTTGCGCTATGCTGTTTCGTCGCAGCGCGTGCGCCGAGCAAAGCGTCAGTAAAGCCGTCCAGATCGATGGCGGCCCGACGGTAGAGGTTCATCGCGCGACTGACCGATGCCGGCAATGAAGCTTCGTCGTTCAGTTCTCGCGCGAGGTCGCTGACGTAGTCCGTAATCACATTAATTTCATGATTTGAGGCCTTTCGAAATTTCGAGTTCTCGAACTCCATTTCTCTATTTTCTTCTCTATTCGGTTCTCTATTCCCTTCTCTATTATTGGGTAAAACTTTCTTTACATCAGACGTACGGGTTTTCTTTTCTTCTGATGTAAAGTTTTCTTTATATCTGCCGTCAAGAAGGCCTGATATCAAGTTTTCTTTACTTCTGACGTAAAGGCGATCCAAGTGGAAGTGCTCGAAGTATGCGCCCTCATCCTCGACCCACCGGCCGAGCACGAAGATATTTTGGCGACCCGTTCGTAGGCTCTCGATCACTGTGCGACGCGAGAGCGCGGTGATGTCGTTGCTCACCGATACGAGTGAGAGGTTCAGCCACTCGGCGATCTTTTCGCGGTCGAGCGAGCACGCGAGGTAACCTTTGGCGAAGTACTCGTGCAGGCCCATGTAGTGGGGATCGCGGGAGCGCCAGATGTGGCGGCGCATGATGAGGTACGTCGAGAACTCGGGTGAGCGAGTAAACGAAAGGAAATCCGGGTTGTCCAGATCAGTGAAGTCCAGCAGGATGAACTGCCGGTTGAAATTCTCTGATCCCATCAGAAACCCCCGTTCCCCCGATTAACGAGCTACTGCGTGAGCATCGTTTCATGGTAGTGGCGAATTGCTTCTCGAATGAGTTGTGAGCGGTCGACTTGACGCCGCTCCTGTCGCCGGAAATGGGCTCTCAACTCGTCGAGGGACGTAATCTCGTCTTCCGTCAAATACACCGTTGTCCGGAATCGATCCCTTTCGATGGGTTCTTTCGTTGAGGTCATGTCCCCTTTGGCTTCGCTATGCACTGATACATCTCCTCTTCCTCACCGAAGTGTACGTACACCATCTGTGTCGTAGTGTGGAGCATGAATGTTTTGATGTCAAGACGACAAGGCGTTCTGTCGCTATAGCATACAGACATCTGAGACGTACATTATCATGAACAAATGCGTAAATCATCCTCATACATAAATGGTACGACATGTCTGTCTTGATGTCTATATGGTGGACCCCATTGTCAAGACACTGGAATGAGTCTTTCTTACGCGGGATGCGGTCAGGTCCCCAGTTGACTCCAGACACCGATGCGTCCCCCGACGACCGGTCCAATGCGAAGAAGAGAGGGCGAGCATCTGGCTCGCTCCTCTCCTCCTCTCACGCCTGTCGGCCACACGATCTGCGGATGGCTTGGCCGTAACGTCACTGCGCCAATGCCGGGGTGCCGGGATTCGCCTGGCTCGCGGTCGGTGCCACCCGCGCCGCCAGCGCCATGAGTGCCCGCGCCAGCGATGCGCGATACGATCGATCAATCGCCCGCTGCCCCTTCGCCGCTTGCTTCGCCTCGATCAGCCGCAGATTGTGCGCCGCTCGTGCCAGCCGCTCCTCGTGCATCGCGAATCCGACCGCGCCCGCCATGTTCTCCAACATCTCGTTGCTCCTCTCATGTATCACCGCGTCCCGCCGTTTGTCCCCGCCCCTATGCCGTCCCTGCCTCCCGCTGTGTCGGCGTCACCGCGTTCGCGAGGGCGATCAGCGCCTTGGCGACCGTCGCGCGCACCGGGTGCCGCTTCGCCGGCTGCTCGAACTGCCAGTCGTTCGCGTTGATCCATACCGCCTGCCGCTGATACTCGCCGTAATGAACCTGCGCCGCCATCGGGTTCTCCATCGCCTTGCTCCTTCGTGCTTCCTGCCCTACTGCCTCGGTACACCCTCACTGTAGCGGGCGGGGCGGGTCCGCACATCGCGTGAATGACGCAATCATCAGGCGCGATGAGCGCGGGCGGATGCGGGAGCGACTGCGTAGGATGCCGCAGTGGATGCGTCCACGGAGAAGAAGGCGGTACGTAGGGTACGCAGTCACGGGTCAGGCGAGGCCGTGGGTGACGGCGAAGTGGGTGGCGACGCCGAGTTTGTTGTAGATGGTGCGCAGGTGCTGCTCGACGGTGCGGGGCGAGAGGAAGAGGCGCTCCGCCACCTGCCGATTGGTCAGGCCGTGGGCGATGAGTCGGAGGACTTCCGCCTCGCGCGCGGAGAGTCCGGCGGGATAGGAGGGGGCGGTGGCCGGTGTGGCGGCAAGGCGTGCTGCGAGAGCATCAGCCCGCGCCAACGCCGGTTTCGCATCCAGCGGCGCGCAGATAATCCGCACCTCGTCCAGCAGTCGTCTTACGTCGTCGCTCGTACCCGTGGCGGCGCGCAACTCCGCTATCGCCAAGAGGGTCAGAGCGCGCTCGTAGGGCGCGGAACAGGCGTCGGCGAGGGTGAGCGATGCTTGCAGGTGCGTCTCGGCGTTGTCATATCGCCCGACGTCGGTGTCAAGTTCGCCGAGCAGGCGGTGGGCGGCGATGAGCGCAAGCGGCTGGCGCGGCGCGGTGGCGTGGGCGAGGGCGCGTTCGGCGTGCTCACGGGCCTGAGGCATATCGCTTGCTTGTCGGAAATAGTGCGCCCAGAGCGCCTGCCCCTCGGATTGCCCGAGCACCGCCCCCGACCAGTCGAGCCAGCGGTCGTGCGCCTCCAGCCACGCGCGTGCCCGCTCGCCATCGTCGGCATCGAGCGCGCCGGCCGCCGCCGCGCGGATCAGCGCGATGGCCGTGGTGAAGAATGTGCCCCCCGGCGTGGTCGCGGGCCCGTCGGGCAGCCATCGGCGCACTAGCGCCGCCGCCGTCGCCGCCTCGCCCTGGGCATGGGCGATGCGGCCTTTGATATCGGCGACAGTAAGGTTCGCCGCCGCGACGTCATTTGTGGCACTATCGCGGATTTCTGCCCACCGTCCTTCGAGCATCAGCAGGCCCATCTGCCGAGCCCCCGGCGCTTCGCGCGCCAGCACCGTGTCCGCCAACGCCTCCACCCCCGCTTCCAAGTCCGCCGCATCGCGACGGCGCTCCCCCACGCGGTCCGCCTCGTAGGGCAGCCGGACGTAGTGGAGGGCGGACATCATGGCCATCAGGGCAACTTGTCGATGCCCGACCGCGCGGTTGATGATGGCCGAGCGCAGGAAATGGGCGTGCGCTTCGCCCGGTCGCCCCCCGAGCGCATACACCATACCGACGGCTGAATGGGTGTCGGCGTACGGTGCCGCTCCCGCGTCCTCCGACGAAGGAGACGCGCCCGCGAGGTGCGCCTCGCCGAGTGAGAGCGCTTCCGCGAGGTAGCCCGCGTTCGCCAGCCAGAGGGCGAGCGTGCCGCGCCCGTTCGTCGCGTCCACCGCATCGAGCGGCGTGTACGGCTGCCCCGCCGCGGCGAGCGCCTCCTGGGCCGCGACCCCCGCCCGCATCTCCGCGATGCCGCGTCGCAGGTCGCCGAGGTAGCAGCGGATCAAGCCCAGATAGAGCCGGGTGCGCGCGAGGAGCATCGCGTCGCCCGCCGCCTGCGCCGCCGCCGCCGCCTCATCGAGGTACGAGAGGACCTGGTCCGGGCGGGCGTACCGACGGCAGAGGGCGAACCGGAAGAGGAGCCAGCCGCGGGCCCCGCCGTCCGCCGCGTCGCCCGTGAGCGCGAGGGCCGCGTCGTACCGCTCCGCCGCCGTCAGCCAGGCGTACGCCCGCTGGGCGCGCTCGCCCGCCGTGACGAGCCACCCCGCCGCCCGGTCGTCCACCGCCTGCTGGAAGTGATAGGCGACCGCGTCCGGATCGGGATGGCCGGTCTCCGCCAACACCTCGCCCGCCCGCCGGTGGATGCGCCGCCGCCGAATGCCCGGTATCCCCTCGTACACCGCCTCGCGGATCAGCGCGTGGGCGAAGCGAACGCGCTCGTCGCCCGCCACCTCGACCAGCAGCCGTGCTGCCAGCCCCTGCTCCACCGCCGCCAGCACCGCCTCCTCGTCCGCCTCGCCGACCGCCGACCAGATGGCGAGCGGCACCTCCTGGCCGATCACCGCCGCTACGGCGAGCAGACGCTGACTCTCGGCGTCCAGCCGCGCCACTCGCCCGTCGATCACCTGCCGCAGCAGCGCGGGCACGGCGGTCGCCGTCAGGTCGCCGAGCCGCCACCCCTCCCCGGTCGCCCGCAGCGTGCCCGCCTCCTCCAACGCGCGCAGCAATTCGCCGATGAAGAGCGCGTTGCCCTCGGCGCGGCGTTGCAGATACGGGGCGAGACGTGCCCGGTCATCGTCGGGGAGCCGATACCGCGCGGCGAGGAGCATCCACACCGCGTCGTCGGTCAGGTGGTCGAGGTCGAGACGGGCAGATGCGGCATCCCGCGCCAACTGTGGCAGCAACTGGTAGAGCGGGTGGCGGCGGGTCAGTTCGTCCGCGCGGTAGGTGGCGAGGATGAGGAGCGGGAGCGCGGCGAGGATCGGCGTCAGGAAGCGGAGCAGATCGAGGCTGGCCGGGTCCGCCCAGTGCAGGTCGTCCAGCACGAGGACCACCGGCTGGTGGGCGGCGATTGCCGTGAGGAAGTCCTGCACCTGCACGAAGAGGACCGTCTGGCTCGCGACCGCGCCGACCGTGCCGCGCTGGGCGAAGGCGGGCGGGAGGGAGGGGAGCGCCGGGGTTGCCGGATAGCGGGCGCAGAGATCGACCCACGGCCCGTAGGGGGGCGTCTCGGCGAGGTCGAAGCACCGCCCGACGAGCACGAGCGCGCCCCGGTCGGCCCCCTCGCGACAGATCGCCTCCGCGAGCGCCGTCTTGCCGACCCCCGCCTCGCCGCCGATGAGCACGAGGCTGCCCTGTCCGGCCAACGCGGTGTCGCGGTGCTGGCGCAGAACAGTGAGTTCGCTCTCCCGCCCGACGACGACAGACGGGGTGGAGCCCGGCGACGGGGAACGGTCGGCAGCGCTCACGGCGGCACCTCACACATACGGCGGCGATGATGCCCCAGTGTAGCATGTCCGGCTCGTTCATCCGACGGCATCATGGCAACCCGCCCGTGGATCAGTCACAGACCGACGAGTCCGTGTTGGACGGCGAAGGTGGAAGCCGCCGCACGCGAGGAGACGCCGAGTTTATTGTAGACGGAGCGCAGGTGCTGCTCGACGGTGCGGGGCGAGAGGAAGAGCTGTCGCGCCACCTGGGGATTCGTCAATCCCTGCGCAACGAGGCGGAGGACCTCGACCTCGCGCGCCGAGAGTCCCGCCGGATATGCAGGCGCGGCGGCCGCTGTGGCGGCGAGGCGTTCGGCAAGGGCGGCAATGCGGGCGAGCGTCGGTATCGCGCCGAGCGGTTCGCAGACTGTCCGCACCTCATCGAGCAGTGTCCGAGCCTGCCCCACCGCTCCGGTGGCGGCACGCAACGCGGCCATCGCCAGCAGCGTCAGGGCGCGCTCATATGGCGCGTGGCAGACGTCGGCCAGCGTGAGCGAAGCGTCCAGATGTGCCGCCGCACCCTCGATACGCCCCGCCTCAGTATCGAGTTCGCCGAGCAGGCGATGGGCGGCGAGGAGAGCGAGCGGCTGGCGCGGCTCCGTGGCGTGGGCGAGAGCGCGCTCGGCGTGCTCGCGGGCTTCGTCCATATCGCCCGCCTGCCGGTAATACTGCGCCCAGAGCCCCTGCCCCTCGGACTGGCCGAGTACCGCACCGCTCCAGTCAAGCCAGCGATCATGGGCATCGAGCCATGCTTTGGCCGTCGCGAGATCGTTGTCATCCAGCGCGAGTGCGGCGGCGAGCCGTGTCAGCGCAAGTCCCCTCGACAACGAGAGCGTGCCGGGACCGGTCTGCGGACCTTCCGGTAGTTGCGCGCGGATGTGCGCCCACGCGGCCTCGATCTCCCCCTGTCCCCTCGCCAGTTGGCAGAGCGCATGCGCGACGGTGTCCGACAGAATCGCATGGGGCTGGTCCCGTAGCGCGGCTTCCGCGTCTGTCCGCGCCTCCGACCACCGCCCGCTCAGCGCGAGCACGGGGAGATGCGCGAAGAACGCCGATCTTCCGCCGCCCAGCGCGCCCCCTCGCTCCCACGCCTCCTCCGCTTCCTCCAACAGCCGCTGGCGCTCGTCCGGTCGCTCGGTCCGGTACGGCAGCGACACATGCAGCAGTTCGAGGGTCGTCGTGGCGAAGAGCGTACCGTGGTGGCCGAGGGAGCGGAAGATGTCTCGCCCCCGCTCGAATGCGTCCCGCGCCGCGTCGGGACGCCCCGCGAACGCATTTGCGAGGCCGAGGCCGACATAGACGGTCACCGTGGTGCGCCCAGCCAATATCCCCCAGCGCCGTGTGGCGCGGTATTCCCTCGCGCGTCGCGTCGCCCATCGCGAGGGCCTCCCGGACGTGGCCGGCGGAGGCGAGCACCCAGACGAGCATCCCGCGCGGGTTGGTGACGGTGGGCACGCCCCGCTCATCGGGTCGGAGGTCCAACCGTTCCTGCTCATCGGGCGACAGGGCTTCGAGCGCGTCGGCCCCGGCGGACATGTCCCGGATGGCCGCCTCGTACGCTTCGCCCGCGAAGTACAGGCAGAGGCCGCGACTGTACCGGGCGGCGGCGGCGAGGGCGGGGTCCCCGACAATGGCGGCGATGCGCAGCGCCTCGTCCAGATATTCGACGCCCTGCCGGGACGTGCCCACGCGGCGCAAGCGGGCGATGCGGTAGCGCAGCCAGCCGCGCTTGCCAAGGTCCCCGTCGCCCCCTTCCAGCAGCGCGAGCGCCGCCTCATACCGCTCGATCGCCGTCAACCAGGCGTAGGCGAGCTGCGCCCGCTCCCCCGCCCGCACCAGCCAGGGAACGGCCCGCCCGTCCGCCGCCCGCTGGAAGTGCATCGCCACCGCATCGGGGTCGGGGTGCGGCTGCGCGGCGAGCAGTTCGCCGATGCGGCGATGGACCAGCCGCCGTCGCGCCGGGGAGATGCCCGCGTAGACCGCCTCGCGCACCAGCGCGTGCGCGAAGCGGACGTGCAGCCCGTCCGGGGCCTCGGCCAGCAGCCCCGCCTCCGCCGCCCCCTCCACGGCGGCGAGCAGCGCCTCCTCGTCCATCCCCGCCAGCGGCCCCAGCACCGCCAGCACCGCCTCCTGCCCGACCGCCGCCGCCAGGGCGAGCAGCCGCTGCCCCTCCCCGTCAAGCCGGGAGACGCGGGCGTCGATGACCTGCCCAAGCAGGGGGGGCAGCGCGGCCTGGCGCAGGTCGCCCAGGTGCCACGCCTCCCCCTCCCGCCGCAGCGCGCCGGACTCGCCCAGGGAGCGCAGCACCTCGCCTACAAAGAGGGCGTTCCCCTCGGCGCGACCCTGGACGAAGGCGACGAGCCGCTCGGCCTCGGGGGCGGCGAGGCGGTAGCGGTCGCCGACGAGGGCGCGGACGGCGGTATCGTCGAGGGGCCGCAGGTCGACACGCTCGGCGGTCGCCTCGCGCACCAGGGTGGGAAGGAGGGGGGAGAGGGGATGGCGGCGGGTCAGTTCGTCGCTGCGATACGTCACGACGAGCAGCAGCGGCAGCGTGCCGAGATCGCGGGCCACAAAGCGGAGCAGATCGAGGCTGCTCGCGTCCGCCCAGTGCAGATCGTCGAGCAGGAGCAGCATGGGTCGCGCGGCAGCGAGTGCCGCGAGGAAGTCGAGCACCTGCCGGAAGAGTTCCCCTTGGCTGGTAACTTCCCCGACGGTGCCGCGCACCGCGAAGGCATCGGGCAGCGGCGGCATCTCATCCGCTTGACGATAGCGCCCGAAGAGTTCGACCCAGGGGCCATAGGGCGGCGTCTCGGTGAGGTCGTAGCACCGCCCGACGAGGACCAGCGTCCCCCGCGTCTCGGCATCCCGGCACACCGTCTCGGCCAGCGTGGTCTTGCCGATGCCCGCCTCGCCGCCGATGAGCACCAGGCTGCCCCGCCTGGTGAGAGCGGCATCGAGATGCTCGCGCAGGACACCGCGTTCACGGTCGCGTCCGACGAATGTGGACGGGGCACTCGACGATGGGGAGGTGCTCATGGTGTACCTCGCGTCGTGCTCGCCGCTCGTAGGGAGCACGATGGTCACGGTCCCGCCGGAGCGAGATAGATCTCGGCGGGCGTCCGATAGCCGAGTGCCTGGTGCGGTCGAACCTCATTATAGAACAGAAAGTACGCGCTCAGCCTCCGGCGTGCCTCGCGGGGGCTCGTGTAGTCGCGGAGGTACACCTCCTCGTACTTGACGGTGCGCCATAGCCGCTCGACGAAGATGTTGTCCAGCGCCCGCCCTTGCCCGTCCATGCTGATCTGCACGCCCGCAGTCGTCAGCAGGCGGAGGTACTGCGGGCTGGTGAAATGGCCACCCTGATCGCTGTTCCAGATCAGCGGCGTGGCGTGCGCCAGCGCCCGCTCAACGGCATCCAGGACGAAAGGCAGCGCCAAGGTCTGGTCCAGCTCCCAACTGATCACGTAGCGCGAGTACAAGTCGAGGACCGCCACCAGGTACAGCCACCCGGCGTGCAAACGAATGTAGGTGACATCGATGCCCCAAACGTGATTGGGATAGGCGCTGGTGATGTCGCGCAGCAGATAGGGGTAGACGCGATGCTCGGTGTCGCCGCGACTCGAGTTCGGCCCCGGCGCAATCCCGACGATGCCCATCTCCCGCATGTGCCGCTGCACCGCCTTGTGGTTGACTGTCAGGCCCTCGCGTCGCAACTGCGCGGTGATGCGTCGCGAACCGTCGAAGGGATACCGCGTGTAGAGGGTGTCGATGCGATGCTTGAGGGCCACTTCTTCGAGGAACGGAGCACGGGGATGGTAGTACAAACTCGCGCGGCTGATACTGAGCAGATCGGCCTGGACAGTCAGTGGCAGTGGAGGCTGGTCGCGTTCTACCAGTGCAAGACGCTCGCCCCTATCCAGGTGGCAGGCCAAGTTTTTTTTGAGCCAGGCGACCTGGGTGGTCAGGCGGCCGATCTCGGCATAGAGCACGGTGAGTTGCGCCTCGTGGAAGACCTTGAGGGTCTCGACTGCCGCGCGCTCCTCAAACAGGCTGGGCAGGCCCGTGAGGACGGTCGCCTTCCATTTTCCAAGCTGGGTGGGATGAACGCCGCACTCGGCGGCCAGTTGCGCGATGGACTGCTCCTCCTTCAGGAGTTCCTGAACGACCTGCGCCTTGAAAGCTGCCGAGAACTGCTTGCGCATGGCTGCGATTCCTCACGAAGAGCGACACCTCCGCGCTGTCTAAATTCTGGGGTCCACTATACTAGTGGGTCAGTTGGATTGAAGATTGCCATTTGCGGTGCGGAGTGGGATCATCGGGGAGTGTATTCGCATAACCTCTCGTGAGGAGCC
>JAABUW010003752.1_pt1 | contig 21282 bp, 14 predicted proteins | sample 5560081 | NCBI WGS metagenome assembly JAABUW01 (sample SAMN10711882, study PRJNA513363) | rock metagenome | isolation source: Antarctica rocks | place: Antarctica: Victoria Land, Knobhead sud
AGATTTAGTAGTTAAATAATATTATCTTACTAAAATTCCTAGTACTCTAGAGTAAGCTCTATTAAAGGTAGATTTTACTCTTTCTTTTTATAGGGAATTACTAATAAATTGAAGGATAAGAATTAATAAATTAGGGATTATAATATAGTATATAAAGTATATAGTAGAGGCTAAAAGGGGTAAAAGTAAAATTAATAAATTAATTAAATCTTTAAGTATATCCCTCTTTTAATCTTAAAAGGCTATAGTATTAATAATAATTTATATAGGGACTATATATTATTAGCTCGCTTATATATATATATAGAGGAGGTTATAATAAGAAATCCTAGTAAAAACATATAAGTTATTAAGGATAATACTCCTATATATATTAAAGTAGTAAAACTTTATTAAGATAAAAGGAAATAATATAATATCTTAAAGGTAAATTAGACTTTAAACTTATCTAATCTTTATTAAATTAAGTTATTATAGGATCCTCTTAAGGATACCTTATAACCTTATTAATATTAGATTAAGGGGGTAAGTAAAAAGATAAAAAATAATATTAGAGAGGCTCTTAAATAGGAGTAGAATTTTATATAAAATTAGTAGTAGAATAAGTAAGTTATTACTTATTAGCTAAGTAAACTAAGGCTTTATTATATATAAAGGGGTAATAATAAGTTTAAAGGATAAAGATATCTTCTTAAGTATAAGTATTATAACCTTTCTATTTAAAATCCTTTATACTTATAATCTATCCTTATATAATAATATTATTCCTACCTTTTAGCTATTACTCTAGCTAATCCTTAATAGTATTATATTATATCTAGCCTAGAAAGGTAGTATTATCTTATAAGGTAATACTAGTAACTAGAGCGGTATTACTTAAATAAAAGGTAAATATAATAATATTACTAGTTTAAAGGCGTTTTTAATCTTAGGGGAAGTTATTTAATACATCTAATTAATTAGCTAAGCGATAGAACTATATAAATAAGTATCTATATAAATATAATATACTATAGTAGTTATAATAGTATTATTAACTAGAAATAAGAGTATTTATACGGAGAAGATCTAGTAGAACAGGTAAAATCTTGGTTAGATAATTAGTAGGTTCTCCCGCCGCTACTAAGCGACCGGACTTACTTGTGGTCAGTACGAGTAGAACTGAATGTATTAGATAGGGCGGTTGGATCGGATGTGAGGTCACGATCTCCGCAAATCTTGGCACCCGGAGGCCAACCCTTGCAAGGTTCGACGTATCCAAAACGATTCACGTATCTTCAGGGCAATCAAGGCCTATCCCTTTTACAACCGAGCGTACCTCGCTCTTCTACAGCGTGTATATGATTGTGCTACTCTGACGCTCGTTCTCAGCAATCAAAGCTGATCCTGGCACGTCAAGTACCCTGACTCGATGGGCCATTATCATTTTCCCTTTGTCTTTGATGGGCTCCGCGTACCCAAGCTCAATTTCTGGAACCTTTCAGCATTCTGCTGGGCGCGTGGGAGCACACTTTATGTACGAAGGGAAGTGCAGCTCTTTGTGGATTTCCAGGCCGAAGTTTCTTGGTATACGCCTGTCTTCAGAAGTCCATACTGCAGTAGATGGTTCTCCGGGCGCTCGACACCCCTTGACTGCTTCAACAAGTTGATGAATTAGTGCCGGTCGAGACTGCGAAACGACGAGTCCTCTTATGCTATCACAACATGCAGCATGGCATGGTCGTATGTCCATTCATCAGGTTACCTTATAAGTTCGTGTGTAAGGTTCTCGTCAACTATGGTACACCGACGTCGTACATTTTGCTCGCACATGGTGGAACTTCAACATGAGAGCGGGGCAATCCAAGATCTATTTTCTCTGCCGTCATGCCATGCAATGCTTTGTGCTTTCATGACGTCGAGCTTGCATTGAGGGCGCAACCAGAAAAACGTGGCACCAAAGCTCAGACGAATCTCATTGGGAATACCTCGATAGCTGCAATTATGAGTGCTTGGCGTCTTTATGAAAATTCTCTAATGTTTGCTCTTGCTTACAGCTTCTTCCAAGCAGATACACATCACCGCCTCCCCGGCAACCTTTTCACACCAATGTTGTTTGAGTATCTTTTTTGACTATTCTGTGAGAAAGAGAAGTGTGGCGTCTCCGAGGCTCTGAACGAGGCAGTACGTTTAACTTAGCTCATCCTGTTGCGGCCATTGATCTATTCCCATACCGCAGCTGCTACCATGCACCAAAAGTCCACAGGCAAGCGTACTCGCATTATTCATGCTTTACTTTAGCCTCGGAAGCATTCTCTAAGCCCGGTATTGACAATTTGCGACGCCCTGGCGGCTACAGACCTGAGTGAACTTCTCCTCCTTGTCAACATGGGTCGCTAATGGGTACGGGTGAGTGTATCAAGGAGCACCTCGACGTGTTAGGGGACTGGCGGCGACCACACTTTGAAATGCCCATAATCACTGTTCATGGGAAACAAGCTCGGATTCTCGGATTTCATGAACCGTCGATCCTTAGTGGTGCCTTGTCAAGCCACTTCACAGTATTCGGTCAATACCAGCAGGTCTACCCCTTTGAGATGCCTGGAATAGTCTGATTCTGGAGGGCTGGCTACGCACTCGGATGACAATAAGACTCGCTAGGTGCGAGATCACTGTCATGCCGCTCGTTATTATGGGACAGATTATTCAATCTCCCGCGCGAGTGTTTTCGATTTCGACGCCTGAATCTCAAAAAGGCTTCATAGGCTGCATTTCAACACCTCATCACGTTGAATCCCTTCAATGGTCCAATTACGTGTAAAGCATTACAACTGATTGAGGACTAGCACACGGCGCGAAGAGTTGATGATTTAGCGCCAAACATCAACACCGAAACCTTGAGCACCAACGCATAGATCCTGGTCACCGGTGTGGCCTTGGAATCTATCGGCGAGGCCAGACTTCTCCACAAACCATCTGGTTTACTTTTCAGGTATACTCACCAGCGACAATGCGGTAGCCTGAATGTACGCTAGATAAAGCTGCAGCGCCCACGGGTCGGGTGCTGCGGGGTTCCGAGGCGAACTTCAGCCTCGAGATCATCTTTTTCCGTTAAATACAACACCCAGGGTATCTATTGTCCCCCATTTCTGTTTCTACCCATGATTTTTTCACGACTCGGAGCGTCCCGACCGTCCGTTCTCCCACGCGTGAACGGCTCGAAAGTCTCAATGGCGGACCTTGGCCATAGAAATCCAGCTTTCGTAATGACTCTACCATTCGACCAGATTCGAGTCCAGCGATACATCACTGATGGAGTACTCCTTCGCACTCAAAGGAGGTGGGAATGGTTCGCTGAAGCTCAAAAACTCTGCTCAGGATTAGGAACGCTCACGTATCTTCCCACCGAGATTCGCCGTCTGATTTGGGACCTTCTATTCGAATGCCGTAACACCCTCAGTTGTGACGGTCTTTGGGAGTATGACCATACATGCGGGCCAATCTTCGATCTCAAAGCATATTATTTTGGATTTGGCCGTCGAGGTTTACCCAGCTTCAATGGTCTTGAAGGACTCCGCCTGGTGTCATCGGCCGTGAAAGGAGAGTCTGATGAGGCGTTTCTGGCCTCTCGTACTTTTCGATTCAATCAGGCGGAGAACCTGGCAGGCTTCATCAATCAATTGACGCCTGCCTCTGCGGAGCGATTACGCTCACTCGAGATTGGTATCTGCACTCTGTGTAAGTAGAACTATTAGTTTCTCGTCGTAGCAGAAGTGTTTTCCAACTTAGTGGCATCTTTGGTCGACCTTTATACTTGACATTCACGAAACTTGCTATTCGCTTTCCCTACTGCTGTGATTGGCGGGTCTTTGATCGCAATCCTCGTGTCAAGTGTGTACTGACCTAAGAGATATAGATTATATGGAAAGCTGGATGGACCCTGTTATGCGGCTTCCTCCCAGCTTACGAGAAGTCAGATTTCGGGTCTATCCTGTGCTGTTTGGCTGGTACGACACCGATCGAGGCATAGAATCGTTGAAAGCCCTTGGTAGAATCGTCGAACGAGCAGTCCAAAGTTCGCCCACCGCAAAGATCTCCATCGCCAGTACGAACCGTGAGCCTTTGTCTCCAAAGTGCCAGGACGCTGCTGATGCCATTCTTGAACGTCTGCAGCGGCAAAATGAATGTCAGAAGCGGTTTCCTTCAGGTGTTGCTGGTCAAGATTGTCAATAGAAGCAGAGCATTCCGATGGCCATGATACAGTTAGGTTTCCCTCTTGAGCCAGTCAAAAAAACTTCCATTCAAAACTCTAGATCTAAGAAGATCGTCTGATATGGCGGCAAGTGATGCGTGCGATTCGGACGAGCGCAGAACGAGAGAACCCCCATGACGGCTATAGCCTCAAGCGCACTAGAGCATTGGGTGACTTCTAAGTCTCCTAATCGCCGAGTAGCCCCGAAGTACTAGTATGAAGTCTAGCACTTATAGAATATATCAAAGGAAACAGACCGTCAGGTCATGTCATTCTCAGCATGCATTTCTCGATAGCCACGCAACTGTTCATAGCTGTGGCATATCTCCGTGCCCGTGTCACCTCCACTCGGAATCCGTATCAGAATGCCACCTACGACTCGCTCGCCAGATTACCTTCACAACCCACTCTCCACCCCCGCGTCACACCATCAACGTACATTTGGCCAGGCGGATGGACCATGACCATCCGCCCCGGTCCCACTATCGTGCCCATCGGGAGCGCTTCTGCAATTTTGATTGCATTTTACAATCAAGTAATGACTATAGCAGCTGCTAAGATGCTGACTGCCACACGCCCTAATCTCTCCGGTGTCGACTTCGTCAACAACGTTTTCCGTTTGGACTTTGCAATCCTCGAGAATGGTCCTGGACCGGTTGTCATGGAGTGGAATATGATGTACTGGTTCGCTGCCTACATGCAAGCCTTGGCACGGATGGGTTTTACGTCGATTGGGGGCCTGGAGTAGAGGCATCAGAGCGGGATTATCATAGGTGTCGTATTGACATTGCTGGTCGACGTGCCCGTCAGAGAAAGGAATGGTGATGGAAGATGAATGGAGATTAGATGCAGAGTGTATGCTATCATACAAAATTTACTCTCTCCGTGGTTGGTGTCTGCTTTGATTTGACGACTGCAACCGCTTGGACCATCTGCCAAAGGAGCCATTGTCCCCATCCACTAGACCCTATATTCTACATGTCCCCTCGGCGATCCTAATCCCAACCATCGTTGCAAGATTCACAAGCTAAAAGCGAGAATCACTAAACACTTATCCTCCTTCTTCGGTCTGAAAAAAGCATGAAGCCGCGAAATAAGCTAGTGTTTTCATCAGATGACCTCGACAATGCAGAGTAACCCCCACACAGCCTGGCGCTTGATTGGCTGAACACGCAGCAGACTAGCTATCAAAACCATCTGCAGCCCGCGTACATCCTCACAGAAAGCGACCCTTTATATGTTGTAGCTCCCAATAGCAGGATATTGGTATAGGCTTCCAACAGTTTGAAGACCCGCAATACTTGGGCCCGCGTTGACAACCTTTCGTAACGGTTCGGGACTCGTCATTTCCTGCAGGCTTGACGGGAGAATTGGACCCCACGGTGTGCGGACATGTGCTGTATTGACAGTTTTTGTGCTAGGATCGTGTATAGGGGCAAGGCAGGCAAGGGTTTTATATACCCCGGTGTAGGTCAAGACATATTCTTCAGAGCTTGTCTCAAAGTCTGGTGGTAGGATCTCCCAATACGGGACTATCTTCGATTTATATAGGAGATTGGGTAAGTGATGAAGTGTACACACTTACAGACTTGTCGAAAGGGAGACAACATAGGCGAAGCTGTTGATTGATGATTTACATAATCATGGTCTGACTCGCCGGCCGAGTCTCGTGAGAATGTATCGGCTCATTGAGACGACCATACTCGCAAACGAAGATCCCTTGACTGAGAAGAAGAAAGGTCGCGTTTATGGTGGCTCAGGCTGACTGGGATGTACTGGAGCTTCCGTTGTACAGTGAGCGAACCTTTCGATTATACATGAATGGCATGATATGTCTGGTAGATCTTGACCAACATGATCCATCATAATATCTATTAGCTAAGTGTTATCGCCATACCTGTGTTTTGCTGCTCATTCTGAGCGCATACCATGAAATGATACCCCTAGGCTAGATCGTATTGACGCCTCTTCCTTACAGCAAGGACAATTTGCAAAATCGAGCTTCCTCATTAATGGCACAGAAGAGGCCCCTCGAGGAGCGTGAGCAAATGAAACTACTTTCGCATGCAGTGGGTATCTCCATCAAGCCTTCCCATTGATACCATTGCGCCTGTGACCTCGCTAAGTTTTGCAAAGATGGTTTTTTGAGCGCAGAATTGACAAACGTTACTCCTTTTACCTTCCCCTCTTACCTCCAGATCGCAATCCTGGTCGCCGACCTGGCTTAGGCGGGAAACCATAAGTGGCGATCTTACGCTCTTGCTCCATGTTCCTCACCGCGGGTGGTGCAATGACATTACCGCGTGGAACGAATGACTGGCCCATCGGACCCGGTGGCTGTGATGGTGCTCCCGTAAAGCTATCGTGCCACTGCACCATGTAGCCTTTGGGCGGAGGTGGTGGGTACACAGCTTGGCCCCATTGGTTCGAGGCGGCGAAAGCGGCGTGATGGTTTACTTGGGCTTGACGGATGTTTGCTGCGTTTCGAGTGTGTGCACGACTTACGAGATGAGTGTAGAACAAGTGGGCAGCCTGGATCTGTTCTCTAGGCATGATGGCGTTAACTTCGGGATGAGCGACAGCAACCAGACGCTTTAGCTCTGCGCCCAGTTGTTTCCCGTTCATTGTTGAGTAAAAGGCTGCATAAGGGTTTCCTGGTGGGGCTTGATTCGGAGCTTCCTCTGAACGCATCAGGCCGTTGGCGATATTGTTCACTAGTGCTTGTATGTCTTCATCAGCACGAGATAACGATTCGTCTATTGTATCAGCTGGCGATGGTGGGGCATCCAATGCTGTAGACTTGCTGATATGAATTGTATCGTCATGATCAGAGTCATTTGAATCATCATCTGGACCAGGAGGTACCCCACCATTTGCTAGTGCGAGAAAATTATCAATGTTCAATGCTGAAGACAACGACATCACGTCGTCGTCTCTTGTCGTCTCCTTGGGCACATCAGTACTACCTTCCGTATCGTCAATGATCGTCTCAGCGTTGGCCTCATCTCTGCTACCTTGGGCGGTTTGATTCTCCTGACTGGAATGGTCGACAGCGTGTGCCTCGGTTTCAATCACGGCATTGCTTCGGCTAGCGCCATTTCCCTCAGCAACGACGGGAGGGTTGGAATATGGGGTTACGTAGTTGGTTGGCCCAGTGTTAGCGTAGGGAGTGGTGTATGTATTCGGCAAGCCACTCGCATAGGGCGTGCTATACTGAGCTTGGCCGCCGGGCCGCATGTAGGGTTGGGCATATGCTCTGTATCGGTCGCGGTTCGCTATTTCTACAAGGATCTCCATCGCATTTCGATAGGCGGTGACAATCTCCGCAATTCGGCTTCCTTCAACTATAGGTATTCAATATCAGTCATACCCTACCGAAGCTAACAGGACATTTACCCACCGGAGAAGCCGCGAACCTCTGACACCTGCTTGCTTTCATCACTGTCCACACCTGTCGCAGATGTACTCGTAATCGCTTCGTCAGCGCTTGTAAGACCCGATGTCTCCGATGTTGTGTCCCGAGGTGGAGTTCCCCCATTCTCAATGGATGCTGCTATGGGTAATCCTCGATCGGCCTTTATACTCTTGACGACCTTCTCTATTCTCCCATCGAGTTCAACTATTGACCTTTTCCGCTTTAGACCGGCTCGGGGAGGCTCCACGCTAGTCTCAACTGCGGGCTTCATGGCATTGTCTTTCTTCGACCGAGGCGCCATGAAGTGCCCATATAGGCTTTCCAGCGCTACAAGTCATGCGTGTTGCTCCTGTATCGGAAAACATTGAAGTCAGAGACAATATCTGGTGCGTTGTGTTCAGAGTTGTGGAGTTCCACAGTCCCGACTCGAGCACCCACTTACCGAGACTTAGGGCTTTTGGCCGTTTGAGGCCGATGTGTAAACAATGCTGATGCAGGGCTTTGATGGTCGTATGATGGCCGCTGAATTAACAGTGTAGGCGCTATGGTTTGCCAGCATGCAAAGAGTTGTTTCAAGACGTTGACGGTAGAGATAGAGGGTGTGTAGTGGTGAGCAAGTTGTTGTGAAGAAAGAAAGAGCACCTTAGGGCAACTTCTTAGCGAGAGCTAGCCATATTCGACTACCTTCACGCATCTTCATGGCCAACGTAGCCTTCACAATTCTTTCCAGATGCACATTGATAGACTGGTCAGCAGGATTCGAAGCTCTCGAGCCACAGGACAGCTCGATAAGCTATTGACACAAGAAAGAAAGGTAAATACGTTGACGGACACGGCGGACTCGACGGAGAACGAAGAGCGCCGGCAGAGTCGGGCCGGATCCCGCAATTGACAGCTTGCTCTTTGGGATCACTCCCTCACACACATCCACACAATGCAGCTGTCTTTTCAATTTCTGTTGTTCTTGCTGAGTGCGACGTGCGTTACAGCAGCTTCATCATGGGGATTTGATGATGCTACAGTCTCGGTACACGGGAAGCAGGCCGGTGTAGGAGGCCTGAAAGAGAAGTAAGTGCCGCTAGACGGAGAACCTTGCGGACGCTGAAGCTGATGTGCTGCGACAAAGGATCGCGGAGGCTAAGGCATTATCGAGGCCTGTCCAATTGGGGTCGACCGATAGTCTCAAAATACTACTCACAACGAAAGAGGGAGGCAAGGCGAAACGACCTCATCAAGCCTTCCTTCTCGTCAAGGACGTGAAGAGCAATTTGGACACATCCTTCGCGTTCCAGGTCAAGGAAAATGGGAAGGGCAAGGTAGAACTAGTACGTCTCTGAAAGCACGGCCGCGCTATCATACTGACAAGGAGCGACTAGAGCCAGAAGGACCTGCCCACCCAGCTTTTGTCTTCTTCAGGTCCACTCGAAGCATCTTTAGTCATTGCGTCGTTCGGCTCCTCAAAGCCGTACAACAGCAAGGCTTTTGACCTAGAAATTGAGCTCGAGTCTCCACTGCCAGCCCAAGAAAAGCCACTACGTTATGGCAAGCTGCCCGAGATTCACCATATTTTCAAGTCAGACCCTACGAGTCCCCCGAAGATTATTACGGTAGTCTTTACAGCAGCTGTAGTATTCACACTTCCATTGTTGCTAGCCACGGTACGTACAAGATCTTGTCTTAAGTGGGCAATTCACACCAAGTACGACATGGTGCTGACCGAGTGTATTACAGTGGTTGAGTCTCGGCGCAAATCTCAATCATATCACCAAAGCATTCAGCACTTCTCCCATCCCACATGCCTTATATTTCCTATCAATCTTAGCAATGGAGGGGCTTTTCTTCATGTATTACACGTCATGGAACCTATTTCAAACTCTGCCCGGAGCTGTTGGGATAGGTCTGATAACATTCCTGAGTGGGAGTCGGGCACTACGAGAAGTTCAAGAGCGAAGATTGGCAGGTTTGCGATAAGCCATAGCTTAATCCATGGCAGCAGAGAGTAAATTGACCGTCGCGGAAATCAGCATACATGGCGCGACTGTATACTAAAATGTGTCAAAATAGAAAATAGACTTGAGTGAAACGGCTAGCATTGGGTGCTTTCTTTGGGGCAATACGTCGGACGCTTTCCTGGTTGTCGCTCGGTGCAAAGTCAACAGATTTAAAGACCAGCTCATGGTAGCCAGCATAGTCCTCGCGCCAACTGCAGTCCACCAAACTCCATCACAACCCCACAATCACCACCAGATCCACAACCCACAATCTGCAATCCAACGGGCTATAGCCCATTCATCGCATGAAATGTCTTGCCATCGGTGCCCCATTCGGTGCCCTATATCCAGTCAGCGCTCCAAAGCACCAACAACATTTTCAGATCCACCTACCCACAATCCCATCGATGATGGACCATCACCCCTGCATGAAGCGTCAGCATTCCCCTCTTCCTCCCAGTCCAGAACGGCTCCCACTTACAATCCTCGAAAACCTGGTGAGGCGGGCATATATCTTGCTCGAATCGCGCGCGAATCTCTTCTAGGAGAGCCTGCCTGGGAGCTTTCTCGTGTCTGTGTTCGAATTTTGCTTTTAGTTCGGCGAGTGTGTTCTTCCTGTTACCATTATGAGGAGTCTGCGTTTTGAATCGTGTGACGAGGGTTGGAAAAGATAACTCGTACCTTCGCGTAGCCTGCACCCTTTCAATTGGTAGCAAGGACGGATTTTTCTCCACTGCTTCCCAATCGCAGTATGTCGCTTTAAGCGAATAAGCCTGCTTTGCGGACATTGCTTAATTCTTTGTTAAGTTGATGTTTCTCTAGACTGGCGCACAGAATCTGTTGTATTTTGCTGCTGCCTATTTGGTTCCAGATTTCTTTCTCGACCCGCCTATGAGAACTCGCAGGATCTCGATGCACGCTCAGGTAAAAGTAGGAGCCTGCCAGGTACGTGGAAGCTTATTGGATCAGGTCGGAACTCCTTTGTTTGCTACCTAATGAGTAAAATCATAGACTCCCAATCGTCGAGGACGGATCATGTCATAGCACAACTCAAGACACACAAACGCCTACAGGATGTACCATCGCACGCGCCAGCGCCTATTGTTCCTCAAGTCAGAGCCCTAGCCTTGCCTGATAGCTCTACCTTCCTTATTGATATTCTCGACCCTCTTCCACCCTATCCGGGTGTTATTTAGCCCGATCGCCACGACGCCAATGGTGAATGCATCCATCAACAGCGCCTTGTTCCTGAGCCTTTGGACCTCCGCGTTACATTTCTCGCCTTCTCGAAATTCCTTGTGGCGCGCATGGTGTGCCTTTGTGTTCTGGTAGATACCGTTCGCGGCCGCTAGAGTAGTGACGCATGCGAGACCGGTGTAGAGAAGTTTTCTGTTCTTGTGCTTAGCCAGCTTCTCGGCTTCTTCGGCGGAATCGTAGTCCGAGTCCGAGTCGCCGCGGTGGGATTTGGATTTACTGTGGGACCTTGATTTGTGTGGATTGTCATTGCAATTTTCGCTACACGGGACTATCTTGAGACGTCGGTCTGAGTTTCGTCGGGCCACAGCTTTAGAGCTCTTATATTCCGAGTCGGATTCGGAGTCGTCGCTGCTATATTTGTCTAACAGTGTCAGTGCCCGCATACGAGAATGTTGATTGCCAACAGACCTTCACCACGGAAAGCGACCTGGCGCCTTTGATGATCGGCAGATCTGCTCAATTGACGGGGCCTTCTAATAATTTCATCTTGCCGTATAGCCAGATGTCCTTTTGGGTCGCGTGAGACGTGCCGACGCTCGACATACACTTCGTCGAGTGAGCCGTCACGAGGATATCGTTCGCGGCTTCGATCAAGGCGACGAGGTCTAGGAGAAATGGTGTCTTCCGGCGAACTTTCGCGGCTGCGATTTCGTCGACGAGGCCGAGGTGAGCTGGCGTCTGCGAGTGAGCTCTCGTGGCTTCGGTCTGGGCGATGGGTTCGAGGTGAGCTTGTGTCCTCCAGTGAGCCTCCGCGATTTTGGTCTACTCGACCAGGTCGGTATGAACTTCTGGGAAACGGTTGGGCGACCGCTGCTCGAATGGTCAATTAGGTCGGCGGTATGACAATGGTTGGATTCTTGGACTTACTCGTGTTGTCGTAGTCGGGCATATTGGCTTTAGTAAAGAATATAAAGCTCTATTTGGGACACTGAGCTTCTTTTTCTTGTTCAATGATATGCAATCTGGAGCGCTCAAAGATGACCAGCTGGCATGATGAGACGCTGGAGCTATAGGAGATTCGGGGGATTCACAGGATGTAGAAGGATCGAGGTAGGATCGAGGCGGTGGAGTTGGAGGGGAGTGATACACCAAGTTAGTTTCACATCCTGTGCGACCGCACCCCCCATATTGCAAAAATAAAATTTAGCTCCAGCTGTGACACTCGAAACAGCGTTCACGTTGTTGGCAGCGCAGTGCTGCGGTTCTAATTGAATCGCACCTGGTCGGGTGGATTCGAAACATTGCTGTTGATCCTCCCGCGCCCTGAAACTACACAGCCCAATTGCGACTGCGAGTCTGCGACAGACGTTGGTGCGGATTGCGGGAGACACTGCCATCGCTCGAACATAATTCATGTCCTCCAGGATTGTTTGCCGTTCTTTACCTAGGTTGCAAATTCCTTTGGCACAGGTTATTGCGCAGTTGTGGTCCAGAGGTCGACAGACTAGTAGCTGAAGCGTACCTTAATTGCGACTCGTCGTCCGATACAGATATGTTGAGATCCTGCACAGTGTGCAACCAGGTATGTCGCTGTGGCCGCTCTTTTCAGCATACAATTCTGAAGGGACTTATCCTCTTCGAGGACTGATCAGGTGAAATTTATCAACCACAGCGAAACATGCTGCAAGTACGGTCAAGGGAGAGCGCGCTTGATAGAGATATCATAGAAATGGCAAGATATCGAAGAAAAGCTCGGCTTGGAGCAAAGCAACCCTTAGAGCCAAAACATCTGGTCTCACAGTTTGAACGGGGCAGCTGCTGTTATTTCGACCTCTGTAGTAGACACGGGCAGCCAATCCACTCGAGGTAGACCTTGTGACGGCAAAGAGGACCACTCGCAACGTTGTGTCACTGCTCTCGAGAGGTGGTATCATATTGCTGCAGCATGGGGTTAGGTCTGGAAAACATCGAAAGAATCGAAGTGACTAGGAGCATTATGAGACAGTTACTACAGATATTATGATGCTCAATTGCCACATTCGAGCGGTGATTCATCTGCACGTAAAGAACTCCAGCCTGCAACTTCTGCCACAGACGGTGAGTGGTAAAACATCACTGAAGATGGGAATGAGAAAAGGTTGGTTATTTGAGATCCTCCTAGTTTGTAAGCTATGACAAATCCGGTTAACCCCGTTGCTATGGCTCTAGTGCGGGGAAACATCAACAACGCTATGATAAACATCAACCAAGTTCCGCACCTCAATGTTTTGACGCTTTCAACAAACAACACCCACCTTTGATTCTGGTAACTACTGCTCTGAGTTACACTAATAAACGGCATCAAATGGTCGCAATAACCACCAAACGCAAGAAACCCGCCGATATGCCCGACTCCCCTCCCAAGCGTGTGATGACACGCGCCCGTGCTGCCAAAGGAACGGACGATGAGCCTCGGAAACCCAAGACTACAAAGATCGCCACCCCTTCCACGAAGGCTGTCGTAGAGAAGAAGAAGGTGGCACTGCCGGCCAAAGCAGCAGAGCCCCCAAAAGCAACCAAGCGCAAGACCAGAGCCGATGATGAAGTTGCCGAAACAGTCGAAGAGGCTGTCGTGCACGAGCCTGCGACTGAACTGCAGCATCCAGCCCAGCCAACGAAAGCAAAGGGCCGGTCAAAGAAGATCACCCCAGCAGTGGACAAGGAGATACAAATAGCAGATGCGCCAAGGACAAGAACTCGCCAGCCCAAGCCGCCAGCCACGGAAAACGTCGAGTCTGAGGCTCCAAAAACCAGAGGCCGGAAGAAGAAAGTAGGAGAACCAGCGACAGTAGCACTGGAGTCCCGAGTACAGGCAGAGATGGTTGCGCCGGAGCCAGTGAAAAAGACCATACGTGGACGGCCAGCCTCCACTACGACAAGGGACACATCAAAGATAGCGGCACCAAAAGCCAAGACGGCTCCCACGAAAAAGAGAGTCAAGTTCGAAGAAGTTCCAGACAAGGAAAGTATGCCGGTGGAAACAGCGGTGCCGAAAAAGTCTGCCATGAAGCCCGCAGGATTGAAAGCAAAGCCAGTCCGCATGCCTGCCTCGGTCCGAGCCTCCACTACTCGCGGTCGAAAGGGTCCTATAAAGGAGACCCAGGAAGCAGAGAAGAAAGAGGCACTGCCACTCTCGCCCAAGAAGGTTGTCCAAGTCGCTAAGTCCGACCCCATAAGTGAAGATGAGCTTGCAGGCGAGAAGACTCCTGTCAGAGCTCTTAGCAAGTCTCCAGCCAAGCGACCTATTAGTCCAATCAAAGACATAGGGAGTGTCTCCAAGTTGAATCTATCCCAACTTGCCGAGCCATCGTCACCCGCAAAGGCTGTATCATCGAGTGATTTTGCAAGCCCTGCTCGACGGCCACCACCATCACCCTTCAAGGACAGCCTGAAGAGCTCGCCCCAAAAGTTGAGTCTTGGAGATGGTATTGCACAGCCTGTGCTATTGTCTTCCCGTACACCCATGAAGGCATCTTTACTACAAGCATCCCCTAAGAGGGGTGTACTCGCAGACAGTGCGATAAAACCAGTGTTACTTGCCACGAGATTCCCTATGAATTCTTCCTTGCTTCAATCTCCCGCGCGGAGGCCACCATCTTCGCCCACAAAGGCGACAGTACGTGGCTCCCCAGACAAGTCTGGAATCATGGCAGCAGCCACCGATGCCACTGCTTCGCCCACCAAAGCCAGTCCGGTCAAAGCTCAAAGATCCTTAAATGAGCAAGTCACAAGCAGCCCTTTCCGATCCGCTAGACCACCAGAGCACGATTTTAAGATCCATACCATCACCGACGAGGAGCGAAACCTAGTTACAAGTGCCGACAAGGAGTCAGTAAGCCAGCCTGTGGATCAAGAGGAGCCTGACGTAGAGGCCGAGACTGCAAGCGTTCTACAAGAAGTAGGAGCAACGGTAAATGGATCACTAGCACCTGAAGACCCTACGTCAACGGAAGAACCAGATTATTTCGGGATAATGGATGAGATGGCAGAGAGTCCAGCTCCTCCGGAGGCCCCTGCAGTGTTTGCAGTTCCTGTGTTTTCGATTGGTTCCTCGTCGTTGAGAAGGACCTCCATCGAGTCGGCGGTTTCTGAAGATGAGCTTGCATCCCCACAAAAGATTTATGAGGCTACACCTCTAAGACGACATGGTATCTCAACCAAGGCCTCTGGCACGCCCGCCACAATCGAAGGCCAAAATACCCTGGAGCCTTCCAACGCCGACTTGTCGTTTACCCCCTTGGTAGACCAATTGAGTTCCTGGAACGCATCCAGTCCCGACAAGCAGAGCAGGAGGCCTCGTCAAGCTCGAGGTATCTTCTCGCTTGGAGGTGCAGATCACATTCCTGCAGAGGCGCAGAGTGTAAGTCCGGCCAAATCTTCGTTCTTCGACGATGAAATGGCTATGCTTGACAATCAGGACGACACGTCATGCGACGAACTGCTCATAGATCATCCCAGTGATGTCACCGCCTTGCAAATAAGCCAAGAATCAATAGCTTCCGAAGAGTACGGCGATGAGAACGCAATGCCATCTGACCCACATTTGCTCAGAGGCGTGCAAGAGAGCGACCACACCCTGACTTGTACGCCGGCAAAAGTGTTTACCCCAGTCAAGGCCATCCAACGACCGCTGGAAATGCACACTGTCTCCAAAGTCCCTCTGCGACCGTCAGCTGAGGATTCCCCAGTAATGCCTGTCCGCCAAAGAAGCCGGTCTTTGGGAGGTCCACTTGCTGTGGTCAGCCAACAAAAGACCAAAGAGCATTCACATGTGCGAGAGGAACAACCCGCTACACCAATCCTAGTGCCGAGTCTTGCCCCTCAAACGCCCAGCAGTGGCATGAAACTGGATGCAGAGACTCCAGGACGTACCATCCGGAAAGGGGTAGTGCCAGATGTCCTGAAGGGTGCTGTAGTCTATGTCGACGTCCACACTACTGAGGGCGCAGACGCAAGCGGCATTTTCGTCGACCTTCTGACCCAAATGGGAGCTCGATGTGTCAAACAATGGAATTGGAATCCTCGTGCTGGTATGGGTAGCTCTCTAGACAGTACTGCCTCGCCGCAAGGGACGTCCCCAGATGTCTCAGCCAGCAAGATTGGCATCACTCATGTGGTCTACAAAGACGGCGGGAAGCGCACTTTGGAAAAGGTTCGTAGCAGCAACGGTGTTGTGCTCTGCGTGGGTGTAGGATGGGTCCTCGAGTAAGTTACCATGCATCATCTCGATAGGAATGAATGCTTACCTTTACTAGCTGCGAGCGTGAGGATAAGTGGCTTGATGAGGCAGATTATGCTATTGATACGTCTCTCGTCCCTCGCGGTGGTAGCCGTCGCCGCAAATCGATGGAACCGCGCGCGCTGGCCAACTTGAATGGCAATCTCGTCCCTGCTAGCACCGCTGAGACTCCAGCGAAGCCTGTAGAGATCTCCCCAACAAAGGAATTTTTGAACTTCAATACACCAGCCTCGCGACGCGAAACATTTATCATTGATAGAACTCCAACCGAAGCGGCAGTGGATATGCCAGTGCCTGCAACACCTGTTGCAAGTTCTGCCGATGATAACATGCTCGAGGATGGCTCGGAGTGGGGTTCTCCAACTACGCCTTACTATCTCAGCAAAGGAGCTCAATTAGTCCAGCAGACTTGTCCTCCGAAGCGGCTGGCACCAATGGGTCTTTTCCCTATCAGCGGCAACGTTGGGGATCAGCCCGATGAGACGGTCCGAAAGAGACTTCTAGAAGCGAGGAGAAAAAGCCTGCAGTGGTCGTCGAGGATCAGGAGCCCACTGGGAAGAACGGTCAGCTATGGGAAGTAGACAGCTTGATTCGGTGCACGAGCGAAGCGGTGTTTTGGCGCTCGAACTTGCGTAGTCCTCGGTGTACGTTGTGGAGTAATGAGATTCTTTGGGTTCCAAATTGCTTGTATGTCCTCCAGCAATATGAAGACGAGATTGATGCATGTTTTTCGAAGTTGTTGGCAAATGTAAGGAGATTCTGTCGCTATTCCTATGCAAGATCCTTAATCAAACACTGCTCGACCCACTATCGTTGCTACTGCAAGTATGAAAACCATAGACAAACTAAGAGCAAAGCATGTGGGAGGACAGGAATGATCTAAAGGACCGAAAGCTGATGGAACAATATTCGCTCAAGGCTTTTCGGCGCTAGAGAATTTGAGGTCTACTTTTGATCTAAGAAGCGCATAGCTATGTTTCCAGGTAAGCTTTGGAAGAAAGGGCAGGAAAATGAGATTGAATGCTTGAAAGAATCGTCCTTCCAACCTTTGACTTACTTTGATACCATGCCTTTCAACTCTTCCTACTCACAAGACCATGCAAATGCTCCCGAAGGTCCTCCTCTTTTTTGCCAATCCTTTCGGATAGATCAGTTTTGATTTGATCTTGCGTAATTTGTCTCTTTCCTTGTTCAAGAAAATTAGATGGGTGCCGACTATATCCAACGCCATGCCCAAGTTCTTCGCAATGGGGTCGAATCTCATCCTTTACGACGTAAGTATCGTGATTCCTAATTTGCATTGCCAAAAAAAGTCCTCCTCGTCAAACGCTAAAGCATATATGGGTCTAATAATAGAAGCTTCTGTACTCTCTGCAAGGCATACATGCCAAAGATGAGTGATGATGCGGGCAAGATCATGCTACGATTCGTCCTTATCACCAGCCTTTCTCCTCCCTGTAATGACCCGCAACCAGAAACGCCAACTCAAGAGCCTGCTTCTCATTCAGTCTCGGATCGCAGTATGATGTATAATTGACGACCAGATCACCCTCCGTCAACCCTTCACTCCCACCCACACATTCGGTGACAGCCTCACCTGTCAACTCCAAATGCACACCTCCCAAAAAGCTGCCTTCCTCTCTATGGATCCGCAAAGCTGAGCTGACCTCGGAGAGAATGGATGAAAACTGCCGGGTCTTGAAACCGCTGGGTGTGCTCTTGGTGTTTCCGTGCATAGGATCGCATTGCCATACCACAACATGGCCGCTAGCTCTCACAGCGCGGATGTGTTCAGGGAGGAGGAATGAAACTTTATGCTCGCCGTAGCGAGTTATGAGCGTTACTTTGCCAATGGCTTTTGAAGGGTTAATGACATCGAGAAGCGAGACTAGCTCAGTTGATGCCATGGTAGGACCAACCTTGATGCCGATAGGGTTCTCGAGACCCCGGAAGAACTCGACATGGGCGCCTGTCAGTTGGCGTGTGCGGTCACCGATCCAAAGAAAATGTGCTGAGGTGTCGTACCAACCTTTGTCATCGGAGGAAGTGGTGGTTTCTTTCTCTGGGTGGTGACCGTTCATTTGGTGCGAGGACTTTAGCGGTGGAGGCTGCAATGATGGATGGGATGGTGGATGTCGCAGTTTTCGGGTTAGGCTCTGTTCGTACTCTAGCAGGAGTCCTTCGTGACTCGTATAGAGATCTACCGTTTCCAGTCCACTGGCCTTGTCTGCACCTACTGTTCGCATGAAGCGCAAGCTGTCCGTTATGCTGTCCACGATGCGGGTGTATTGCTGCTTGATCTTGTCATCCTTTACATGACCCAATTCCCAATCGAGAGGAGAGTGCAGATCCGCGATTCCCGAAGCTAGTGATGCTCGTATATGGTTCAGAGTTGCAGCGGAGTGGAAATACGCAGATACCAGCCGCGAGGGGTCGGGAGTCCTATCTCCCACCTCCCAGCCGTTCCAAATGTCGCCTCGAAAAGACGGTATCTCTCTACCCTCGTACATTTCGGTCGGGCTAGATCTCGGCTTGGCATACTGTCCTGCCATTCTCGCAATGCGTACAACGGGCTTGTACGCTCCATAGATCAGTACCAGACTCATTTGAAGTAGAAGCTTGATCTTCGAGTCGATAGCACCTTCTTCACAGTAATCGAACAATTCTGCACAATCACCTCCTTGAAGCAGAAACGCCCTTCCTAAGGCTACATCTCGCAAAGAATTTCGTAATTTGACTATCTCCGTTGGCGTAACCAGCGGTGGAAGACGCTCCAACTGGGCAAGTGATCTGTTGACGGCTGTACGGTCGTCGTAGATCACGTCTTGTTTTATTGGTTTCCTGGTCCAAGAAGCCGGCGTCCATTCGGTAGTCTTGCCGGCCACATCGTCAAAGCCGTTGGGTTGCTGAAGCTCGCCAACCCTGACTTCTGCTGCAGCTTTCCCGCTTTCACTGAACTTGGGAGTTTTGGGAGGATCCATGACGCTGTTTTTATGTCTTTCTACCTACATGTGAAGGCTAGGCTTGACTTTGAAGAGAAGTCCAGGGATTCTGTATGGCTTTTTCTCAAAGGAAAATGAAAACGAGACACGATATGGAAATACAACGGTCTACCACACGCTGTGGTATGCAGAGTAATATCGTAGAATACTTGGAAACGTTGGTAAGAAATGAATTCCTCTAGGACTAAAAGGCGCTAGCCAGATTTGTCGTATTCAGGACTCTTGCACATCCTTGGCACTGAACATTGAAATTTCCCCCCCCATTTCTGTGAGAATCTCTACACAGTAGTCAACTTTTTTAGTCATTCATCTTCTACAGCTATATATTATGTTAAGCGTAGTTACTTATCGCTTTAGTTCAAAGATTTTAAAGATTTTAGACGTTATAGATTTATATTACTGGAATAGTTACATGCTACGCAGATTTTGCGCAGGAATTCTCACAGAAATGGGGGGGGGGGAATTTCAATGTTCAGTGCCAAGGATGTGCAAGAGTCCTGAATACGACAAATCCGTCTCTACCGCACTTTGAAATCCTCTCGGCCTTACAGCCTAACCAAACCATCGCAACCATCCATCCCTATTCCTTTCCCACCAATCGAAAACATGGCAGAACCGCAGCCCTCTACCGTCCAAGAAGGCATGGACACCGAAGGTCCTCCAGCCCCTGCAAGTGCGGAAGACCGTAAGACCGCCGCAGCAATGTCGTCTCTCGAGACCCATGGCGGTGACGAGGAAGTGAAACCAAATAAGCACATTGACCAAGAAGCTTTGGGCAAAGCGATCAGCAGGTTAGAATTGGCAGACAAGGCAGGCAGGGTCGCTGCTGGGGAGAAAGGGAAGAGCGAGAAGGACAAGGAAGAGCGGGAGAAAAGGGCGAAGATTAAGGTGGATCAGGCGGATGTAGGATTGCTAGTTGAGGAACTGGACCTGAGCAAAGTAAAGGCTACGGAGTTGCTGAAGGCGCATGAGGGGGATGCAGTTAAAGCTATGACGGCTTTTGTGAGGGCTACGGCTTGAGGGAAGTCGGACCTTGGGAATAAGGACTAAGTGCTGCCGGTCTGAGTCAGATGGCATGGTCTGAGAGACGAAGTAGTTTGGAGATCGACTTCATCCTTACTCGGAGACGAAGCGCTAAGGGGAACATTTGGCACGCCATCCTGCGCAGAAGATATACCTCGAGTGCCCTGGTGCAGGTTGAAGAAAGAACAAACAAGAAGAACTTGACTACCCAAATGTGGGCGCGATCGTCCGGGACCATTGTACCTATGCACGAAAAGCTCTCAGAAAGGGCAGTGTCCAATGGGACATTCTGCTTTGATTGGCCGCGTCACGGAATTCTCGCAACAAGGCAAGGGATTTTCCTCGTGCCACAGCCTCACTATCAGACAAAGTCAGTGGCACTCTAGGGGTACGGTTTTTGAGAATTCTTTTATATCACAGCTTTCGAAAGCAGACCTCTAGTACAAGAAGGGACGTATCCACGCTGTTGTGGGCAAAGTCTTCGACTCCCAATCAACACATTATAGAAGACCCTGAGAGGCCTTTTATTCAAATGCAAAGCGTAGCTTGAGTATAGCAAGAGGATTCGTTTCCCTAAACCGCGCGCAACCAGATTGCTAGGATCAATTTCTCGATTATCTTATAGTCCTCACATCCACTGCTACAACTACTCTCCTTCCATCTCTGCACACATAGTTCGCGCCAGCAGCTATCGGAAGCGACGTTCCGAGGGTACAGTATTCGCGAAGTGCGTATGAGCTTGGGACTTGATTTCAGTCTCTCCCTTACTCCTGCGGCCCCCCGAGCGCGGCGTTGAATCCATAGCTTTCGTCTGAAGGTGTTGATTACGCGGACGAGGATGCTATGAAGGGCCATGTCCGCTTGTACGCAGTCAATTTTGAATTGTTCCCCACCCAATTTCAACCATCACCTGAACGATCAGTCATGCTGTCATTGCCTTTTAGCAACTGATCGAACGGTCTCGGCTCTTCCCCATTGATCACTGTGAATCTTAGCAAATTGTCGAGAAAAGACTAACAAGCGACGCCCTACCTCGTTGGTACAGTATGTAGCTCGTCACAACCACAACTGGAGTGCCTACCATGATCCCGAGCCACCTTTGCGATATCAGTAGGATGAGCGACAAAGGGAGGAGGTGATGGCAC
>JAABUW010003753.1_pt1 | contig 21279 bp, 19 predicted proteins | sample 5560081 | NCBI WGS metagenome assembly JAABUW01 (sample SAMN10711882, study PRJNA513363) | rock metagenome | isolation source: Antarctica rocks | place: Antarctica: Victoria Land, Knobhead sud
TTCTCCGCAACATGCTTCGCCAACCAAATATACCCATTAACCCCCAAAATACAATCAACCTCGCCACCCCTCCGCGTCTGAATCGTGAAAATCTGCCGTTTCGCCCGCACGACCCCGCTGCCGCCGCCCATCCCGCTGACGCTGAGGAAGTAGCCGTTGCGGAGTTTGCCGTACTTGAGCGAGCGGGTGTGCAAGCTTGCGGAGCCGTCGTGGAAGAGCTGTTGGACTTCTGCGACGAGGAGTTCGCCTTCGGAGAAGTAGGAGCGGATGTTCAGCTCATCTACACTCGTGCGTTTCCGCAATATTCCTCCTGGTAAATTGATGGACGAGAGGAGTAGGTTTGCGAGCAAGGGGGCCGCTACGTCCACTTTCCAGCGCCGGGATTGGACTTCTACGATGCGCCCGATGACCAGTTCGCCGATTTCGGGGGTGTAGCGGGCGCGGAGGGGGATTATGCTGAGGAGTTTGTTTGTTTTTTGGAGGGTGCCTGCGAGGGTGGAGTGGATGCCGGTTACGGAGTTGCGGTCTTCGAGGGGGAAGGTGCCGTGGCCGCGCATCCATTGAGGGTCTTGGGTTACGAGTTGGCCGGGGGTGAGGATGGTTTGGGAGGTCCGTTGGTGGCCGGTGGGGAGGGAGTCGATGTTCATTTCATCTTCGTCTTCGAAGTCGTCGTCCAGTGAGTGGCCATATTGTGGTTTGTTGGCGAATGGTGCCGGCGCCGGAGCGGGTGGTAGCACGGAGATGGGCATGTTGCCTTCTTTAACGTCCTTCGTCAATACCAGATCCGGAAGCTATTCTGTATACATATCTTTTCCATGAACTGAAGTCGAGTTTGCCGCCACGTGATCTACACATTTAAAGTTCGAAATCTTGGCTTGGCTCTTCTCAAATCCGAATATACAAAAAGATATGACTCTTCCACCTCCTCCTCGCCTCACACACCACAGCAACCATGCGCCCCATCCTCCTCCAAGGCCACGAGCGCGCGCTCACCCAAGTCAAATTCAGCAAAGAAGGCGACCTCCTCTTCTCCGTCAGCAAAGACCACACCGTCTGCGCCTGGTACAGCGCCAACGGCGAGCGCTTCGGCACCTACAAAGGCCACCAGGGCGCCCTCTGGACCGTCGACGTCGACCCCACCACCACCCTCCTCGCGTCTGGCGGCGCGGACAACACGATCCGATTATGGGAAGTGCGGACTGGGCGGCTGCTGAAGACGTGGGAGTTCTCGACGAGTATTAAGCGGGTGGAGTTTAGTGAGGATGGACGGCAGTTACTTGGAGTGACGGAGAAGAGGATGAATCAGCTGAGTACGGTGATTGTGTATGATATCAAGCAGGATATTGAGGCGGAACAGGATGATGAGCCGGCGTTGAGGATTCTGGTGGATGAGCTGCCGAAGGTTACGGTCGCGGGATTCAGTTATCTGAATAAGTACATCATCACCGGGCACGAGGATGGGAGCGTGACGCAGTATGATGCGAAGACTGGCGAGGAGCTGCACAACTCGCCGTCGCATGAGGACGGGATGCAGGTTACGGATTTGCAGTGGTCGGCGGATCGGACGTACTTTATCACTTCGTCGAAGGATAAGACTGCTAAGCTCCACGCTTCCGACTCGCTGGATGTGCTGAAGACATATACGACCGATACGCCACTCAATTCGGCTGCTATCACGCCAGATCCGGTGCAGTATGTTATCCTTGGCGGTGGACAGGCGGCTATGGATGTCACAACAACGAGCGCACGGCAGGGCAAGTTCGAGGCGCGCTTCTACCACAAGGTTTTCGAGGAGGAGATCGGACGTGTGAGAGGGCATTTCGGGCCCCTGAACTACGTGGCTGTTGACCCCACCGGCAAGTGCTACGCGAGCGGTGGTGAGGACGGGTACGTGCGGGTGCACCACTTCGACGAGAGCTATTACGAGTTCAGGTATGAGGTGGAGAGGGAGAAGGAGCAAGGGATCAGGTTCTGATCGTACCGCGGTGGACTGGATGTCGTGATGAGGCATAGAACGATGGTATGGTCGGCATAGCACGGCGTTGCTGGCGTCTTCGTTGGCGTTGAGGGGTTCGGATGGAGGCCTCCTGATGGATAATGTTATGAACCTGACGTGCATCTCACGTTCGTAGAAACCCTGAAGAACCTGTTGACAACGGAGCCGTACTCCCACAAGTCGTTGTTATTTCCAAGCCACAGTCGCTGTCAGCATCCGGTCGGCGATAGTCGTACCACTCTCGCTCTTACTTACACTGGTCATGTCCTCGTATTGTACTTTGGGAGGTTATAGAAGACAATTAGCGGACCTTTCTCGGCCTCGATTTCAAACCCATCGCGGCTGTGCGGCTCCCTTCATCGATTGCGGCCCGCGATGGAAGTGCCGCATCCTGCCGGCCCACGAGGTCGGCGAGCACGAGTCATCAGACATGCAGGTCAATCTGACACGAAAATCATCCACCTGTACGACAAACAGTCGTTCCACTCATATGTGTCACGAGCAAGCAGCGCAAGGCTTGGTAACCTTCGGAGACCATAGCCGCGAGCTGGCTCGTCTCGAGGTACAATCTTCTTGTGCAAGAACAATGTCGTCACGATTAAGCTTTTACCGATTTTCTAATCCCAGATATGTGCCGGTTAACCGTCTAACCAAACACTCTTCGGTGGTATATCCGTACATCTGCTCCGGTACCTTAGGCTTTTCGGCTTTACACTATGTCCACCTCCCTGGTAGATAGACTACGTACGGACGGTACTTTGGGTTGGGTGATTTGTCGTTTCATCATATATGTGGCGTTTTGTTCTTCATATTCATCAACCTTTCTTTCTTTCTTCATCTCCTCTCTCTCATATACCTTCACTGCTTCGTCAGGACTTGATTGCAGTGGACCGCAGCAACAATGGACAAACTAGAAAGAATAATGTCTCGCCCGGTGGCCAAGGGATACCGGTCCAAAGGAGTTCAGGACCACACGCCACCTCATCTCAACAGCGAAGGACTTCTGGAGTTCTCTCCTGATGATATCGAGAATCCGAAGAACTGGAGCAAGGCCCGGAAGTGGTATGTCACGATCGTATCGGTGTTGCTTGTCGTCAACGCCACGTTCGCGTCTAGCAGTCCGTCTGGATGTCTCCGGAGTATCAGTGAGACTTTCGACGTCTCGATGGAGGTTTCGGGGTTGGTTATTACGTTGTTTTTGTTGGGATATGTGTTTGGACCTTGTGAGTACTATACGACAAATCATACACGAAACGAACGTGTGTGCTAATGGATGGTTAGTGTTCTGGGCTCCTCTGTCGGAATTCTACGGCCGAAGGTGGATCTTCTACATCACCTTCCTATGCTATTTCGCCTTCACCTTCCTATGCGCCTTCACACCCACGTTCGCTGGCCTGCTCGTTGGACGCTTCATCACCGGTACCTTCGCTGCAGCCGCTTTGAGTAACGCTCCAGGCGTCCTAGTGGATATTTGGGGACCAGTCGAGCGCGGGAATGCGATGGCGCTTTTCAGCATGATGACCTTCATCGGGCCAGCTCTCGGACCGGTCACAGGCGGGTTTATTGAGATCACCGTGGGCTGGAGATGGAACTTCTACGAGCTGATCTGGCTGGCCTTCGCCACAATGATCCTCCTCTTCACCATCCCGGAAACCCTCCCAAGCATGGTCCTCTTAAACAAAGCCAGACGCATCCGCGCATCCGGAATGCCTGGCTACGACAACGTCAAGGCCCCGATCGAAGTCACCGACCGCAGCCTCGTTGGCATCTTCAAAGTCGCTCTCGTACGGCCCTGGATCATCCTTTTCGACCCGATCTCGCTACTCTGCGCCATCTATATGTCGGTGGTGTATATGCTGCTCTATATGCTCTTCTCAATCTACCCGATCATCTTCCAGGAGAAGCGCGGCTGGAATGCTGGTGTTGGAGAACTGCCACTGATCGGAACTGTCGTCGGAGCCATCCTAGGTGGGATGTACGTGTTCTACGACTCGTATCTGAACAAGAAGAGGGTCCTCGCTGGCCACCCCTTGACACCGGAGGATCGACTGCCGATGGCTATGATTGGCGGTGTTCTGTTCCCGATCACCATGGTAAGTTTTGATGGATAAAAGGCTACTGTTGACAGATGTCAGCGGGTCTCATTTATACAAGACACGGCTGACTCTTTTCTGTTCTGTAGTTCTGGTTCGCGTGGACGGGCGAGTACAACTCGATTCATTGGATTGCCTGCACCCTCGCGGGAGTCTTCTTGTCGACTGCGATCTTGTTGATCTTCGTCGGGTACCTGAACTATCTGACAGATACGTACTTGATGTACGCCGCATCTGCGCTCGCAGCCAACACCGTCGCACGTTCTGCGGCCGGAGCAGCAGCACCACTTTTCACGAACTACATGTTCACAGCGCTCGGAGTCGGACCCGGCGGCAGTTTGATCGGTGGTGTTGCGTGTCTGCTCGCTCCGATCCCATTCTTGTTCTACAAGTACGGCAAGTCGATCAGGATCAAGAGCAGATTTGCGCCTACGCAAATTCCCTCCGAGAAGGACGAAAAGAAGGATGAACCGGCCACCGAGAGACGGAGAAGCCAGCTCAGCACTTCGAGCGAGGAGGAATTGGAGCTGGACGAGGAGATGGGTGTACCCACACGGTTCGATTCCGAGAAGTATACTGGTCTCGACAAGTCGGAGTCGCATAGTCCTGTGCACGAAAGCGCGAACGAGGATAGATTTTTGACAGCATCTGGGCTTGAGAAGGCGGAGGGTGCGCCTGTATGATAGCTGCAGCTTCGAAGACCCACCTCAGCCGCTGCTTGGCCTGGTGATTCACGCTCCATCTCGAATGAAGATTCAAGCATCTTGCTCAGCCGCATCCACTCGATAAACCCTTGTCTTTGACTTTCAGAGTCAAGGGCACAGCAAACTACATCCTCCGCCACCAGAGCGATCGGACCGAGGAGGCGATACTTGTCCAGCTTCTCACAATCGTCGAGCTTTTGGAGCAAAGACTTCTTCGTGCCGCTGTAACTGTTGTACAGCGAGTATCCGGGTTCAAAAGTCATTTCGCCTTGCCTTGAAGGATCCGGCAGACAGCATCTCCAGCCTTCATGGAAGGGCCAGGCAACGCGGTGTGACTTCCCGGGAAGGAGGGTTTCCCACTGATCCTGACGGTCCATTTTGAAACTCGCAGGCGCTGCTTTCGACACCTTATGGGGCCCAACCATGATAAGCAACGGTTTCTCCTGGTCCGGTGGCGGGGTGTCGATTTCTCGACATTCTTCGGCGAGCTGTGCGTGAAATTCTAAAGATCTGGCGTACCTGCCGATCGTCAGAGGCTCGGTGGCGTAAAGTGTCAAGTCTGCATCCAGTCTTATCATGTGGTTGTCCCACGCTATGCCTTGCTCTGGCACGTGGATCCGGACGCCAATGTAAGGCTTGTCCTTGATACGCTTGACGGTTCTAGAGTTATTGATAACTTCACGCCAGAGCCGTGAGACATGTCGCGCACGGAGGAGCTGGTCGAGTGGGAGTTTTTCGAATATTGCGTCTAGGAGCTCGACTGTGTTTATTACTTGCTGAGTCGCCGACAACATCGTGGGCGGTATATCGAGATCAAACCCTGTATAACTCAAATCACCGCATTGAACATGCTTGTTACTTTGTGGTGCTCGCAGGCGGCAAGATGTCACGCAACCACTCTTCGACCCTTCGCTCTCGTCTTCCTAGGATGGACCACCGCTGACACAGCCTTTGTTCCTACCATCCTCCTCAGTGGCTTTCATCATCGTCTCCAACGACAAGCGAACGCTAGCGTCAGCACCAGCTCCGACGGGCACAGTCATTGTGCCGGACTACGTTGTCAAGACTTTTGTGACGACTTACAGGACCGTTGTTGCTGGATCAGGAAAAGTTGAGTTGGATCGTGGTTCTCCACTGCGATGTCTTCGGATGTGCTGCGGCTGGGCATGATGTCGGCTCGGAGACTTAGTTTGCTGTGGCGAGAACGGTATGTGGGAATGTGAATGGCTTGGGCTGCTCTTGGTTAGACGTCACCGGGCTACGGGGCACGGATAGATACGTTCTTTAGCTCAAATAGACATGTACGTGGCTGCAATGTCACTTTCACGTACAACTTTATGCAAGATCGATCGCCGTTCGAGACGAGTCAGATTTCACTGTCGATGTATCGCGCTGATCTCCGACCAATGGTACGATTGTTGAGTACAGCATAAGTGATGGCCAATGCATGGACTGTGGTAAGCAAAAGGAGAGCGTTCAACTTGACTCGGTGTGTGGCTCTTGATTATCTTCAATTCGAAACTGAATCATGTGTGGCATAGAATTCAAAAACTTGTAGCACTTCTCGATGCAACTCTGGCGAGACTGATCAATCAGTCTTCTCCAGAGTTGTGCGCCATGCCCGCGGTGACATTGTCGTGGCCTTGCCGTCCTCCACCGTGAATACAACTTGGTCGAGCGCTACACCTCCATACCTTCGCCCTCCAACCATGAACCAGCTCTGGCAACCGGGGTCGTAGATGGTCGGCGGTAGGTCGAGACCCACAGGGTCTGAGACCATTCGGTAAGAGATCTTATAGGATGACTCGGGCGTTGTCTGAACCAGATCTGTCGGGTAGAGCCGTTGCTCAGTCTCCGGATAGAGCTGCTCGAGGGTGTCTGTGCCGTTGACGATCCACTTCTTCACGAAGAGGCCTGGTCTTCCGCGCTGGGTGGTCAGGATGATCTCGGTGTCAACTGCTGCGTCCGTGGACTTGTATGTACCCGCGTAGGTCTCTTCTGCTTGCGATCGTGCTGCCTTTTCGACTGCAGGGAACAGCGCGGCTGTGACGATCTCTGCTAGGACCTCCCGTGTTGTGGTGGTGTCGTTTCCGGCGGCGAGGATCGTGATCCCAACGTTGTGGGCAGGTGATAGAATTAAGTGGCTGCTGTAGGCTAGCACATCGCCCGTCTTGGTGTACAAGTCGAAGCCGTGGTCGTTCACGAGGTCTGGCACTCGGAAGATCTCCCACGGCTTGCCCACTGCGCCGGTGGAGCTTTCGATGAAGGACGACGGCTTCATCCAATCTCGAGTATCGGACGGTTTGAGTTGAGTCGACATGAGAATGCTTCGTCCGAGTTTGGCAATGTCTGCCTGGGTGCTGAAGTACCCACCAGCTCTGAGGTGGCATTAGTCTGCCGTCGTACAGTGGTAATGGATGAGGTAATATGACTTACGGTGCTAGAACGCCCAAGATGGCCTGATATCCAGAGCTGACACCGAGTGGCACAACAGCGCCGTCGAGGCTTGCTGGGTTCTCGTAGGTAGACTGTGTCATGTTCAACTTTTGGAAGACGTCATCGACCATATCGGACATGGAGCGACCCGTGATGTTTTCAAGTGCCATCGCAAGCAGAGCATAGCCGCCGTTGGAGTAGATGGGTGTCGTGAAAGGAGCATAGAGGGGCGAGGCTGCGGTGAAGCCATCAAGATACTCTACATTGGGTTAGCCTCTGCTCAATGATGGGTAATTTGACGGCGATCTTACGCTTCTTTGTGCAAGCATCTGTGGGACCAAGCCCACAAGGAGGTAATGCAGACTCTGGCAAAGGAGGGAGTCCGATAGCTACAGGCTTCTCGAATCCTAGCGTAAGAGGATCTAGTAGCTCTGCTGGTGTTGAATCTGCGCAGGTCGGTTAGCGCGGCAAAGGACCGAAACCCTGGTACAATCACGTACAGTCTCGGGGAACGCCCGCGAGATGGCTCGCCAGTGCCCCTAAGGTAATGTCATCCCAATCGGTGCAATCGATTGGGCCGTCGGTCGCCGAACATTTCTTCGCCGCTGTCTTCAATTCAGGGATGTACTTCGTGACAGGTTGGTCCCAGTGCTTCGGACCGGCTTCGATCAAGAACGTGTAGGCTGTGATGAGCTTTGACAAGCTTCCAATCCTGAAGATCGAGCTGTCTGTGACCGCCGTTACGCCTTGCGTGCTCTGTTTCAGTGCTGTGCTTGAGAATTGATACGAAAACAGCTCGTCGGGCGATGAAGTGTCGAAGATGCCGATGGCGAAGGAGTTATTGCTGGCTGCCAATGGTCCAAGCGGTGTTACACCTGTCGTTGTGATGTTGTCAAGGACCTCTTGTAGACTACTCAAAGCATCCTGCAGGACTGAAGAGTCGGCGAGGCCAGTAGGTGCTTCGAAGACAGGACCCAGAATTGCACAAGGTTTGGCCGCCGCGAACGATCCCAGAGCCAGAGAGAGAAGTAAAGATGAGTGGAACATCGCGAGATCGTTGTGCCAAGAAAAGAAGAAGAGAACAGTACTGTACTTCACCTATGAGGGGACGGAACGACGCAGTGAGGGTCTCCATCCTGTTTAATACTTCCACGGCTTCGTTCTCGCACTTCCTTTCTTGTCGTGGTTCGTACATAGCACCGTCCTGGTGCGTGGAACTCATCTTAAAGTTCCAGAGCGCCACAGCTGCGGTCTATCTCGAAGTCGTAAGATTGCAGCTTGTGACGAGGCCCACCTTGCTCGTGGGGCTTGGGCAACCTAGTTCCGACTGCGAGTCGTGTGCGGTCTGCCGAAGGAGTATATCGGGATGCTTAGCCTACCTTGATTGACGTTACTAAGCACTGCTGTTTTTCGAGCTCAAACGTTGATTCGCGGGTTCGTAAATACTCGTATTTATCTCCAAATAGGTTAGGCTGCCAATGTGCCCCGAATGTCTTCAGCCATGAGGCTCGGGCCATTGAGATGTATTCTTGTACGATATGAAACGCAGTTCAATGGTTGATCGTTTTGAAGTTCAGCGATGACTTATCATCTGTCCGGAGGGTACGTCCCACCAAGCCCCAGCTTGGCCTCTCGTCCGTTGGACGACCTCGCGGCTTGAGTTGAATCGGGACCCAGTCCTGCGACATACTCGATCCAACGTCCTTCCAGCTCGAAGCAGCGTCTCTTACAGTAGAGTCGCGTTTCCGCCTCCGTGAGGTCGTACCACGCTCTGTACAGCCTGTTCATTTCGGGGACATCCGCCGCCTTCTGTGGTGAGTCCAAGCCTCGCTCTTCTACAAACATGATGGACTCAGCCAGTGCAGCCATGGTCCGACTGTTCCAGGCCCCTTCTTGGATGCCACAATCTCGTAAGGTATGTACAGCTCGACGGCGCATGCTTGGATGTCGACATTTCAAGGCCACAAAATACACGGGTGACACTATGCCCATGTCCAGTGTGGAGGCGTGGCGGCATTTCTTGGGCAGAACGGCTTCAAGCTCGCTGGCGATCTCCAAGATGCGTTCGAAGTCCGGGGTATAACTGTCCAAAGCTCCTCCCTTCCATTGGTGAGGGCTGTAGAGACCATCAGCCGGCAGCAGATGTGATGGGTCTGAAGAACCTTGGCAGCGGCTAGGTCTTTCGGTCGCGTCAATCGAGGCAGTAGGTCCGGCATAGCTACGTCCCACTGACTTAGCGCAATCAGCTGCTGAAGGATTTGGTTCTCGAACGCTTCGTATCCTTTCCCGGACATCCCCTTGGGTGTAAAGCGATGCTCATCGGCAAAGTGAACCAGCTCAGACATTGCGGCCATACGCAGGTTCAGGTGTCGATGTGCCTCATTGGTGCTCCTGAACTCCGTGTCACCGGGTGCGCGGTCCATGATCGTGTCCATCACCGCTCGGTTTAGGTGGACTCGTTGGGCGGTGAAAAGCGACATCTGAATGTCGAGTCGCTCGAAAGCCTCTGCCAGAGGCTTTAAAGTGGTATCTTGGCTTGTGACGGCCGGCAGATTGCCTTGCGTCTCGCGGATGATGCTCATCCCGCCTTCAAGATGCGATTTTGCTTCCGCCCATCCAGTCTTTTTGAACTCAAAAGCCACAAACAGGAGGCAGGCCACGAGGATAATTTGAGTAGAGTCTTGGCCTTCCATTGGGATTCTGTCGTGAAGAGCTCTCATGGACATGCTGTAATGCCTCATAGCAAGCTCGTCATTCTTGCCATTTCCGTCATCCCTCTCCAAAGCACCCAGAGCAATGACTATTGACCGAACCGCCGGCTCCGTCATCGAGATGGCAAGCACATACCGTTCCCAAACACAAGAATCGAAGAGTCCTGCTAGCTTGTCCACCACATGGACCCGAAAGTGATAGTGGCAAGACTGTTCCTCGAGATTCGTGTCTGGTGGTTGCGATGTAGGTCGGACCCATTTCAGTGTGAGTTCACCGCTCGCGCTGGTGCTCGTTTGAGCTATCCGTATTGTTTCGTGGCCATCACACACACGATGTGAAGAAACGCAGCGTCGACAGGATGGCTTCTCTTCGCCGCATTTCACTCGCCGGAGTCTAGAGAGTAGTCAGTATAGGGTATGCCTGAAGGCAGTATGTGGCGTACCGGCAGTTCTTACAGCCTGCATAGTTCAGTCAGCTAGCTCTTCCAAACCATCGGGACCTTCTATGAGAACTCACCCGTCCTCACTTTGGGATTGAACCTCCTCTGCCTCGGTTTGGGTAGGCTCTTCTCAGTGGGACATGTAGGTTTCCGCATTTTCAAGTATGGCCGAGTGCTGGCATCGGGGCTCACACCAGATGCAGTAGGAAGTACGGCGGGATGAGCGACTAATATCTCTTTCGTAGTCGAGCACTTTTCGGGGACGGACCACATGCAGCCGGTAGACGGTTCGCTGGAAGGCAGCACTCAGCATATCGTAAATCATCTATGGCTGTGCATTGTTTTGGCAATGCATTCAATTTGCGTTATCTGCTGCTGCTCTTCGCAGCGTTCTCCGCGCAAGCAGAAGTCAAGATGGATGACTCGTCATACTACTGCGCGTGAAGCACATGAAACTGGTTAACCGGCTAGGTAAGGTGGTAAGGTAGCATCCAGGAGGGGTTCAGGTTGGTTGGTGGCTGCCACTGGAAGGCTAGAAGGCTCGAGGAAGGCAAATCAGAACTCCGAAATCATCCCTACCGTCCCTCGGGCTTGGGTCGGTGAACATGCTTCCGCTATCCGCATCCTGATCTTCAGTGTAGGCATCAACTGTTGGTAGAACGGGCATCCCGGGTGGAGTTTTTTCCATGAAGTGTGGACAAGGTGATGATGTGGTATCGAATATGGCGCAGCGCTTGCAGGGGCTTTGTTGCTCCTTCCAGTTCCAGCTGAGTAAATTGAGTCTTGGCAAAACGGCCGGTAGACAGGAATCCTTCCATTCTTCCTTCGTCGTCGAAAGCATCGAATCAGATTTGTTTCAGAGTCGATCGTGCCTCGGTGCACGTCTCGAGCGGGTTACTCATCACATTGACAGCCAGTTCCTGTTCTTTTCATAGAGCCAATGCTTCGACCTTATCTCGCCGGTAATGAGGCTCTTCGCGTGTCGCGCAAGGCACTCGGCTGGCGGTGGGACTGTGGGCAACCGCTTGTCACGAGGTGAAGCTGGATATCTGGTGGGCTCCTGGAGTCGATATCAATCCGAGTCTCATGTAGGAAGTGTGACCGAGTACTGAGAAAGAGGCGTGTACGCCAGATCCGTTGACCAGAGTCTAGCAGGCTGGAAGAACACGGACATGTATCGCAGTTATGCTACCAGACGTGTGTTTGAGGCCGAGACCATCATCCAGGACATCCCGAGACGCGCCTGAATCGACCGGTGTCTCTCGAGACTTGAGAGTATGTATGTTGTACCACTACCTCACATGGAGATACGTTCAAGAGTCGTGGTTCACCCGTGATTTATAGAGTTTTCGCTGCATTTCAGCGGCTGTTGGCTTTGGCCCCGAATGCCTGTTTCTACCATGCAGGCACGACAGGATGTCTACTTATTCTTAGGGCTAGGGCTGGCGGAGGTTCGCGACGTTTTGCTCAAGGACACAGTTTGTGTACTAAGAACTATAGAGCCTCTGACCCGTCGAGATGAGTGTGGACAATACAGACTGACGCATCTCCTCCGCCAGCCACCAGTTGCAAAGCAGTAATGGCAGCGACACCAAACAAGCATCAATCATTGTGGCACGGGAAGACTGGATTGTGATCATAACGTCGACATACTCGCCGGTCGTATCGAACGACCCGACTAATCATAGCCACGTAAAGACGATGGCCGAAGAAACCACTCTCGGAAAGATTGTCCACAACTGGTGGCTATGGGAGCTGCTATTTCGCCTGTTCAGTACTGGCTGTATCGCCTGTGTCGACTGGACCGGAGTCTGGCATGAAGGCTGCAGTATACCAAGGTCTTTTCGGTGCTGCGAACGATGGCCTGACCCCGGCCTGTGGCACCGGAAACTGCACATTTCCAGACTTCTCGTCACTCGCGGTCTGCAGTCGATGCGCCAACGTGACCGAACAAACAGTCCGCGAATCGATCTCGAAGAAAGGAGTGGACCGCAACGACACGTTCATCACGCTGTACGCAGCCACCTATGGGCTTCCTCATGGGATGAAAATGGGCTTCACGTACGGTGTCGATCCACATGATGACCCTCCCAGTCTCTCGTTGGGACCAGCAATGACATCCTCGACGAATTCAAGCTCCGCAGCAACGAAGGCGATGTTCGATGTATCTCAGCCTATCGTTGGAACCTTCATTCTGCAGTTTCCGTACGTGGACGCTGCAGGGTACGAAGGAGATTATACGTCTGCAGACCCCTTCGCACGGGATTGTGTACTATACTTCTGCGTGCAGACATACACCTGTAGCTCGACTAACGAGAAGCGGTCCACCGAAGTTCGGTTCGAGGTCCACGATCCAGACCTACTACCTATCAGTTGGGACGTTACGGGAACAGTTGTCATCGACACTGTGGTCTAAGGCTTGTTGAGGGAAAGTCTCAGAACACGACTTTTCACGTTCCAGCGGGTGCGATTGCTATCTCGTCGGCCTGGCTGAACAACACATTCGCGGGTGAGGTATTGATGGACACTTCGATTAACGAAAAGATGTTCGTTGGTGATATCCTGCAGCTCTTCTCCGAGACCGAAGACATCGACGCTCTGTTCAAGAACGTATCGACGTCGATGACAAACTACATCCGCACTCTCAGCCCGTCCGACGTCTCCTCGACAGTGCGTGGGACGGCATACAAGACCGAGACCTTTGTCCATGTCCACTGGCCATGGTTCATTCTTCCTGTAGCACTGTCAGCTATGGCGTGCGTTCTGTTCGTTGCCACGATCGTAGCAAGTATGCACAGTGGTATGCGAGTGTGGAAGAACAGCAGGCTACCGGTCCTATACCACGGTCTCGAGCCCGAGCTGCAGGCGCGCGAGAATCCGTCTATGGCGCGGATCGCGGCACAAGCGAAAGGTTGCAATGTTCAACTTCGGGACTATGACGTTGGGAGATTTTTGCTGGTGTCTCCGGGTAAGGGGTAGCACCCGTCCTACTGAGGGATTTAGCGTGCTCAACATCAGTCTGTACTAGAGTCGTGATACTGTACTATCAGTCTATCAAGTAGGCACATCAGCCAGTATACTCTGATCCTTGTCATGCTTGCTCGGCTTGATCTTGACCGTTTGTTTCACAAGCTACAGTACCATAGTGGTCGCTTTGAGGTCTCTTGCCAGCCGGGGTGTCAGGTGGTCATTCCAATGGTTCATGCGATCCTTCAGTAGTTTCGGGTCATCGCCACGTAGTCCCGGACGCAAATAGTTCTTCAACGAAGCTACCCTGAAACTACGAACTCTTGACCACTTCGACAAACAATCCTCTCATGGCCTTCAGGAACGGACCAACATCCTTCGACTCATTCAAGCTCAGAACAATCTCGTCGACCCGCTCCTTCTCCAGCTTCGGCTTCGTTAATGCAACATCATACTCCTTAGGACCCAGTCTCAGCTCAAACCAGCAGTCCTTGGCTTCGTCCCTTTCATCAATGCAAGTGAAGACGAACCGCAGCTGATCTTCAATCCCGGAAGCACTGCCTTCAATCCGTAGCCCCAGACAATGCTCCCAGAACCTCAATTCCGGGATGTTGTGGCGCGCTTGAGCCTCGAGACTCCTCTGGTATGCTGCTTGCGCTTCGCGTTGCTGCTTGATGGTTGATTGCAGGCTGCCGATGTCTTCTTTCAGCTGGTCTCTTCGTGCGACGTGCTCCTCTTTCTGCTCGGTGAGAGTCCGGATCGCATCGTGCATCTCCTCCGTTTCGGCCGCCTCTTTGGCTAGACTCTGCGCATGTGTGCTCGACTTCAACTCGAGCTCTGTGATCTCCTTCTCGCGCGTGCGTCGTTGATCTATGTATGTTGTTAGCATGGAGAATTGGAGTAGGTGTGCTATGTCTTCGCGTACCCTCCAACTCGGCAACCTTCAACCTGAACCCATTGCGCTCCTGTAGCACGCGTTTTCGCCCTTCTTCGATGAAGTCGTCAAACCTCACTGTGAACTGGGCCATACGCTCGCGCAAGTCGTTGAACCCGAAGTCGATGCTCGGTAGGCTATCGGCCATCGATGTTGTCGCGTGCGCGCCATATTGTGATTGTGAGCCGGAGAACGAATTGCCGAAGCGGTTGGGTGTCATGCTGAGAGTTGCCATGGTTTCCTGCGGTGTGTGGCTAGATCGTATAGTCGTGTGTTCCTCGTGTCGCTGTGCTGTGCCGTAGTGTCTCGCGACGTACGAGTGTAGAACTGAGTTGCGATATGCCAAGAGTACATCAACAAACAAGGATTAAGCTTTTCCTCGGCCCGCTCTGCACGTGTCAACCATGACTTCACTCCTCAGATCTTCTGCACTTTTCCTGACTCTCTAAATATAATGCTCGTTGCTCAAATCGTCTTGCTAATACACGGAATTTGCTGACGACGTCATCCTGATTGGATTCGATCATGTCCGGAACACCCTCTCACTTGGAACGAAGAAAGCGCTCAGGATATGGGTGACCGAGAGCGTGATGGCGTGGGTCACGGTTCACATGGACAGCTATTATATGATCCGGATGGCTCGAAATGGACCTTCGAACGCTCTACGGGCCAGTCGCTTGCCTTGTATCCCGTCGGAGAGCCACAGATCATCCACGAAAATCCAGCCGAGGACGAGATCTCCTCCTTCGATGATCAGACAAAGTTGCCTCCATCAGTCCGACTGCTAAACCAAACAAAGGCACTTATCGCGGCCGCTCCTGAACTACACGCAGCTGCTGATCTACTTGCTCCACTTACTCGAGTCTCGGAAGCAGCTACGCGGGCAGTGGCTCGTCACGATCCAAGCAAATCTAATCTTTTGGTCACGGCCAGGATATCCGATCAGGGCTTCAAGAAACCCGCGCAGATCGTTGCGCATGTCACGGGCCCGACAGGAAGCGATCTACGCTTGTCTCAGATCCAAACCCAGACGCAAGGTTGGGACGGAGCACGACTCGAAGTACCGATCGTCTACGGAGAAAGCACTGTGTGGGAAGGTCCTGGAGCGCCGATACAGGGATTTGTTGTTGCTCAGCCCAACGGCCGTGGAGAAACATATTTAGCCATCCGGCTTCTGACGAAGACCGTAATTTTAAGTCCAGTTCTAAGACGTGCTGTCAAAGGCACCAAGCCTCGCCTTGAAGCGAGCCTTGTTTGCGAGCTGAGCTACGCGGAGACTGGACAGAGCCCGCATGCTGATGTGGCGTTCGACCCTTGGACTTTTCGTCGCATTGCCTTCGTCGATGGATGCAATTTGTGGTCAGTGTGGGACCTACCTGATGGACACAGGTCCTCAGCTCATCGTGTGTGCTACGGCGCTCTCGACGATGGGGTTGCAGCGACGAAGAGTCATGTAGTAGACGATGGGTGGGCTCGCATCATTTGGATTTTGGACACGACACTGATTGCCGTCTGCAACAGAAGACAGCTAAAGATCTGCGAAGTATCGGATGGTGTCTCATTTGAATCCCGGACTATCGATGCTGGTCTTCAAAGAAACAAAGGCTGGATCCTCGACTTAGCAGCATTGCATGCGACACCTCGACTTCTTTTCACCTTGACTTCCACGCATCTACTGCTGTACAGTATGAATCGACGGATTGATACGGATCTAGAGGTGCGGCAATGCTTGAGGATTCATCACTATCGGTATGCCGAAGATATCAGTCTGCGCTTACGACTATTTGGAACCAAGAACGGTTCGTTGCCTATCCTTGCAAATTACACGCTCATGCTAACTAACGTGTTCCAGATATCATCGTTCTGATCAGCTCAGATATCGATCCGGTGGTCACGACTTATACGCTCCATATCTCGGATGACCAAATCTTCACCATCGACGATGCCGTTGAACTTGACTGTGCATCGTACATGTCGCTGGAAGCCGGATCGAGGAGACCTGTAGATCTGCACATTAGCCAGGTCTGTTATGCACAACGGCAACGTCGTAGAGTAGACGGCAACCTCGGCGCTGAGTTCGGACAAGAAACTGTGCAGTCTCGCACAATACTGGTGTTGGACAGCGCCTTCTCACTGCATCAGTGTTTGTGCGCCACTACGCCAGACCTCCACCCACCAACGTGGCAGATAGCATTACTAAAGAGCGCTGCAACAGCGGCGGCTGACGACTCGGTCATCGATGATGAAGATATCGAAGCATCCACCGATGCTGGGAAGACCGGCGAACCGGAATCCGCCTATGTTCGTCACCGTCGAGCTCAAGCAAGATCGAGTACGAGAAACCAATGGACGCTGGGTTACGAGCTGTGTGTACAACGTCTCAACAGCGTTGATGTCTCGCAAGTCACCGACGTTGACGAAGTCTTGGAAGAGGCACGCGATGCATTACAGACTAAGATCGATCTCAACACGATGCCGCTGAAGACTCTGAGAGAGCTTGCAGAGGACGAAGTGACCATATCCGATCTCGAGTGTGCCGGCGAGAAGCTCAAGAACATGCAACAATTAGAGCACAACGGCATCGTGGGCGGCCAGCGACCTAATGACGATGCAGAAGATGGAGTTGTGCGTTCGTGGCCGGCCATGCATGCAATTGCGCTCCCGTCTGCATATGGAGATATGAATTCGGTTCAGATTGGAGCCTTCCAGCGGTCCCACCGCACGCTACGAGATGTCTTTCTTAACGAAACCCACAAGGAGCTGCCAGAGTTGTTACAGTACACGAGAGAACAGTTAGCGCAGCGAATGGCCGCAGAATTGACGCTGGCAAGCCAAGTCTTCCGCATCGAAAGAGCCGAGCCTGAAAGACCTGTCAAAGAGGAACCCGAGAGCCAAACGTGGCAACTGCCAACGCGTTCAGCACATCTGACCTCATCCCAACTCACGCCGCCGGACTACTACGATACTTCTAGCCAACTCCAGCCTCCGCACCTACCAACACCCTCCGCCTCAACCTCCGCACCCCGCTCCACCGCAACCGCATCATCCTACTCCGCAGCCCAGACATCCGAGCAAATCACCCGTCTAAGCCGCTACACAACCTTCACCCCCACCTCCGCACCCTCAGCTCTCCCACGCCGCCTCAACCGCGTCCTCGCGCACTGGACGCCAGGCGCAGATCCCAGCACCTACGACTACCGCACCACCGCCCGATCCATCACCCAACACGAATCCCAAACACAAGCAGATGACGACCTCACCGAACGCGACCGCCTCCGCGTCCAGCGGAAAGCAGAGAAGCAACTGCGGCGCCAGCGGAGGGAGGCCGAGGCGGGGGACAGGATGAGGATGCTTAGCAACCAGGCGCCTGAGATTGTGGTGGCGAGTCAGCCGCGTCAAGCGATCAATTTCGCCAGTCAACAGACACAGGGAGATAGCCAGCCAGCGGCAGGGTATAGTCAGGAGATGGCGGCGAGTCAGGTGCTACCTGGTCGACACGGAGGGCGTGCGCCGGTGAAAAAGAGGCGGAAAGTCGGGGGATTCTAATTGCAAACGGAGGTGTCAGACCAAACCGCAGAAAATTCGGGACGATCTGATATTCTATTAGGGTAGCCCGACTGCGAGCACCAGATAGAACTGCCCGGCACCTCTAAGACGATGCGATAAGAAAACGATGATCTGTCCGCAAACGCGAGTAAACAAGTCTGAAGCACAATCGGGGTATCTCATCTCTTTCCACCACCTCCACCTCTCCATATTATTACTCTCCCACTTATTCCATATTCTGACTCAACCGCCTAATCCCGGGCACGCTTTCCCGCTCGATCGCGCCCTGCCCCTCGCCCCAGAAACAATTCACCATGCGTCTCCACGCCGGCACCGTTGGGATCTGTGACGGCGGGCGCACGTAGCGCTCGCCGCTCCCTCTCCCAACGGCCGCACCGGCGCCGCCTACAGCTCCGCCACCATTACCGCTTAGAATAGCTTCCGTGGCTGTCAACTTCGCCTCCCTACTCCTCCGCCCCCCACCCTCGTAACCTCTCACCGGCATCCTCGCCGACGTCCCACTCCCCGACCCCCTCGCCACTCCCCTCACACCCCCCGCCCCGTCCCGTGCAGGGACTGTCCCGGCATCCAATTCCACAGCACTAGGGTGATCCTACCACCCCCGTCCCTGCTCCTTGTACCCGCGACAATCCAGCGCCGGAACACTCAACCCATACCCCTCCGTCCTGCCCTCGCGGTCCTCTGGGTTCTTCTCCACCCTAATCGTGACATCCAACCCATCTAAGCCTGCGAGGCCAGTGCGCGTGAGACCAGAGGCAGCGGGGTGCGAGGCGCCGGCGTGCTGTTCGCCTTTGTGGATCGGCTCGCGTGGGTTTTTCGGGAGGACGAAGTCGGTGTTATCTGCTTGCGCTTCCGCACTACCATTGATTCCGTTGGCTCCGTTGGCTAGAGCGCCGTCAGCTTGCCCAGTGCTACCGCGGTGGGGATGCGATTCGGCGATAATGGCGTAGTTGCGACTGGGCATCGTGGCCTTGTTGTTCGCCGCACTCTTCGGCTTGACGCCTGGCTCGCCGGCACCGGGTTGTTTGTCGAAGAGCTCGAGGAGCGTCTCGTCGGTTTCGTGGTCGAAATGATGGATCTTGTTCCTTCGCGCAAGCAAGTTAGCGACGGCCTGCGGCGGCGGCTTGTTGGTGATGGCGCTGGAGACAATATTGGCGATGTAGCGGTAATCTTTCTCGGCCGGGATATTGAGCTCGGGCTTGCTGTAGAAGCGGCCGAAGGCTGACAAGTGGACGTCGCCGCCGAGGATGGTTACGCGGACGGAGTATTCTTTGGCGAGGTTTTGGATGCGGTGGATGAGGTCTTTGCGCTCTTTTTTGTGTTGGTGGGCTGTGTAGTGGTCGTCCAGATCATCAAGGAGATCGACACCACCGTCGAACTGGTTGAAAAGACCTCCTGCGACACCGAAGCGCTTGTTCAAGAAGCGGATGGGACCGACGAGAGGCGATTGCAGGATGTTCTCGAGCCATTGCAGACGTGGGTAGGCGATCGGCACACCAAGCAGGAGGATGAGATGCTTGATCTCGCCTTTGGAGGCCTCAATGTTACTCGCCAGCGTGCTGAAGAAGAGCTCGTAGGTCTCGGGATAGTTGATCTGGTGGCGCGTCCGCTCAGTCCGTGCATCGATACCAGCGAAAGCGATGCGCTTGCCCAATTGGCAGTACATGCTGCGGCTCCGCTCTTCGACGTATGGGCCAGGTCGTGGGCCGATGATGTAGGAAGGATCTTCGTAGGACGGCTTCATCACGAACGTGCGTTCGAGCTGCATTGGATCCAGCGGCTGTCCCTCTTTCGACATCGGGGTGCCCGGGGATGCTTTTGTACTGAAGTGGTGCTTCTTCGATACTGCGGTTGTGAAGGTAGAAGCAGGCGGCGGGATATGGTGCTGGAACAGCATATAGTACTTGTGCGCCACTCCACCGATACCGCGGAAGACGGCGCACTGCATGAAGTGGTCCGTATACGAGCCAAAACCGTCAATGATGTCGTGATCGTCCCAGATATTGAGCTGGGGAATCTGCGCGTTGGCTGCGGCAAAGGGCTCCGTGCCGTACCAATCCACGTAGTTGTCGAAATAGTACTGATCGCACCTAGAGCGCATATCTTCGTCGAACGGAAACTCGCGACGCTTCCTCGGATTCGAGATGGCAGTCCACGGCTTCAGCGGTCCATCAGTGCGCACGCTGTCGTTGTAGATCTGGTCGCCGCCGCCAATCATGACGTGGAAGGGTTGTTCGGCTTGCATGCGCAGTACATCGTTCCACAGCGACGGACCCTTCCAGGTCTCCATATCCGTGCCCACTGAAAAACCATTGCAGGAGTGGAACATGATGCGGAAGCTCTCATGCTTGGATGGGACGTAAAAGCGGCAGGGCTTGTCTGGGTTCTGCTTATGCAGCCCACCCGCTGGTTTCATGTCTGCGATATGGTAGGTCCACATGGCCTCCTGCTCTTGAAAGGGCAAGTCGATCTCATAGTTGAAGAAAGCCTTGCGCGGGTCCTCGCACAGCTTGATCGCGTTGAACGTGCGATCTCCCACTTCGCTATTGCTTTGGCCGCCATTGATGCCAGTCAAACCAGCGAAGCGGAGGCGTAGAGGAGCAGGCTGCTGGCCGGGTGTGGTGACGATGAGGACGCTGCCGTGCCATTGCGGGTTGGGGGAGTGCTCGTTGCTCATGCGGCGGTAGTTGAGTAGCGGCCCGCAGATGACTTCGGTGCCCGGGGTGGTGCTGACGATCTGAGGGCCATCGCCGACGCCGTTGACCTGCGCCTGAGGCGGGTAGTCGCCATTCGTTGTCATGCTCTGTGGTCGCCTGTTCAACTTCCTTGCGCCGTGAATGTATTAGACACGATCAGACCGCGCGTTGGTCTTGTAAGCTGGAATCGACAAGCTCCGGGTGTATAGAACAGCAGCGGCGCTGGAGATAGGACAGCAATGGGAATGAAGTGCAAGTGATAAAGGATAAAGAACAGGCGGGGGGTGTAACTTTAGCTGATTATCTGGAACAAGGCGTGCAAGGCGACTCGAGATTGGACGCGCTCGTGTCTTGGCCAACGTCGTCGATCTCAGCTTGCATAAACTTTTATGTGTGAAGGAGCGTGGCTGGATGGTTACACGGTCGTTATTACGTTATTGCATGTGATACCACGGGTTCTGGTGATCTACGAGTGAATGTTACTCTTGATGCGGACTGATCAGATGTCATTCTGTCAACTGTCCTCGCTGAGCAGTCGCACTTCCTGCAGATTGTCAAATGCAAGATGATCGCCATCCACCACGCTAAACCCGGCTGCTTTCCGGCTCGGCACCGGCTTCCTCGGAATAGCAACATCACATGAAAGCCCTAACCATCATCATCACCACCACCACCACCAACTCATCATCCAACACAATCATCACCCAAGATCACCACCACCTCCCATGGTTTCCG
>JAABUW010003754.1_pt1 | contig 21277 bp, 18 predicted proteins | sample 5560081 | NCBI WGS metagenome assembly JAABUW01 (sample SAMN10711882, study PRJNA513363) | rock metagenome | isolation source: Antarctica rocks | place: Antarctica: Victoria Land, Knobhead sud
AACCCGCAATTTCTAGGTCCGCAGGATCCTCAAGCATTGGCCGAGCATATCGTGAAGAGTCGAGGCCCAAGTGGCGAGAATATCGACTACCTGTACCAGCTTGAGGAGGCGCTGGATGGACTGAGTGTCGAGAGCGAGGATGAGCATATCAGCGATCTTGCTAGACGGTGTCGGGAGATACGGGCGCGAGAGCAGCGATAGATCGCTTGGACATCACTCGCGCTGAAGCTTGAATTAAGATCGAATTGAATGAGCAAGGTCTTTCAGTAGACTTGATGATTGTCCACTCTGTTTGGCATTCTGAATTCACGGCGGTAGCGCTGCAATAGGGTATCGTTCCACCCGGAGCCCGAAACGCCTTTTCTCCATTACCCGAAGTTCCACTTCAATCAACTTAGCCTTTCCATGCCAACTCCTCAATCTCGGTCCCTAATCAAGACCCGGCAGACCCTCCTCTAACGGCTGGATCCAATCGATCTGCGACTCAAACAACTCATCGTACCCCTCAGCCTGCTCCAGCAGTCCTCCCTCAGCCCCTTCCTCCTCATCACCAGCCTCATAAACAGAGAGATCGCTCACACTTGCTGCTAACCCAAGCGTCTGGCTCATAGTGCTCCTTGCCAGAGGACCCCAGCGTGACACCTTGCCCTTTGGTATCAGCACCGGAGCCGGTGTCGGTGCGTCGCCGCTGCTATCGTCTTTCGAAGCCGGCTTGCGGAAGTCGCTGGGGAAGGTACGATCGAAGACGTTCGGCATCGCTTCTTCGCCAGGCAAGGACAGGCGCATACGCTTCTTCGTCGGACTCTCATCTGGGCTCGACAGTGGAAGGGAGCGCTTTCTTGGGTCGGAGTTGAAAGACTTGTTGCTGGAACCGGGAGGTGGCGTCAGGTCTGCTGTAGCGCTGAAGCTACGGCGGAATTGCTCGTAGTCAGGGCGAGGAGCTGGTCTTGGGATAGGTAAGCCAGCCATGATCCCGTGTCTTGGCCGCTCCTTCACGGCCACGGCGTGCGCGTCCATACTTCCGAGCGGGCCTGCTCCAGGATGATTGAAGGCTCTGGAGTACGCACCGCTGGTGTGTTCCAACGGCATCACCAAGTCTGATCGAGGTCGTGCGCCTTGATATCTTGTCTGGCTTTGGTCATGATCATTGACAATGGGAAGTCCCAGGCCTGGTGCAGTCTCGCTGTAGTTGTGATTCGAACTGTCTCCAACATACTGTCCAGGTCTGATATCACCGTAGCCATACATGCCCTCAGCTGGTGGTACTGGCATTACCGGATCAGAACAAGCTGCCGAGCCTTGAATCGTGGACTGATTCTGACTATTCAACGAGGAGATACTTGGTGCACGCTCGGTCGCACTAGCGTTTCTGATCATAGCATCGTACTGGCCAGCTTCAGCGGCGTTGAGGTCGGAGTATCCTGTGCCACCAACTTGAGTCGACGGCGCCATCGAGTCAAAGCGAGGCGCTAGGTGAAGAGGTACCATCTCTTCCTGCGCGCTGCCGGGCAGCTGAGGCATGTTATTACCAGTGTTCAAACTAGAGGCCAGCGCGTTCAGCGCGTTGTAAAGTGGTTTGTTGAGAAGCCATTGACTCCCATCAGCTGCTCGAATGGAGGAATTGCTTGTTGGCAGGACCTGTTGGCTAGGTGGTGCGGGTAAGGGTTGATTCGACGTCATGCTGCGTACCATACTGGCGCTGTATTGCAGTGGTGAGTCAGGCATATGAAAACGGCCACTTTGTGCAGGATGGGAACTGAGCTGTGACGGCGCAGTGGGCACCGGCGGCAGGAAGTTTGGCATGGCAGCGTGCTGAAGGCCGTATGCGCTGCTTGAATCGTGAGGCATACTGCTTGGCGGCCCATGTCTTGTAGCTGGTCTCGCCCGCGACTGCTGAGCTTGCAGAGCTTGACCTTCCTGCTGAGCCATCTGGTGTATCCTACGCTTGATGAGGTCCGATCCGCCTTCACGTAGCTTGGCGATGAAGTTAGGTCCCATCTTTGGTTGATCGAGACTCGGCGGGATCATCATATTGGCTTGCCGAGCAACTCCATTGTACGGAGTCCGATAGTCTACAGTTTGAGGACGCGGTACCTGTTGGTGTGGCATCTGCGATGGGTATTGTGCCTGTGACGGGCGTTGCATCTGCGGCGGTTGCTGCATCTGTCCTAGCTGTTCAATTCGCGATGGCGGTTGAGCCTTGGGTGACTGGTGGTCAGCTGGCCTGTTGTGCGTCGCCGTACCAGCTGAGTTCCTCGTGCGGCTCCAGTCGTTGATCACAGAGCCAAGGTTGCGACCACCCGACGGACCACGATTGGAGTCTGAAGTACTCGCGGCTCGCTGTTTGCCTCCACGACGAGGAGTGATTTCTTTCTCCGGTGAACCAGACACTTCCGACTTTGCCAGCGAGAACGTCGATATGTCCGACTTGCTAGGAGAAGTTTCGCGCGACTCGATGGAGGAAGTTTGGCTGTCAGCGTAGCGAACCTGCTTGCCGCGAGTGCGGGTACTGCGTCGAAGTCCAGCGGCTTCTGTACCAGGCGTGTCTTCCTTCTTCGCAGCTCGCTTTCCTTGCTTGGCTTGCTTTCCTTGTCCTCGCTTCTTCACAGAAATCGTCTGCGCGTGGTGCTGCTGTGCATCCTTGACGGCGCGGTCCTCAAGTACATCCTGCGCAGCAAGCTGTGATGGCACGTCTCCGATCAGATAGGGCTGCAATGCGTTGTGTGCACATTGGATACGACTGACCTGGGTATTCTCTCTTTGAGTGACGGAAGCAGGAGGCATCAAGGTTTGATTCAACTGTCTCAAGGCCTCGTTCCGCTCTCCGAGACGTCTCGCTGCAAACATCGCATGTTCTTTCTGTCGCCGTTCGAACTGAATAAAATCGTCCTTGGGCAGCGCTGGTGGCAGACCCGCAGCGATGCGCTCCTGCGTAAGCCGTTTGTAGAGAACGAACGCCGCTTGCGTTGTTCCCACCACCCCATGACGAAAGCGGAGAATCTGTTCACGTCTTTTGACGACCTGTCTGGACTGTGCTTCGAGCTGGCTATATCTAGGGTGCCTTTTTCTGGCCTCCTGCGGCACATTCGCTCTGTCCGCGCTACTCTGGAAATGGAAGCTTTCGAGACTCACTTTTTCAATTTCTCGTGCCACAAGCACAAGCTCGTCGGAGCAACGCCTGATCGCCACGTGGAGCCTCTCGAGGTAAATACCGTCAGGCGTGCGGGCGCAGTAGAACCCACCGAGCCCACATGGTGTGCTTGACTGTGAGAGTTCACGCGTGTAGTCGCCGCAATTGAATTTTGCAGAGAAGGGGTGATCTTCCATGAGTTCACATTCTTCTTCTTCCATCCGTATGTGTGTGCATATGTACCGCGTGAACCGTTGATAGCACATGATTGCCTTCAGCGAACACTACCGAGGAGCGTGCCTGTCGGTTAGGTGGCGGTCGCTTCCATGCTGATTGTGGTGTGTGGCAGAAGTTGCAGGTGTTGTTGTGGTGAAGGTCTAGCGCCTTCCGTCCAGCACTTTTGTTGGCGTATGACGTCGGAATAATCGGCCCAGTCCGCAAGAGCTGCAAGAGGAAGGAGCGATCGTGAATGTCAACGCATGGACGCTTCGTCACATGTTTGACCAGATGTTTGACCTCACCTCGTCTCTGCTGCTCACTCACCACGGAAGGAACTTCATCTCATCCCAGACCACAATGACCACCGGACTGCTTCAGATACCGCACGACCATGGTATCTACCAGTAGCGCCGAGACATCATAGTGGAGCACCAGGCCCACAACACAATTGAGATTCTTTTGCTCGAGGAGTCCTTCCGGCCTGGCGTGCATCGACCGACCGTTGCCAAAGGGTCGCTGCTACCGCAGCTCTCTGTCCCCTCTCCTCAAAGACAGAGTGCCATGTCTTGACTATCACGTCTGAAGTAGGGAATCCCCAGCGACTTGGAACACCGCCAATACCGCGCTCATGGCAACATCTCTGGTGTTCGCAACCCTACAAGCTTCATGACTATCAGAAGGTTCATCAAGTATTGTGTGCTATACCTCACACTGCCAAACTCGATTAAGTCCTTCATGGACCATAGTCTCTCTTTCATGCTTGCAAGGCTTGCTCGTGCTCCCGTTTACGCAGCGCAAAGCAGCGCAGTCAACTCTATATCATCACAAGCTGGCAACCGCACATTCGGGCAGTCGAGCACACGCGAATCGTCAGATTGGAACGGTCAGGAAGGAAAATGATAAAGCCGTGAAGTTGACCGCGCAAGAGCCTGGGGGGACCATCCTGTGATCCTTGCGTAACAAGCATTCACTCGCGAATCTCGAACAAGCTCTCCGCAACACGTGGAGCGGTACGTTCAACAACCCCGAAACTACCGCGTGGACTCACACTCTCATAGCTGACATGCCATCTCAGCGTAGGCGGTCAGCTCGTCCTCCGCATCGGGCGTCATCGTATGCAGCAGGTCTTGTGATTGTTCTTCCTGTCAGCTTGCCGGACATAGAAATCCCCGGAAGCCCGATTTGGTACCTACATTACCACACAATTTACTCGCGCCTCTTTTTACAACAAGATCGTCATTGACTTTTCTATTCGACCTCTTTTCACGAAGACTGACGACGATGTCTACGTTCTCTTCTAACCCCATTCGTTAAAGACCTTTGGCAGTAGCTGATAAGGAGGACTTTCACTTCCTTGGATCCCCCTTGCTTACCTTACCCCACGATTGTTTCTCTACCAGGGCGAAGGCAAGAGACAGACAACGAACTCTCCCGCGATGGCCATTGAGAATAGAGACGAGGCCATTCGCGACAATGCCAGCGCACCGATCGGCATGGCGAACGCGCCCGAACTAGGAACAGAAGACGGCATACCAGCAAAGGAGACCCACACAGCCACAGCGGATCATGAAAGAAGTAGTGATGTTGCGGACAAGGAAAAGGCTCCTTCAAGCTCGTCAAGTCAGGATGCTGTGGTTGATGGCAAGTCCGACGAAGAGAAAGGCATGGAGAAGGCAGGTGAAGCAGACGAGGTCAAACAACGGTCCAAGGGCAAGATTGCATTAATTATGCTGGCGCTGTGTATGGCTGTGTTTCTCGCTGCGCTGGATGTCACGATCATTACGACTGCACTACCGACCATCAGCGAGCACTTTAACTCTTCCGCCGGTTATACATGGATCGGTTCCGCATTCCTGCTCGCCAACGCTGCGTCCATTCCTTCCTGGGGCAAGGTCTCGGACATATTTGGCCGCAAGCCTATGCTCCTGCTGGCGAACATCATCTTCATGATCGGATCGCTGGTTGCGGCTCTTTCGAACAGCATTGGCATGCTCATTGCTGCGCGCGCTATTCAGGGTATTGGCGGTGGAGGTCTCATCATTCTGGTCAATATCACCATCGGCGACCTCTTCAGCCTACGGAACCGAGGAGCATTCTACGGTGTCATTGGTGGCGTTTGGGCGATTGCTTCGTCGATTGGACCGATCATAGGAGGCGCCTTCACACAGGCGGTGTCGTGGAGATGGTGTTTCTACATAAACCTGCCCCTCGACGGCATCGCCTTCTTCATCCTCCTATTCTTCCTCGACCTCAAGACACCCCGGACACCAATCATGCAAGGCCTGAAAGCTATCGACTGGGTCGGCTCGCTGACGATCGTGGGCGGTACTCTCATGTTCCTCTTCGCCCTTCAGTACGGCGGTGTCACTGCGCCATGGGATTCCGCTCTAGTACTCTGCCTCCTGATCTTCGGCATCGTAACCTGGATCCTTTTCGGCATTTGGGAGTGGAAGTTTGCCGTCTACCCGATCATGCCCATGGGAATCTTTGCAGGCCGCTCACGCCTCGCAACGCTTGGAGTGGTCTTCTTCCATGGCTATGTCTTCATTTCGGGCTCTTACTACCTCCCCCTCTACTTCCAGACGATCCGCGGGGCCTCACCAATTATGTCTGGAGTCTATCTCCTCCCTACCGCCATATCTCTCGCGATCGCTTCGATCGCAACTGGTGTCTTCATCAAGAAGACGGGCATGTTCTTGCCGCCTATTTACTTCGGCATGTTCATGATGACCCTCGGCTACGGTCTCTTCGTAGACTTCGACGCCAACAGCAGCTGGACCAAACTCATCATCTACCAGATCATCTCTGGTCTCGGCACAGGCCCAATTTTCCAGGCCCCTATCATCGCTTTGCAAGCTCACATCAACCCGCGCGATATTGCTACCGCCACGGCAACTCTCGGCTTCGTGCGCCAGCTTGCGACTTCCACCTCCGTCGTGATCGGCGAGGTGGTCTTCCAGAACGAGATGAAGAAGAAAGCCTCCACCCTCATCCGCGCTCTCGGTCCGAAACTCGCGAAGCAGCTCGGCGGAGGCAATGCAGGCGCCGAAAGCCAATTGATCGACTCCTTACCTATGGGCCAGCGAAGTGTCGTGCGTGTGGCGTTCGCTGACTCGCTGATGCCGATGTGGGCAATGTACACTGCATTTGCGGGTGCAGGCCTGCTTAGCGCTTTCTTCATTGCGCGGAAGAAGCTGACAGCGCAGCACGAGGAGACCAAGACGGGTATGGAGGCTGAGAAGGAGAATGCGGCGGCGAGGAAGCAGGAGAGGGAGGATCATAAGCTCGAGAAGGAGGAGAAGAGGGCGAGCAAGCGGGCGAGTCAAATGTTGTCGCCTAGTGCGAGCACTGACAAGGTCAACTCGCGGCCGGTGAGCCAGAACGTGAGTCGGGCGCACATTGCGTCTGTTGAGGAAGGCGATGAGGGCGTGCAAGATATCGAGAAGGGTCGGGCGTAACAATTGGAGCCATCCAAGAATGTGGTTGCGTCTTTCTGGGAGCATAGCGCAGCATGGCGTCTGGGTCATAGAAAGTCTTGTGGGCTTTCGGACAACAGCGACGGTGTTTATAAGGGCCGTCTCGCTGACGATCAGATACTCAGCGACACTGAATATGTATTGTATACTAAAAACACTACATCTGACGGAGTGTCCCCAGCAGCGATCGAAGCTCCATGCAATCCATGATTCTACCTCATTTACTTATCTCCTGTCCTGCGTGAGCACTAAGCTACTTAGCAAGACAGGTCGAAGGCCGTACTGGATGTTGTGGTGACGTGACTGAGAAGATCAGCGACCCACTTTTGTGAACTTTGTTGACAACGGCCTCTTGAAGACAGTATATAAAAAGACTGAATACGCCGCCAATATTCCAGACAACTACTACCCGACCACAAATCCACAAACCCTCACCATCAGATTTCGTACAGTGTTGTATTCGCCTTCAAGCACATCGAAACTTCCTGCAAGACACCACTTCGCTCTCGGCTTCCGACGTCGACGATATGGATATGGATATGGACGACCCACAGCCAGCATCCTTCCTCCGCCTGCCACGCGAGCTGCGTAAGTACTGACGGTAGAGTGTTCTCCGGGGCACGACCGGACTCCGTGTTGTGCTCTAAGACCTTTGGGCTGAGACACTCGCTGACCCTTCTGTCCTACGGGCGACATGATCTACGATCTCGTCGGCACCACTCGCATCATTAGTGCATATCACCGGTCTGGGCAGCCGATCCTTACCCTAGAGAATGCACCGTCAACCAGCCTACTTCGCACCAGCCATCAGATTAGAGACGAATATTATCAGCAAGCTAGCGGTAGTCCCCTAAAATTACTGGTGGAGTCCCGACTAGAGCGATGGGCATCAAGCCACAACGACAGTCAGGAAGCTGCTTCGTTGCGCGAAAATCTTCCGATTGACATGCTGATGAGGATCCAAACCGTCGAAACTCGCATCGCATGGGACGGCCATCACCAACTCTTCAGTTGGACTGATTGGTGCAAGAATCTCGTCACCCGCAACCTGGCGCAGCATGTGATGCTTCCTGTCTGGGGGAGGGAGGTGGGAATCTTCCACACAACTTCTCAAGGTAGGAGAGTTGTTACGATCTATGGTGGAGGAATGGAATCGCTGACTAGTTCCCAAAGGAATTGCTCACAGCCACAAGTCACGCGCCGGACAATGGCGTCTGCTTGCACCGAAGGAGAGAAAGTTCGTCTTCACTGTGACTAATCGCGAGTTATTTGAATCGCCAGAGATGGTCCCGCACCCAGTGGCAATGGCGGAAAACATTGGGCCACGGATTCGCTCACAGTTGACGATGGTCTTTGGAAGTATAGAAGATTGGGAGCTTGCCGGTTCGCTGGACTTGTTGTGGTTGGAGCCCGGCACGCTTGAAGTTCAATTTACGCTCGTCGAGACGGAGTAACTTGAAGCAGCACAGTACCGCGGTGTACACGGCTGCAAGGAAGCAAGATGGCCGCCGTGTTTGTCAGCTGCGGCGTTTGGGCACAAATGCATACTTCTGCTGATCAGATCAGCCTGAGGATATCCGGGTTCTCCAAGATCGGCGGATTCTCCTTCGTTATGACACGGTGGTCATGAGCATATCAGTCTGTACAGTAGTTTGAGAAGTTCCTGATTTGTCGAGAACCCTCCGAAAACCATGACGTGTACCCCATGTATGATACATTTGAGATTAGTTGTCAACCCTCACTATCGATTTCAGTCTGTCGTCGCAACCGAGCCAGAGCATGTCAGGTCGGCTGTCTATAACTACGTCAGCCAGGTATACTCAAGTGGTGCTGCTTCATCGGATAGACGTGTACTCACAATGTCCACTGGCGTCCGCAAACGTCTTCGCTTTGGTAACGAGCGATAGATCTAGATCGGCAATGATGAGCTGTTCATTTGATTTTGGTGCACTCAGTATTCGCCCATCAGGACCAATGACAGCGCTTGACCCAACATTGCTGTTTCCCATGATGGGAGCGCCAGCGGTCTGCATCTTCTCTATGCCGGCTTCGGTGATAACGCAAGTGCAGTGAAGCACGAAGGCCTGTGACTCGATTGCGTATGATTGTGCCTGGTTCCGGCAGCCTTGAGGCCGTCAGCAGGGGTGAGTGTCTGCATGCTACGATGTCAATTTACCTTCCACAGACATTGAATAGAACCCTGGTGAGCAATCAACGAAGTGATCCAGTGGCGGCCATGCGGCGACGTGGATTTGTTCTCCCTGTGAAAAGGTGTAGTACTTGAGCAGTGGCTGGATGTGCTCCCAACACGATAGACCACCGACTTTGCCTATCTCAGGCAAATCGACGACCTTCGCCAAGCAAGTCCCGGAGGCATCACCAAAGATCGTGCGCTCCATGTGCGTCGGCTTCATCTTTCGACGGGCCATCTGTATCTTGCCAGTCTCGTCGATCAGAGCTTGAGCAATGTAGACTGAATCGCCATCACGCTCCGAGAAGCCGAGAGAAACGTTGATGTTGTTCTCGGCGGCTGCGGCGCATATACTACGCATTTCATCGCTGTCGAGCTTCAACGAGTTCTGGATGTATTTGACACCAAGATCAAAGTCTACTGGTCGCGACCTGATATCGATAAGCATGTTGTTGTTCCAGTGGCGGAAGGCCGTGCTTTGATTTACCAAATCCATGCCGGGTACCCTGGAATCCAGCACTCCGGGAAGGCAACGAGCTTCGCGCCTGCTTCTGCAGCTTCTTTGATGATCGTTATCGTTTTCTGCACAGTGCCTTGAAGGTCGAGCCATACTGGTTCGTGGTTGGTGACTGCAACACGGACAGTGTTGGTTGCTGCGTCGGAGCCCATCGGATGTGGATATGATGGAAACCGATAAGATGGCTGGGTCGGCTTCAATATGTTTCCTGAGGTATACACTCCCTGTTATAGAGCGACTCTCGCAAATGTCTTATCGAAAGCTGAGCTGGCGAGTCGAGACATGATGGTGCGGGGCTGTTGGGTTGGGGCGAGATAGGCCCTGTTCTGCGGAAAGTGGGCCGTGTTCTGGAGCGAAATCGTCTGCTTTCAATGTTGCTTGACCGGAAGTAAGCTGACACGAGGCATTAGTAGCGGATCCCATTCCGTTTACCAAGAACTTTGCCTGGACCGCTGGACAAGGACTCGAACGGACGTATGAAGCGGCCACGGCCACAACGTACTACCGGACAGCGTCGCTTCCTTTGACAGTCGCGAAAGCGAAGTATCAAAACAAAGCTCTCCTTGTGAATCAAGCAGCGCTTGCCGTTGGAGGTTTACGGTTGTACTGCACCGCTCGATGACCTCGTTCCTGGCCTAGTCCGTCTCCATGTCCTTCTCGCCAGCAATTGTTGCAGTAGATCTCGCCGTCACAGCCTTGACATCTGACTTCGGCGTCTTCGTTGCAGATACAGCACCATGAGTCCATGTCTTCGTCGGTATACGTTGGCAGACTTGACTTGGCTTGAGCCTTCTTGAGATTGACAGCCCCTGCTTTGCTGGTAGCTTTGGCCTTGGAAGATGGCGTTGCAGTGGGCGTCGATGGCAGGTTGAGACCAAGTTTGGAAAAGCGAGCCTCGAGTTCGCTGTCTTCATAGGTGGGTGGCTCTATCGCAGAGCATGGTGGTGGTAGGGTTGATGGTGTAGATGGCAGAACCATTTCAAAGCCTTGCGGCTGTTCAGGATCATCACCGTCTTCGGTTTCCTCGTGATCACCTTTACCATACTTCTTCTCGATCTCGAGTTCGGCAAGGATCCTCTGCACATAGTTGTCGGCTTCTTCTTCGTCCCACGTGTCGTTGGTTTTCTGGGAGCCAGCGGGTGCAGTTGGGTATGTGCTGTGATCTGTTCCTTCCTGTGCTTGCGATGTGGCCTCATCTTCGTTTTCCTGCTCCGATCTGAGTGGCAAAGCTGCTTTTGCTTCCTGCAGAAGCGAATTTATGTCCTTGGGATCGTTAGGATCCAGCTTCCACTGATCTTCACGGCCTAATTCCGCGAGCAGGTCTTCTACACTCCTGTCATCGTGGCTGTCATGTTGCCAGTCAGCGAGAGGATCCCTTTCTGTTTTAAGCGGAGCTGATTTAGAGGACGCCGAAGATGTCTCTGTATGATCGCCAGATTTCGTTGGCAAGTCGATGCCTGGTTGGGTGACACCCGAGCGTAGCCCTTTTAACCTTGCAGCAAGCCTATCCTCGATGGATGCAGGCTTGAATACCTCAACATCAATAGAAGGCGCGTTTGAACCAGAGCCCAAGCTGACAGAGGAGGGCTTCAATGCGTTGAGCCTGGCGAGTAGGTCTCCATCTTTATCCGACATACTCTCTCAACCATAACAGTGTTCGCTGCGGTGAAGTCGTCCTGGATGTTGTGAAGAGAAGGGGCCACCTCGCCATCAAAGGTGATTTTCCCTCAAACCCTAACCCTAAGAGCCATCTCACCTCTACCACCACATACCTTACCTTCTTCCCAACACTACCGACATCCTGTTGGCAGACAGATATGGCAGCACAACCGAACCCAGTAGTCTTCTTCGACATCACGCTCGGCGGCGAGCCGCTCGGAAGGATCAAGATGGAGCTCTTCGCCGACGTCGTACCCAGGACAGCAGAAAACTTCAGACAATTCTGCACCGGCGAAACGAAGAACTCCGCCGGCCGACCTCAGGGCTACAAGAACTGCCGAATCCACCGTGTTGTACCCCAATTCATGATTCAAGGCGGCGACTTTCTTAATGGCGATGGGACTGGTTCAATCAGCATTTACGGTACCAGATATTTCGCGGACGAGAACTTCAAGTTACGGCACGATACTGCGGGCTTGTTGTCGATGGCTGTGAGTCTGCCCTGAAAATTGTAGGCCGGAGAACGCACGCTGATGTACTTCGTAGAACGCAGGACCGAATCAGAATGGGTCTCAATTTTTCATCACCACTGTGCCTGCTCCCTGGCTGAACGACAAGCACGTTGTGTTTGGGAAGGTCGTGGATGGCATGGATGTTGTCAAGAAGATCGAGAATGTCAGATGCAAAGGCGAGAAGCCGAATCAGGATGTCTCTATTGCGCAGTGTGGCGAGATGTGAGGTGTCGTCGTGGCTTGACGGGTTTATGGGTCTACCAGCACCAGCCAACACGTCCGCAAGACGGTAGATTACAGATGTTATGACCAGCGAGAGGCCGGAAGGTGTTGGAGAACGTATGTCGAAGAAATGAATCTCCGGGGGGGAGAGGTGCGGACTGAGCGGCGTAGAAGAGGTGATTCCATGAAAGGGTACGTCCACCTGATGCTCATAATATCTGCTTAAGCCAGATCACTCACAGCCTGAGCAGCGAGGTGTCTCTTGGTTGCCCGCGGGTGCCATCTTAACGTGCTCACAGAAGCGAAGCGGCTCGTTGTTTGGTGTCTCCAAGGCAATCCCAGCCAGGCTGCGCCACATGCTCTCGAGTGAATGTAGGTCTGCAATTCACAATCAGGTTGCTCATGTGACTCGTCTCACCGGATTCACCTCGTGTGACCTTGACCATCTAGTCGTGATCTATCTTGCAATATCAAAACACAACTTCTCTCTCATCACATCTTCAAGAAGCTGCAAGACCAACCACGAAGATGCCAAAACCCTTCGGCCTCAAGCGACCGAACACCCCAGAGTCCATCAGCCCGGACGACGATCGTGAAGAATGGATGTGCGACTGCCGTGACCGTGGAAAATCATCCCTTCCTTTAAAGGACGACTTCTTCCTGTGTGGGCGTTGCCTGAAACAGTGAGATCCGCTCTTGCACACTTCGTCATGAAATTCCAGCTAACCCGCTTCGCCACCACAGCCAACACCACGACTGCGCAACAACCGACTTCGACACCGCGAACTCCAAATACCCACCCTGCAACCGCTGCGAAGAGGCCGAACTCGAACGTCTGCTCCAAGAACGCGAGCGAGAGATCGAAGAAATGAGCAAACTCGTCCAGGCCAAGATTGAAGAGAAGCGCGAGCTCTACGAAACTGTCCTGTGGCAACACTACTGCCTCCTGCCGAACACCGAAGACACGCCGGACTTCGTTGTGGAAGCCACCAGGACTGAGTACGACGAAGGCAAGACTATGCCCGTCTACGAAGCTCCAAAGGAGTGGCTAGATGAGGTTACGATGAGGGTGGGTAGAATGATGGACGCTGCTGGCGAGGAGATGGCGGAGTATTGCATGCAGGGTAGCAAGAGTTACACGGATCCTCACGAAGCGTTATTGATGTCGTGGCGCGAGATGGCTCTTTGGATTGTTTCACACGGCGCATATCGTGGCCGCAGGGAAGAGCTTGGGGTTTTGGCGGAAGTGGTGGGGTTGTCGGAGAAGGGGAGGTTCTGGCGCAACTGGCAGTACGACGATGACGAGGTGGGCAAGAGTGTTGAGAAGGAGGAGGAAGGGGTGAAGGAGGAGGAAAAGTTGAAGAGGGAGGAGAAGGTGAAGAGGGAGATGATGGAGGATGCCGCTTCGGGCGTTGATGATGAGCAGGCAGAGGGAGGTTGGGAAGGATCTGACCACACTTCTGAAGACGGAGATGGTGATGGAGAAGCGGCGGCGAGAGGAATGCAAGGACCTGACCGGCGCGATGGCGAAGGAGTGAAAGGAGAGGTGGCAGAAGGGTCGGATCGTCGCGGGGTGCAAGATGTGGAGATGCAGGGTGAAACGTCGTCCGATGAGGACGATCCGAAGCAACTGCGCTGATCAGGAACAACGAACATCAAGTAGGACAACAAGAGGAGTGGGTGAAGAAAAGGCTGGAGCATGATGCGGGTGGATGGAAGAATTGATACGACTTAAGGCTTCTGCTCTGCAGGCCCAGAGGCGCCGTCTCTCCGCCCAAAAGGCACGGAGAACTTGGGAAATCCCTGAGCCAACCCTCCAGTATCTCTTCGAAAGAAATTACCAAAGTTCTTCAGGTTCTCATTCAGACTTGCTGCTCCCTTCTCTTGACCATCACCGTTCGTGATGCCATCGTCCGCAGGTGGACTTGTCGCTCGACTAACCACGTTGTTTGTGTTTGCACCACTCCCAGCACCGAGGTTTGGTGATCCAAAGCGATCGCCAGCGTCTCTAGCCGCATTCATGAGCGCAGTGCCGAAGTTCGTGGGATCGAAACGAGCTGGCAAGGATGGTGTGGAGTGTGCTACAGCACTGTCCTTCAATGCTGCAAGACCGCCTGTCGCAGCAGATGTCTGCGCTGTAAGCTGCAGAGAGGCGATGAGTGAGTTGCTGGCTTGTAGGTTCTCGTTTGTAGGCGAAGATTTGTGCGCGTTGAAAAGTTCGACAAGGTGGACCTGATCTTTCCTGACGATGCCTTTAAGCTCAAGCATCTTTCGAAAGTTGGCTTCCGATCGATCTCGGATGTGGATGAGATACGCCTGCACCAAGCCCTCTGATGGCGAGGAGCGCACTTGCAAAGTCTTCAGAATTGGGTCGAGTTTTGCCATGCTCTGGGTAACCCGCTTGACAAAAGACTGGTTCAGTGGCGTGCCTGGCTCTGAGTTGAGGGTTGCGAGCTCTGACAGGCCCTTCTTCAGCACGTACGAATCCAAAAGCAGCTGCTCCGCTGCTGTCTCCGAGACTGGTCGGACGGCCACGATGTTTGTGATGTAAGTGTTTGTCAGGCCGTCCACGAGATTGTCGCAATACGCTCGAGCATACTGCTGCTTGTGCAGATACCGCAGTATCTCTTTACTCCGCTCGTTCACGCGCTGTAAGAGGTACGAGACGTAGCTGCTCTGATCGCCCACACTATCCATCTTGCTCCATGACACCGATCGCATCTCACGCCACGCTGGTGCGCATTCCGCTTCAGCTTTTGTTACGAGTGCTTTGACAGCTGCGGAGGCCACACCCAAGAAAGAGTCTGCTTGTGACTGCATGTCTACCTTTTCGCGGAGCTCCTCATCGATGCGAGCTTTGATCTTCTCCTCCAGTTGATTTGTGGTCTGGTAGCAATAATCGGCAGTATTGAGGATGATTATAGCGTCCTCGATCGAAGGACCGCCAGTCTTGTCGGCTAAGAAGTAGGAGAGGACCTGCTGTGAGTAGGTGTCAAGATATTTGCCGAACGTGTGAGATAGCTCGAGCAGGCGACCACCAGTAGACAGCTTGGCACACTGGGCGAGGGTGACTCGATACTGATGGAATAGCTCAGTCGAAGATGGAATGACCAGCTGAGGATGGAACTCTTCCTCTGCACTTCGGATGGGCTGTTGTCGATACTTTGGTATAAGTGTGGCCAGCTGCTTATCTTGCGACTCAACCCAGATACTCAGGTATGGTTCGAAGGCTTCAGATATCGCTTGACTGAAGCCCTGCCGCCTCTCGTCCGCCGAGGACGTGACTGTGTCCATTGATGATCTTGACTCGCCAGACGAAAAGCGCTTCTCGAGACTATGTTCGAAGTCGAGAGTCTCTTGTAGACACGAGAGCAGCAGGTTGACATCGGGTGGTTGGCCGTCTGCTCTGCGCATCGATTTCTGGAGAATGCTTCGATAGTCGTCCCTTGTGCTCTCGCAGAACGAGTTCGCCAGCATCTCAATCACCCGCCAGTGCGGAGGGAACAGCACTGCATGCTCGGTATCGTACATCTTGAGCATGCGGTTGAACCAGGAATACCGACGCGTAATATTGTCCAGCGACCCAGCTTCGTCGTTCCCTCTGAACACCTGTCGGTACTCCCGCAGCTGAGTGTTGCAGTACCAAGTGATGAGCCTCGACCGAGCATGGTCTCCCAGCGCGTCCATCACCTGGCAGGCCTCCGAGAGCATACCCCTCTTCTGCTGTACCTCCGCCCTCGCAAACGTGATCTCGAAGTCTTCGCATATCTGTTCCAGTAGCTCTCGCTGCAAGTCTGCCACATTTCTGCTGAGCGCCGCTATCTGATCGATGCTCCTGTAGCTCTTGAAATGTGCCATGAGCTGCATGACAGCCTGGAGCAGGTGTGCGCATTCCCGGTACTGTTTGCTCTGTATCAGACCTCGCAGCTGCTCGTAGGCTGTCGTGAGCATTTGTAGTCGTTTCAGGGCGGTCATAGAGAGGGTAAGATTTCTCTTGGTGCTGTCCAGCCTCTTGATGTCCGCTGTCATCTCCGTGATCGTGCGCTCGGTCTGCAACGCCCTCTCCCGTACACCCTCGATCTTCGCGAACAGCTCTGCCAGCTCGGACTTGGCATCTTGTATTCGGCGCACACTGTCGCCGTCCGAAGTCGTCTGGGCCGTGATGAGGGAGGATATGTCTGAGTCGAGGCCATCTTGGTGTTGCTGGATAGAGGCTGACACATTCGAGACGGCGGGTAAGGTCGAAGGATGGGAAAAGAGGGCGTTGAGGTGGTCAATCGGGTCATAATCAACTGCATGAATCAATACAAGACTGGAATAAGCTTATGGAGCGTTCATACCTACCGGCGTCGAGTGTATCAGCCTGTGCGGTGCCGTTGACAAGCGGCATGGAGACTGTATGACTTTTTACGCGCTCCCTCCCAATTCCAATGGATTTGTTCGAGCACACTGGTGAAGCATGTAAGTTCAAAGGAGCACGGTAATGTGTGAGGTGGTATGCACAAGTCAGCCAATCATGCTAGCGTGGAGAGGTGAGGTTCAAATCTCACCTCACTTGATCGTCCATCTCACGACCGGCAAAATTCCATCAACATCACATCTATAACTGCGCCGGCATCACCCTCAACCCCATCGCGGAGAGCTACTTGATCTCTCGAGATTCGAAAAGCACCTCAAGATATCTTCTGCATGGGTAGCATGGCAGGCTACCTTGAGTCTCTCGTCCAAGATCTCGCGCGTCTGCCCTAAGCAGCGACTGTAGCGGCATCGCCTCTATCTTCGTTCCCGAGAACGTTGCTAGATACCTACTGAACCTCGAAAGTTCTCGCAACGCTGCTCGAGGATCAGAAGGCAGGCATGTCGCCATTTTCAGGCGCTGTAGTGGCGGCATGCTCAGCTCGACATCGGAGAACGTATCCGCCGCCTACTACCGTACGTATTACTTGATATCTTCTCGAAGTCTGCAACGAAGGCTTGATCACATTCTCGGTCACTGTAGTAGCAGCCTCCTCAGCTCGAATTTGGAGAACATATCCACCGTCCGCTACGGTAGGTTATGTTGCTAATATTTTCTCGAAGTTCGCGACCAAGATCTATTGGAGTCTCGTCCACTGTACTAGCAGCTTGCTCCATTTCATCTTGGAGAACACATACAGTATCCGCTCTGGCCGCTCGTGCTGCTTGCTTTCTTCTCGAAGTCCACGATCAAGTTTCATTGTATCCTCGTTCACTGTACTGGCGCCATTCTTAACTCATTTCTGGAGAACACATACAGCTTCTCCTCCGGCGAATAATATTACTTTCAATCTTCTCGAACTTTGGAATCAGGATCTGTTTATTTCACAGCTACTGTACTGGCAGCTTCCTGAATTCGTTTTTGGAGAAGACACACAGAGTCTCTCAGACCGGCCGTTTCATTCATTATCCTCTCGAGGTCTGCAGATTATTTTAATTGCTTTCTCAGCCACTGCACTGGCGGCTTCCTTGACGCTAATTTGGAGAGCCACGTCGCAAGATTTTCGATCGCACCATGCCGTTCCGCCGCTTCTCGAAGACCACAACAACCCAAAGCTGCTCAGATCCGCCACTGTAGCAGCATCTCAGATCACTCCAGCCCCGAAAACACCCTCAATCTTCTCGGCCTCCTCTCCTTCAACTTTCTGTGCCAGATGTGCGGCCTCCCGGAAGAACCACTCGACAAGCCCTTTCACATCGGTCTCCGACCACAGACTCTGCACCATTACCTCCGAAACTTCCAGCCTCTTGTCACCCATCGCCTCCATCAGAGCACGAACGCCCTTTCTGAGCTCCGCTCGGACAGCCTTCTTCGACCCGGCCACACCATGGATGCTGCCCCTCTCCTCGCGCGGGAGCTCTTCTGCTGCCGACAGCAGTCGGTGTAGTTCCGCCGCCACCGCACTCTTTGATGCGATGGCGAGGAGGCTTTTTTCAAGCTCCACTCTGGTGGGTGGGGTGCTATCTGATGGTCAGTGGCTGGTCAAACTGGCAACGTGATCATAGGTTTCGATTTCGTCAACCTCTGTCTGCTGCTGTGGTTCCGCCATCCTTGTTGGTATGTTGGAGATTGTGTAGGATGTTTAGTGTATAGGTAGGTTGTTGTTGTGTGTGTATCTATTGTATTGAGGAAGCTGGAAAGTTGAAGGTTTCAATTGTGAGATGAGTGGTTGAATGCCACGTGAGCTTCGAGCATGTGGTGCTGACTTCGAAGTGAATGCAGCCAAACTCACTCATATTGCACGTGCTAGCAACGAGATGATGTCTTGAAAGCAGATACTTGCAGTAGCAGAGGGTCTTGTATGTACATCAAGCCTCTCTTTAGGTCGACATCCGTTTTTATGGACGCTGGACGAACACTCCGTTGGCATCTACAATCCTCTTTGCATTTCGAGCGAACTCATTGTTGGCTTCGTTTCTGCAGACACACCCTGGGACATACCAGTCTCGCTTGGACGGTCTAGCACATCATCGACGGCCAAACCCTCTGAGCAGGGTAGAGCAACAAACATTGTCTGTCGTAGTTTGGTCCAGCAGGCCGTTTGGACAACCGACGCAGAGAATGTACGAGAAATGCTAAGCGGTTCCCAGTGAATACAAGTAGTTGCTGTGACACCGTAGGGGATATGGGTACGAGCCTTACACCCTACCTGGCCGGTTACTTGATGGCCTCCTGATGACAATCGAACAACTATATCTTGATGAGATGGCGGAAGTCAGAGGTTGGTTGTGTGACTTCACTGCACGCACTTCAGAGTACCACAAATGTCGCACAGCAGACGCATTCAATGGTGGCTTGCGGACGGGTGGCTTCGGCGATGCGGGCTTCTTTGCTTCTGTTTCGGAGGCGAACATTAAGATTCGTTTTTGGGACGTCTTTCGTATTTTGTAGGGGCCAAGATAGAACATATGTACGGAAACAATGCCAACAAGCACAGCCTCATCCGCAGTCTCACAGTGCCCACAGAAAGGATGCGAAGCCATCTGACTGTCTCGTGGTTTGGAGGTTTCACGAAGCACATGGGTACGCATGTCCGGCAACGATTGGCTTGCACACCCATGTTCTGGAATCGTCATTCCCTGCCTTCTTCGTGTTCCACGCAGCATAAACAATACGCGCTCGCAGTCGTGGTCGTTCACCTGGTTTTCGTAGTGAACAGTCGCCCGATTCTAGAGCACCGACGACCGCTGAGGTTCACTTGGAAGAACAGATCGATCGCGGCTTTCCAATGGTTTGCGCCGGAGAAAACGCAATTTGAGTGGCTGTAGTCTCGGCACTTGACTGGTCGCTGGCAACTTTAGACTCTGCCGCTACAGAATCTAAACGAAAGTGGACCGGGGGGTCCGAGCAGAGTCTCAGCGGAACTGGCTGTCCTGGGGAACAGACGCATTCCTCGACACGCGCAGGCTCCGTCGTCAGCAGCCATCACCTCGACCTGCGGCGGACAGCATCAGCGAGCATCTCACCCCCAGTCATTCATTATCCACCCGCTCAGCACCTGCCCTTGGACCCATCGACAAACGGCAGGCACGACGTGCAGGATCGGCAGGCGGAACCCCGACCTTAATACCTCTTGCTGCATCGAGTCTGCTGGCACACGGGTGACAAGTCGGACGTCATGAATTGACGACCTGCATCCTCCCACCTCCATCACTTCTGCGCAGTATCGCTACACCTCGCCATATTCACACCGCTATCGTTCAACCAGCAGACACACCGGACACACCCTACCGCATGCGATGCGCAGTTTGCTAACGCAGCTCCTGGCCATCGGCCCTGAGCTGACCACATTCATCCTCACATCGCCATTGCTTTTCACGACACCAGCACATGCAATCACACCTACCGAAGCACCCTCACCGAACCTCGACCTATCGAATTTGGGCCGTGTGGCACTAGTGGGCGACTTCGACAGCATATCGCTATATCAATATGAAGGACAGACGGAGAACGTGCTCAATACCAATGGCAGTCAATCGCTGCTCACAAGATACCCCAACGGCGCATTCGAATCACTTGGACTATCGGACGCGTATATCGAAGCCATGTGCACCTTTCGGCGAGATGGAGAGGTGCACGGCGTGGTGCTCGGCGGAAACTTTACCAGCGTGGCCGGCGTGCAAGCACAGAGCGTCGCATTGTGGGATCCGCACTCCGGTGGTATCACTCCACTTCCTGGAATAAATGGTAAGGTTTCTTCTCTTTATTGCGATGATGATTCGGGGACGGTGTATGTGGGCGGCATGTTTACGGCCGGGAACTCGACGAATGCAATGGCATGGACAACTGAGTGGACAAACTTGCCGTTTTCTGGGTTTAATGGGCCCGTGTATTCGATTGAGAAGAACGCGGCGGGAAACATTGTGTTTGGTGGCGAGTTCACTGGGCTTGGCATGGCGAGTAATGGTAGCAGTGCTTCCATCACTCCTAACAACCAGGTCATCAACCTCGCGGGTGGCGATATCGGCGCTACTGGTACCACGACCACGGCCGGCTTCGATGATCCGACCAATATCATCTGCAAGACTGGTGAGGAGGATGGACCTGGCAACACCTGGCTTTTGGCAGACAACACTGGAGGCTGGTGGCAAGGGCAGTTTTCGTTCGGCTTCGTACCGACAAAGCTGCGCTTGTACAACACGAAGTACGAAGGACGTGGCACCAAGACGTTCTACTTCGAGAACTTGAACAACGGAGGAGTGCTCAACCTGAACTACATCGATGTGGATGGTAAGAACCAGTCTTGCTCATCCACATGTCCACTGCCGCAGGGCAACAGCACTTACCAGGACTTCTTCATGGAGCCACCGGTTGGCATGAACTCTTTCCGGATTTTCGTCACCGAATGGTATGGCGATGGTGGTGGCTTTGCTGGCATTGAGATGTTCCAGGACATACTATACTCGTTCGCCGTCAACGACTTCAACGAGCCGCAGTGCGATGGTGTGAGCAAAGGCTCGAGCTCGATAATCACTCCTGCCGATGGACTGTGGACCCGGGCTTCCAACAATGGCAAAACGAGCTCCGACTACCTCTCCGCATCCCTGACCACAGAAGCACAGGTGGCCTCCAGTCCCTCTGTTGTGTTCTTCCCTGACATCGCCCAGTCTGGCAACTACTCGATCTTGGTCTACACCCCAGGCTGTCAACAGGACGATACCTGCGATACCAGAGGCAGTGTGAACATGACGGGATCCATGACATCGGATCAACCACCAGTCTCCACGACGATCTCACAGACAAATTACTATGACAAGTTTGATCAGATATACTACGGCTACGTCGACGTCAACTCTGAATCCTTCACACCTTCTGTGATACTGGCCCCCATTGCG
>JAABUW010003755.1_pt1 | contig 21270 bp, 21 predicted proteins | sample 5560081 | NCBI WGS metagenome assembly JAABUW01 (sample SAMN10711882, study PRJNA513363) | rock metagenome | isolation source: Antarctica rocks | place: Antarctica: Victoria Land, Knobhead sud
AGTTAAGATTGAGCTTGTGACTGTGATGATTTGTCTGTTTCTGGGTTTTGGGTTTCGGGGTGATTGCTTTTCGTTGAGTTGGCGCTTTAGAAATTTGGAAACGGTTCTGAGGAAAGTTTGTATAAGTTTGTATAAACAAGAGTCAGAATCTTGATGTTTTAGTGAAGGATCGCTGGGAGGCTAGAAAGAGATGGAAATAGATGACGGTAAAGCTTTGTATACTTATCAAAAACAGATCTATCGAAGATCATAATTTGATTCTCCGTTGGAGAAAGCCCCGTTACGGCAAAAATCTCTTGAAGTATGAAGACTGATGTCCGCTGTATGGTCAAATTCTTATTGAGGAACTGGACTTTGAGTCGTGATTCGTAGGGGATACTCCAAGTTTTCGACATGTTGTCGTTGAAAGGTGAATAGGCCGCGGAGTACATTTATTCACAAACGTCGTTCGTAAGGAATAGTCCGAGTCGGCTCGTTGAAAAGCGAAGGAACAGTTTGTGGAACTTAGTCCAGTCTTTCAAAATGAGATCGTTGAACGCCGAAATCTGACACTAACAATACCAACGAAGAGCATCAGCATCATTACTTATCCATTATTTGTCACGCTTGTAAGCAACACAAAACTAAATCGAAGAGACAGACCAAAGTCAGCATTCATCTTCTATCGCCTGACATGTATAGTCCCCTCAAGGCACCTCCTGGAATCCACTCCTGGTGGAGTATGGTTGTTTCTAGCATTGTTGGCTCTCACGTGAGTGAGTAAATGGTTGATGAATGCTTTTGAAGATAGTAAAGGGCACAATCCCTTCCACTACAAACCTGGAGACTTTATTCTGAACGACCCAGTCCATCCGAAAGCCAATATGTATACAATACGTCCGTGTACCAAATCTTGGAACAATCGTGGCTTCCAACAGTCCATACGGAGGACTGGATTTCCTATAGAATCCAACATCACCAACCCACAGCTTGCTTTTAAGAGAATCATGTATCCGTCTTATAGTCCGTATCGGACAAACGAGAACGGCAAGCACACTGGCTAGGGGAACATTGGAGGACGATATCGCAGTGAACAGTAAGCAAATTGAACTCGTGATGGAAGGTAGTCGTAGGGATAAAGTTCAATTGATTGGTGAAGAGCGGTGCTAAGCCAGATTGGCATGAACCCTAGCGCCCACACCGGGAATAAGCGAGCGAGAAATTGACTAGGTATGCCTAACTATCTTGATCATCTTCAGGTATCGCTTCAGAAATCAACGACAACAGCGTCACTCATCTCTCAACATGTCTGACACCGGCGAAGTCGAGGTGGAGAACCCCAGCGGCTACCAAGTCCTACCCAAGGATGTTACATCCGAGATCGGCACTGTTAAGCTGTTCAACAAGTGGTCATACGAGGACGTCGAGGTCCGAGATATCTCTTTAACGTGAGCCTAAACCCCCTGTATTGGAGTCTTTGATATCTTGCGCAGCCAGGAAAGAGTATATGGGAGGTGTAAAGTTACTGAGGGGCGGGAGTATTGTTTTTGTGCGAGAGAGCTATATCAAGGACTTGGGTCACCAGAGGATGTCAGCTAATACAGTCGTCTACGGTTAGAGACTACATCCAAATCCGCGCCCCAGTCTATATCTCCCACTCCGCCGGTCGCTATGCTGTCAAACGCTTCCGAAAGGCCCAATGCCCCATCATCGAGCGCCTCACAAACTCACTGATGATGAACGGCCGCAACAACGGTAAAAAGCTAATGGCTGTCCGCATTGTTGCCCACTCTTTCGAAATCGTAAGTGCTTTTCGCCCCTGACGATACCGATCACTACTAACTGCATCTTCCCCTCAGATCCACATCATGACCGACCAAAATCCCATACAGATCGCCGTTGATGCCATTGTGAACTGCGGCCCCCGCGAAGATAGTACGCGTATCGGTTCTGCAGGTACTGTGCGTCGACAAGCCGTCGATGTTTCACCTCTGCGCCGCGTTAATCAAGCGATTGCTCTCCTTACAATTGGTGCGCGCGAGGCGGCATTTAGAAATGTCAAGAGCGTGGCGGAGTGTTTGGCTGAAGAACTGATCAACGCGGCAAAGGGAAGCAGTAACAGCTACGCGATCAAAAAGAAGGATGAGTTGGAGCGTGTGGCTAAGAGCAATCGGTAGATGCTTTGCGAGAGTGAAGGGGCGTGGTATTTGGGACACATTCACTTGCTTTTGTACAGGTAGTACGGCAAGAAAATCGTCAAGATTCATTGAACGTGCACTGCTGGTTCTTTCGCGCTCACCATACTCAAGCACTGAACGGACCGGACACGACTTGCAGTAACCGCTGTCCTCAACACATCAGCCGCTTACTCGAAGACCAGCCTGTTATGGCCCCGAGAGCTTCAATATCTCGATCCTAAACATACTCGTGGATCTATGAGAGCAGTTTTGTGATTCGCTCACTTTTCCAATACTCCTCCCTGCATGTCCACTATACCATATCCAGGATGATAAGCTGGTTCGTGTCTGGGTCTACCCCAACAGTTGCATGTAGCCTCTTTAAATCCTCTCAAGCCTCGCAACTCCGGGTCATGATGGCATTTCATGTTCCTTTCGGCCTCTTGATCCCGTTGGACGATTGTAAATGATCGGAAGCGACCGTTTCCCCAACCAAGCCTCATTCACTACTTTTATCCCCCTTCTTCAACCTCTCGAGCTCCGCCATAATTCCCTCAACCGCAACCCTCATCCCCTGCACCTCCTCCTCCACTTCCCCTCCTCCAAATGCCCCACTCCACCCCACATACGCCGGCATCCCCGTTCTCCTAGCCAATATCTTCGCCAGCCGTGTCGCGAAATCGATACTTCCAGGAATGTCGTAGAGAGGCGTAGATAGAGGATCCGAGGGATTGAACCTCTAGACGAGTCTCGGTTGATCAGCGTGCAGTCCCTAGGTTTTGCAGTAGTTTAGGGGTTTCCCTATTAGGGACGTACGTTCGGCATAGCATAAACAAAGGAGCCAAGCGGGGAGAGCGAGGATGTGGTTGAGGTAGAGGTAGTGGTAAGGAAAGCGAGAACAGAAGTGGCGAAGGGAGTCAGCTGGATGCGGAGGGATGTGTGGGGACTTAGGGGAAGCGGGAGGGAGAGGATGATAGGTTTAGTTGGGGGTGGAGTGGTGGTGGTCTCGGAGGCGGTGGGTGGGGCAATGCTGGAGGGGCTGTGGTTTGCTTGGGAGGTGAATGACATGGTGTCGTGGAGACGCGAATACTGTGATACTTTGTGTGCAGATGAGAATGTGTTCGATTTAAAATGATCTTGGAACAATCTTTACACTTCTTGTTTACTATTTGAAACAAATGAGTAATTAAATATGTTTTAGAATAGGTAAATAATGAAGGGAACCAATATTTGCACACCCAGTTTCCATACAATTTCACTACCTAAGGTACATAAACACCAATCCAAATTAGGATTAATTACAGATATTACTTCTGGGATCAACTGCTATTATTCCAAGCTAATTTACACCTGAAATTGACCATCCACCACCTTGCTCCTGAAACTCCGGAATCTGCTCTACAACAGCTGAACCTTCGTCACCCCCCCTACCTTGTCCTCCGAGATAGGTAGATTAAATATCTGGTAATATGTTAGATGTTGCATGTGTAACGCGATTAATTTGATGGAGGGTGACGTCGTTGCCTGCAGGTACTTAATTCTTGGTGGGGCACTCATACAAATAAAGGTATTTCTAGGCGAATATTGGTTTCCATAATGAATTAAATGACTGCAAGTGAATGTCGGGATACAGGATTAATTACATGCAAGAAAACGAGCAAGTAAACAAGTAAACAAACGCTAGTACGTGGGGTGTTTGAAGAAGGTTATAAGGTCGGTTCTATCTATGTGAATAGGCGAGGCACATCGCTGCTGGCTTGTTTGTCTGCTCCAGCACATTTCCAGCACATATCCTCCAGCATATATATTGTTTTGTTTGTTTATTCGCACCTTTCTTTCCTATTCTCGGCAGCCTAAGTACATAGCTTGATCTTTTCCCTCTCTTTTCTCTTTCCACAGAATCGAATACCGGCCTTTCTATGCGCAGGACTACGCAATGTTTCAAGATCCAGAAGATTGGAATGGCGGCTACGATCCCTTAGAAGATCCCGAAGAGAGGAGAGTACTCTTTGCTGCTTTAGATTCTTTCCGGTAGGTTTTTGGTGTAAAGGAGCGTTGAAAAGATCATATCACACTCTCACTTGTAACCAGAGGAAGTGACCGTAAATTTCCAAACCTTCTAAGGGCTTTGATATTTATTATAGCTTGTTTCCCTCCGCATTCCCTGCAAGTATTTACCTCAAAACTCGCAATGGCTCAGCACTGGAGGCATGGTGTGCCAAACGGGGTAGGGTGATTCTGTTTGCATTCGTTCTAATTGGTGATGCTGCCTTTGTGCATGATCGTTTTCTACTTTTCATCTCCAAGACTACTGTTGAATGCTTAATTACTAACAATGGCGCAATGCATAAGCCTATATCGAAGGACCGCTCACTTTCATGCGACGCATCGCCGCCGTCAGAACTTCTACGCCTTGCCAACTGCACAATGGCAGATGTTGGCCGCACCTCCATTTAATATTCTCGCAAATCTTGACCGTGTGGATGATGCTATCGATGTGAACGCAGATCTGGCCCTGGAAATCCTAGATACTGGCTTACAGTCATTTGATGTTGATCCAGTATCGGAAACTCAAAAACCCGAGTGGCGGGATACTGCTACATCTCGAGATATGGACAAAGTCAGAACAACTATTCGTCAAATGTATCGTGACTGGAGTGCAGAGGGAGCCGATGAGCGTCGTGCTTGCTACGAACCGGTGCTGCATGACGTTGCCGAAGCGTTTGCCAGTAGCTCTGATAAAAGTAAGGTGAAGGTGCTTGTCCCTGGAGCTGGACTTGGCCGTCTTGTCTATGAATTCTGCAAAGGAGGTTACACGGTCGAAGGGAATGAGCTCTCGTACCATCAACTCATAACATGTAGCTGGATTTTGAACCACACCAAGCGAGCCAATCAATTCGACCTTTATCCCTTCATACTAGACTTTTCCAATGTTGTCAATAGGAAGCACCAGCTCAAAGCCGTCAAGATACCTGATGTCCACCCTGGGACCGATCTCGTGGAATCCATAAAACAGACGAATAGCCATCCATTCGGTAGAATGAGCATGACAGCTTCGGACTTTCTTGTTCTATACAGCGATCAACGGCATCACCAGATGTTCGATGCAGTAGTGACAGTGTTTTTTATAGACACAGCGCCAAATTTGATAAGATACATACAGGTGGTACATAATTGTCTAAAAGAAGGGGGAGTGTGGATCAATCTAGGCCCTCTGCTGTGGCATTATGGGGGCCAAGAACCCCCAAGACCAAACAAGGTAGAAAGCAGTGGTGAGGGAAGAAGAAAAAATGCAGGCATCGAGGAGCCAGGTACGGTTGAGCTCACTGACGATGAGGTATTGATGCTTGTTCAGACCTTCGGGTTCGAAATCGAGAAGCATGAGATGCGGAATGATGGATTTGGGTACATACAGGATCCCGAAAGCATGTTGCAGAATATTTATAGAACATCACATTGGATAGCCAAAAAGCAATCATGATTATTCTTCTAATTTGGCAGGACTTACGGTCCCTGACAGTCCGCAAGTCAAGAGTAGGAGGCCACTGGCCATTCGCTGGTTGTATCGATATCGATATGTAGTCCTTAGTCCTCCCGGAAGCAATCTGTGCTTAGTGAGCGATTGCGCCAACAACCGGAAATGCCAAGAATGGGGCTTCAAGATTCTCGAGTCTGAAATGATCCTTCGTCTTTCCCCCATCTCCGTCAGTAGGGCAAGGCTGATGGCATGACACTGTATGCTTTGAGCAGCGAATCTCCATGATGTTTTGTTTCAGAAAACGTGAGACATATGCGGAACAGATAGATGACAGCAGTCGTTAACTGAATGTCAGAAAGATTTGGATAGCCCCGCGTATCAGGCAGCTCTCTAGGCAAGCTTGAACCTACCGGGAGTTGTGCGAGTAGGAACCGAGCCTGCATTACCCAGCGTAACAACATCAATTTCCTTCAAATAGATAGATCCAAATACTGAACAAAATCGCGACTCGTTGATATAAGTTATCAGAGACTTGAATTCCTCATCACTCCGCCCCTCCCGCTGCTATTCTTGGTCAGCACCGCCCCCGGTGTCTCCCTCAAGGCGGACATTTTAGCAGGCGCATTAGTAGCGAAGAGACAAGGTACACTTGATTTATCCCACCACGCACAATGAAGCCCAACTGCGGTGTCTTTGACGTTGACCTTTTGTTACCTTAGGCATCATATGGACCTCATGAACGCACGATTCAAACAGTTCGGTGCTTCCCTTGGTTCGAAGCGCAATCCCAATAGAAACACTTCCCAAAACCCTGTTCAGCCCACGTCCACCAACGGAGTTGCTCCAACCCCACCTCTCAGTACTTCCTCCACCACCAGTTTACCCATGAATCAAGGGCAAAACGGGCTCGGGCGCCCTCCAAGCTACACTTACAACCCTAACGCTCCAAGGTCATCAAGTCCATTGCCCCCAGCGACGCAGCAATTACCACATCATCCACCACCTATCAACACGGGATCTTATCCACAAGGTCACCCTGCTTTGAATGGCGCAGCGCAACCACCAGGTTACGCAGGCGGATATGCTCAACCCAATGGTATGCACGGCGCTGGCGCACCGCAGTCCACTATGGGCCACTACCCAGGTCGAGGAGCACCTGTAGAGGTCGAAGGCGCTGGCAGGAGCAAAGCGCAGTTGATCGTTGGCATTGATTTTGTTCGTAACATACCTTAGTTCCGTTGACTCCCTATCTTTGACTGAGATATAATCTAGGGAACCACTTTTTCTGGCGTTGCATTCGCTTTCGCGACAAACACAGAGGCAAAGGAGGATATCATTACAGAATGGCCTGGCGCCGGCAATCAAACTAAACAAAAAGTAGGGTCTCCGAACCATTTTACCCAACGACTGTGCTGAAATCATTAGATACCCACTGTGCTCTATTACGACCAATACCAAAAGGTAGTCGGATGGGGTCCTGACATTGCCGAAGCCCTTGCGCCAACAGGCTATCCCAAGCCGGGCGTACAGAAGGTTGAATGGTTCAAATTACAACTCATGCTCTCGGGAAACACATACATTGACCCCATCAACCTGCCTCCCCTCCCACCCGGCAAGTCGGAGATTGACGTCGCTGCGGACTACCTTTACAAATTACGGCAAGCCATGAGGAGTCAGCTGCAGAAAACGCTAGGAGAAGTTTTTAATCGAGAAGAACGCAATATCAGATATTTCCTGACTGTTCCTGCTATCTGGAACGATGCCGGAAAGGCTGCAACACGTGCAGCTGCAATTCAAGCCGGCTTCTTACGAGACGAGAACGACAACCGACTCACCTTGATCACCGAACCTGAAGCAGCCGCCATGTTTTGTACGAAGACTGGTCTACTCAACCTCAAAATTCGGGACGCTGTTCTTATTGTTGATTGTGGTGGAGGAACCGTTGATTTGATTGCCTACGAAGTCGAGGAAGAGACGCCTTTTACCGTGGCTGAATGTACCGCCGGATCTGGAGACTCGTGTGGTTCTACTGCATTGAATCGAAACTTCAGTAATATTCTACGAGCAAAGATCCGCAAGATGAAGCTTCCTGACGGGTCAAAGACGGCGGGCAAGGTCTATGCAAAGTGTATCATGGATTTTGAGAACCGGATAAAAGCGGATTTCCGCAATAACGGACAGAAGTGGGCGGTTGATGTGGGTATCGAGGCTGAGTTCCCCGAGGCTGGAATTGAAGAAGGGTACATGACCTTCACGAATGAAGAGATCCTCCAATGTTTTGAGCCCGTGGTCAACCGTATCCTAGAATTAGTGCGCAACCAGATCATCGCCATACAAGCCCAGAACAGAATACTACAGGTAAACTTTCCGAATTCTTCCTTTCACTAATCACCAAGCTAACATTTCCCCCCCCCCACCCAGAACGTCCTTGTCGTCGGCGGCTTCGGCGCCTCCGAATACCTCTTCCAACAAATCAAACTCCACGTCCCCCCTCAATTCCAAGCCAAAGTTGTCCGCCCCATGGATTCCGTCGCCGCCATCGTCAAAGGCGCCGTTACCGCCGGCATCACTGAGCGCGTCATCACCTCGCGAGTAGCCCGCCGCCACTACCTCATGGCCACTCTGCAGCCCTTCAAGGAAGGCCATCACCCCGAGCAATACCGTGTCCCTAGCTTAGACGGCAAAGACCGCTGCAAGTACACGCGGCAGATTTTTGTGCAAAAGGGACAGAGGGTTAAGATTGGGGAGCCGGTTAAAGTGAGCTTTTTCAGGCAGGTGGCGCCGGGGGCGACATTAATGTACGAGGATATTCTGTATGCGTGCGATGAGGATGTTTGTCCGGAGTATACGAAAGATCCGAGGATCAAGGAGGTGGTTACTTTGACGAGTGATTTGAGCAGGAAGAATTTAGAGAAGGATTTCGAGAGGATGGATACGCCACAGGGGACTTTCTATCGTAAGCATACGCCCTAGTTCTTGCCCTTCAAACCCTCTCGAAATTATGTTCACTCATGTCAAATAATCGTACAGGCGTCTACTTTGACATTCTTCTCGCCCTTGACGGCAGCGAGTTCAATGCAGAGCTGGTCTGTCAAGGAGAGGTGATGGGACGATGCTCCGCAAGATTTAGGTAGGGCAGGACGAGGGTGGGGGATAGAGAGCACAATGGTGACGAGGTCGAAGTCTGAAAGGCTCGAGGGGTGGGGAAAGGAAACGAGACACAGGGGGGTATGAGAATCGTACGTGGGAGTGATGAACGTAAAGGAGAGACGTATTTGTTTTCCCCTGCCTCCTCCGTTTCCTTGCTTCTTCCTGATATCACCAGAGACTTTGGGCTTCTGTTTTTTTGGGTGGGGAGCTCGAGCGGATACCTCTAGCAATTTTCTGGGTCTTTATGAATTGAAAGTGTTCGATTCCTGGCCTCTTTCGGCTTTCAGGTTTTGCAATGAAGCTCCTTCGAGTTGTCGAGTGACTTGTGGTTGCCTTAGTCTCGTCTCCAGGATCCAACGCTGAATGCATAGTATCTAGTCAGGGTTTTCCGTGAGACGGAAGGGTAGCTTAGGTGCCGTCGTGAAGAGCTTGGGAGATCGGGGATAAGGAGGTATGGTAAGCCGTCTCTCATCTTTGATTCTTATATCAAACAGAGATGGAAAGAGCTTCCTCGTAGAACTGATCTCTCTTGACGTTATGACAGAGTGTACTTTGCTGTCAAGATGAGCTATCACGAGTGTGCCTAGTGGGCCACTCCGGGGATGTCGAAATTGCTAACAACGTATCTTCATTTGACGTGGCTAAGTGAGCAACCAGTCTCATGGATTTATTCAGAATAATGTAACTATTACTCAAGCCTAACAGCATACGGTCTTCAAAACCCGCTCTTCTGTTTTGTACCAGGTTTGTCTAGGGTTGTTGAGCTACGTACGGTAAGTGAAGCTTTCATTTCTTTCAACGTTCCGCCATGAGCAATCGCTGATACATTTTGCACCTAAGGTAATTCCGCATGTATCGTTCCTCGCTCCAAATCAGCCCTGCACAGCATTCATTCCTTCCGGTTTGTGTAGGCTTCCCCTTTAAAATGCGACCACGACCGTCGGTGTTGTCATTGCCGTCGCCATTGCTATTACCATCACCACTGTTTTCATCTACTAACCGCATGGAATCCACAACGCCTCACTCGCTCCTCTCACCAAATTCACAGCAAACTGTTGATTCTCTTGTTGATGGAACCTCGATCTCTGCTCATACTGATGCCGTTGCACATCTCAGGGACCGAGACTTTCCAAGCTTTGTTGAAGATGTTGAGCCGTTTTCGGGCTACTATGTTGGCGGATATCATCCGGTCCATTTGGGCGAGCGTTACGGTGATGGAGGTCGTTATAAGATTTTGCACAAGCTAGGCAACGGCACGTTTTCCACGGTATGGCTAGCGAAAAATCTGGCTGCAAAAAAAGTATGTGAAATCTGGTGACACGAGCTAACGAAGCAAGAAGCTGTAGAATTGTTCGAAGCAAAAGAGCATTTGAGGCTCCTCTCATGGCTGAAATCGCTTACAAAATTTTACAGATCGGTACGTCACCCTTGAGATTCTCGTAGTAGGACCACCATCGAGGTCTATCAATCATCATGATCTGCTCAAATCACACCACCATGATGCACAAAAAATGGCTCACGATAGCAATACCAACGCGATCATGATTAATGAGATACGCATCCTTCAACGTCTTTCAGATACTTCATCAGCAAGTTTCCATCCTGGAAGCGCGCATATCCTGTCGCTCGTAGACCATTTCACCATCTCGGGACCTAATGGAGCGCATCATGTGCTGGCAACAGAAATCGCAGGTCCACGGCTCTCAGATGTAGTAATGCCAAGTGCTGTTGTTCGGGAGCTCTGTCGGCAGCTTGTGGAAGGAGTAGACTATCTACACCAGCAGGGTATTACGCATGGTGGTAAGCAGTACCGATTCTGGCGAACGCTCTTCTCTTATCTCCGTTTACTATAGATGGTAGCGAAAACAGATGCAATGACTATCCTTCTCTCGTCACAAAGCCATAGAGGTAAAACGCACAATAGAGGGTTGACTCCGCGTCGCATAGTGGGGGCCACGATTAGGACGAATGCTAGAATTGAAGAGCTCATGAGAGTAACAAAAATGATACGATCCGTTACCTGAGGGCACAGGCGAATGTAGCCGAGCCCCGAGCAGTCAACTCCAGAGCGAGCGCAGGGTGCCCACTTAATTCTACAGACATAGTGGTCGAGAGGATTGATACCTTTTATTTTGTGGCACGGTGACTGTCACATATCTAACGTAGGTACCTTAGACTTCGATTACAAATGCTGGACCAAGCCGCAAGGGTAAACCCCTTTTTGTTGCATGTGGTCGTGATTACTGATTACTGTACTGTGTACATTTCGATCACTCCAAGAAGAATATTCATAAATAAGTAGCCTTGACATCTCTGATGACACGAGATTTTCTTATCCGTCATGACTTAGACTTGAGACCTCTTCTACTGGGCTTACTAGACAAGAATGACAATCCAATGGCTTTCAAATACTACAGTCTCCTCCTCACTGTCTTCAATTATTACATCCTCTTGATCTCAGGCCAGACCGTGGAATCAGACCCAGGCGTTCATGGCCCTGCATTGGAACTAGTCCATCTCTACTATGATCAATTCCCTACAGGTAAGTTCATTTACCCAAGTCAATATCAACTCTTTCCGTACTTCCTCCGTTTTCACTCAAAGACCTCAATCTGATCCATCTGCAGGCATCGCCGTATCTGCAACTGGAAGGTTGTTTAGCAACTACCCTCCTACGTTGGACGCTAACAACACCAAATACGGTGTTGCGGAGCTTACCACCAGCACCAGCGAGACACCGTACCCGAGCGTAGAATTCAATTCTCCACCAGAGGGATTCATCAATTATACTACCACTCCCCCTAGTTAGTCTCATGCTTCCGGAGTTCTCGGTCCTTTGGCAAAGCTAATCCGAACACTTGCAATCTTGAGCTGAAGCAAATTACCGTAATTATTCAGTTGGACCTCAGTCGGTAGTTGTGGATGCGAAAGACAGATTGTGGATTTTAGATACGGGGAGAGCGTCGACTCCGACGGGGACCAACGTACTGGCATCTTATGGCGGAGCAAAGCTCGTTGGCGTCGATCTTTCAAATAACACAGTCTTCAAGACCATCATCTTCCCAACCACCGTTGCATACCCAGATTCCGTAGGTCCAATCCTTTCCTCCACCACGAGATCTAACAGACCACCTCCCTAGAACCTCAACGACATCCGATTCGACCTCCGGCCGCATATCACCCCCTCGGGCCAAGGAATCGCCTACATCACCGACTCCAGCACCGAAGGCCGCAACGGCCTCGTCATCGTCGACCTCGGCACCCGCGCCTCATGGCGCCACCTCGACAACATCCCTCAAGTCCGCACCGAGCAGCAATTCCTCCAATTCATCTGGGGTGAGCCCGTCTACAGCGTCGCCGGCCCCAACCAACGCGTCATCGCCAGCTCTTCCGGCGCCGACGGCATCGCCCTCTCCGCCGACGGCGAAACCCTCTACTGGACCGCCGTCGCGAGCCGCTATCTGTACAGCATCCCCACCGCGCGCCTGCGCGACAACTCCCCCCTCTCCGAAGTCCGCGCTTAGGCATCCATGGTCTCGCACGGCCAAAAAGGCATCTCCGACGGCCTCGAGACGGACAGCAACGGGCTCGTCTATCTGGGTAATTTCGAACAGAACGCTATTGATATCTTCGATCCTGCGACCGGGTTGTTGAGTGTGTTTGTACGGGATCCGAGGATTGGCTGGACGGATAGTATGGCGGTTGCGGCGGATGGGTATTTGTATTTTACGGAGAATCAAGTTTGGAGGACGGCGGGGCATTATCCCGGGACAGATAGGAGGGTTAGGCCGTTTGGGCTGTTTAGGGCTCGGTTGCCGGGGGGTGGGGGAAAGGTGCTGTTGCGGTAGGAGTCGGGGAGTGAAGTAACGAGCAAAAAAAATGGTGAGTGTCGGTCTCCTCCAGCCTGGGCAGTGCGCTTCAAGACGGCGGTACATTCTTTGCGGATTGGTTGTGCTGGCGCTCGATATCTAGTTTCCATCCCCCAACAAGGCTTCAAACGCTTGAAAAGATAATACAACATCGAAACTTCATGAAAAACCAACGAGACTCCGCAACACCACACGTCGTTTTGGCACGGACCTACCCAAACTTGACTCAATTGAAACCCAGTGAATACTTGCAGACAAACAAACAACCCCTCATACCTCATCTACCGAGAAGCCCCTTTTACGGCCTGCCGCATCCACCCTCCCCCCCCTTACTCCATCCAAAGCCATCCAAGCTACCAAAACATACAAAACCACCATCGAGAACCCCCACGCCCTTTTTTCGGTCTCTTATCATAGAGCTACTACTTGACTCACTTCCACATCCCAGTCACACCACTCACTTAGAACAGTGCTTCATGCTCGAGAGCAGACTAGGTTTGTGCGAAGGGGTGATGCGTACGGTGGTGATAGCTAAGAGATGCAGATTGAAGGGTGGTTGGGGGGTTGTTGAGTGTGGTTATGGGTTGGCTTTGTTGGGAGTGCAGCTGGGGATGGTTTCATAGGCGGCTTTTCAAAGGCCGTCAGAAGTCTATTCAACGAAAGGAACTCCAGAGTAAGAAATCGATCCTTCCTGAAGTAGGTATCTCTTTGACGGCGGTTGCTAAGGTGTGCATCACCGCTGCTCATATTTCCTATTCCGAGCCTAGTCAGACCACTTTGATTCTCGGTCTTGAAAAGTGCTTCAGTTGACTTTGCTGCCCGCGGTCGCTAGGTTGACTTGACCGAAAACCTAACCCCCCTTTACTTGAGAGAGTGTCGATTCCGTCTAGAATGCGAAGGCAGCATGTATGCTACCGTTTGGTGGGAGATGTCTGGGCATCTGACTCTTCTCGATAACGCACAGCTCCGGGGTAAAAATGGAGGCAGCATAGCCACCACTTCGTGGAAGTATTGTTCCCAGCGTCTAATACGCCAATCCTGGGTCCCTGTTCCAATCTACGTCCATCAGCTTGACATTCCGAAGCTCCTGTGCGACCACTAGACATAACAGCCAGAATACTTAGCCCTGCGCACTCACAGTCGTGCTTTTGGTACCAATAATCCTCAGAAGCTTATAATCTCTATGCACCGATGCGCTGGGTCTTGTTCTTCGATGGTGCATCTAACCCCTCGTTCCTCAACAAGGTACGTTTGGCTGTGTTGATTTTTTAGTTTCTGATTGCCGAACGCATATGAAATCTCTCATCTTGAAGAGCGCGAGAGAATATTGAGAATGTGTATTCATAGTGCGTATAATAACACAAACGTCTTGTCAAGTTCATCTTGATCAAGTTGCTCTGATCAGCAGGGTTTCCTTTCAGATTCATACAGGAATCCTTGCTTAGATCTTCAGAGATCAGCTAGAGCTGTCGTTTGTGCGGGCTCGTCGAAACTACTGATATATATTTGCAAAATTTGAAAAGTCGGTATGTGAATTCAAGAAGGGAGCGTTGATATGCAGACCGCCTGGTTGGAGAGATCATGGGAATAATAGTTAACCTTGGGAAGACGATTGCTTTGAGGATTCCGGCTTATAACCGCGACAGAGGTACAGCTTGATTCAAGCAGAAAGTGGCGGACAATATGAAATCCGACGAAGCCACATCCACCAACAACGAGGACCGAGCCCAGGTGGTCTGGTGGTTTGGAGCTCATTAAGGGACGGTAGTTGAAATGGTTATACTAAAGGTTACGATATATATGAAGTAGATAGTGGTCTCGCAAGGCAAAGAGGGAGGATGCAAGTGAGCCTGCGAAGCGAGAGCTCTGAAAGAATGTTCGCCATTCGAAAGTACTCATGAAGTTACATTCAAGCCTCTACCCTCGATACTAACATAACCTATTTTGTTACTAGTGCCTGTTGCAATTGCTGTTATGTGTCTGACTAGAAATTATGGGGTTTAACCAATATAGGAGATTCTTTCACTTGTTCCTTTGAGCTATTGACAGAGCGGGTCTATTACCTATTATACAGCGTGAATTTGGGATATGCTACGCCCTGCTCAAGTTTGGCCACATTGGCTGATTTCTCTACTGTAATAAGGAGCTCAGCAAGGCATATTGGGAGTGCGTGGATGGGACGTAAGTGTTGCACAAGCAGCAAGCATGAATCTACTTGTTGTAACTCGCTGTCCGTACCCTTGTGTACAAACACAATATCTTATATCGCAAAGTCGTACAGCCATCATATCTCATCTCATTCTGTGTTAGTCCTCAAGCTCACGTTCTTTATCATGTACTTTCACATCTTCGGACCAATTACTATGGTTGAGGATCTGCGGGTATATTGGCGCCATTTTCAACCACGACATTCTATGGTAGTATGACAATTGCTTTTTTCATCCTTGCGACACCTGGACGTGGTGCGACATGGTGGTCGCATCAATTTATGCCACATGAGCATCTTTGATCTAGTATTGTTTGTATCGCAATCCGTCGTTGGCCTCGCCATCCATATTGCCGTATTGATCCTACCCACCATAGCAGTCATGCAACTGCAGCTACCTAGATGGCGCAATATTGGTATCATTCCCATCTTCATGACTGGTCTATTCATAGTGGACCTTCATGGTCTACGGCAACGAACCTCCTGACGTTTAACAAGAACGGGCTTTCAGGCGGTAGGGTTAAGAAGGCGGGAGAAGAGATTTTGCGAGGAGCTGAATGGTGACTCGGATCGTTTTCGTGCGAGGCTGGAGGAATATGTGAGGATGACAGTCAGCTTAAGCGATGATTGTATAGTCAGATTGAGGTACGCCATTCTCGCTTCCGCACGGTTTGTTGATCGAGAATGACGGTCTGACTCGAGTTCCGTGTTTGTAAAATAGCGCTTTGGTTTAGGTTGAAACCTTGCGGTAATGGCCACGCTGCAAGCGCCGGCGATATCTTATGTCATGCACAACTGAAGAAGACCTTATTGCTATTCAAGGGCCTTGCTGAAGAAGAGAGGATAGTGAGACGGTAGTCTCGGGTCACAAGACAGGGTTTGACGATGCTGAAGTGCTTGGCCGAAAGGCAGTTGGGCAAACACAATTGGAGATAGGTTTCGGATAGGGGCATGATATGATATAACACGAAGTATAGGGCTGATCTTCTTTGTCGGAGGATGTTCTGGCTGATTGTGTGTTAGTCAAGCGCAGAATCTCGCGATCTCCATGCTCGCTATTTCCTTGCCATCTTTGTTGAGAACTCGTCTGCACGGGCGATCTTTTGTCAATCGAAAAGCTAGTGGTATAGAGCATGGAGAATAGAAGAGGCAAGCCACAAGATGTGAATAAAGGAAGCCCAGAAATATCAAGCGTACAACAAGCGGCGAGTCTCGATGCTCAACCGAAAGTTTTTTTGAACTGACAGCAAGCCTTCGCCGTTCCGACTCCTGAAAATGGCTAATCGTTGACGATCGATACCTCGAGCAATAACACGCAAGGTCGAAACTCTTAGACGAAAAGAAGGCCACGGTGCTGCAATGCCGGCCTGGCCACAAAGTCGCATGCACTAAGGCCCCAGGGCTCGTCGCGGCTTTCTTAACTGAGAGATACCTATACAGGTTTAGGCGGTGTCAAATCTCGCCCACGCTGAATAGTGTAGGAATGGTTAGTACGAGAGAGATTTTCAAGCTCAAAGCATCATTTTATAGCCTGAAGCCTTTAAAGATTGCGGCGTGGTTGAGTATGAGTATCTCGATGCTGAATAGTGAAGAAAAGCATATCCTTTTGAAATATTTCGGAGAGATTTTCTCAGATAGAAGAGAAGACTGCTAACGAAGCGCAGTGAAATGAGCGTAACTCTATTCCCTGTAGATTGAAGCACGGGATGGGCTGGTTGTTAGTGAAATCGCATAGCCATCTACCTACACGGTATGATAGAATCAGCATCTTCGCGGAGGAGCGAGCTCTAGAATAAATACTACAGTATTTCAAGCCTGAAATCCCATCAGGCTCTTCTAACGTATCGCCCCCAATTCTTCGATGGAACGATCAGCTGTTTAAAGATCATGGACTGAACCCAACATCTTTTAGAGATGTTGTGCCGACTGGATCTGCTAGACGATAGCTCAGGGCCCATGTTACCTTGAAATATCTATATTCACAGAGAGCGGCTGGTGTTTCGGCGTCTACACGTCTCTAGTGTAGTCCTTCTTTCGGTTAAGACGATGTACTTCCTCTGACTGATCTGATATTAGAGGTATTCTGAGCTTTTGCATCGGAAGTTAGAACTTGGCCAGATGAGGTAGCTAGGTGCAAAGGGAGGCACATTTGGGGTGATTACATTCTGGAATATTGTAGAGTAATCCGGCGGTAAAGCTGCTGGGGACGACTGGTAAGGTTGAGAATTTATCAAGATAGACGATACCGGAAGTCGAGGTAGATGCAGTGTCGATTCAGGTTCTCTCTCATGAGCTGGGATTGAGTGGTTAGCGATGACTTGACCGTTCACTCAAGACATTGGCATCGTCCATGTCTAGCATAACATCCTCAAGGCTGATATCATTGAAGAAGCCCCTAGTAATAGAGAGTAGTATACTCCTCGACACGTTCAGAACATAGCGTTCGGTTCCAGAAGCCTCTCAATCCATCTAGACGCTTCGTAAACTGTTTAATCCACTTGGCCGAACAGTTGACCAGCAATCTTGCCGCCATCATGAGTACGACCTATGCAAGCGGCAACATTCAGAAAATGATTTATCTTTCAATAGTTCACCAATCCAAGCTTCATTTATCAACTGCTGGCGCGGCCCCTCTAGGCCAACCCTCCCCGGGGTAATCGTAGAAGAATGTTCTTGGTCATTTCTCAATCCTCATAGCAATCTTGCAAAGTTGGTTCTGGCGCTGGTGGTAGCTCATAATAAGCAAAAGAAGGCCAACCTGGCCAGATACTCTAGGTTCGGCGGAAGCAGGTTAGCGGCATCCGAATTTCCGAAGGTCTTCGACTTGACGTTATTTCTGGGTATGGAGATAGATGGTGAGTTGTGTGCCCTTCGTAGTACCTTGCTGACGGGATTGTTGTATGCTTGAGTGTTTCCATTATCCTCTTCCATCGACTGCGTCACTCTCTTTGTTGGCTCCTCCCTGCTCCACAACTTTTATCCCGTAATATTCCCCTGTGATCCCCTGGATACATCTCTCTCATAACCGCGCTTACGAACTTACTCCGTAGCAAGCTTGGCTAGCAAAGCCATGACGCACTATTAATGTACGTAGTAGGTCAATAATTCCAAATGCGCACCTCCCAACCTCCTCTCCGATAGTAAGATGGCAAAAAAGAGAACAAAAGATATTAGTCCTGACCCTAATGACCTACCGTCCGCCCTACCCACAGCCTACAGGGCACCTCATGTGATGTTCTTCTCCCTTAGGCTCCTTTACTACTTTAGTACTCCGAGCGATCTAATTCAAGCAAGCTTTTAGGCAAGGTACCCAGGGAATTTCCCCCGAGATCTCACCCTGCATAAAGTAGTCAGGGCGGTTGTTAATGAGTGATCGCACCAGGCAAGCGCTTTTGGGTTAAATAACTCGCTTATTTGATCATTCATTAAAAACACCGCCCCTGAGTACGCTTTTTCAATAAAGGTAAGGGTAGCAGTCTAGCAGATGGAAGTACATATCCGACCTAACTTGATATGGGTGAGCAGGCCTTTTTAACCTCGGATTGGAGATTGGAGATTGAGAACCATGTTTATAGTACGGTTGATAGAGATTGCAAGTATTTCGATAGTGTTGTAAGTAAATAATGGCGCGTTATGCGACACGGAGGGTTTTCATGTCTCAACACGAAATTGCATGAAGTATGAAGCTAGAAATTTTAGTCACTCAAAACCATTGCACAAATTTGCGGACACATGAAGTTTGAATTGAAGATTAATGCGTTTAATTAGGTATATCATATAATTCGCGCTTGACGCCGCCAGTCCCTGATGCAACATTGAAACATGGTAATACAGGACGTGGTACTCTGGTATCAATCGGGCTTGCCATTACTATGTACATCATGATACTCAGATCTGGGTAGCACAAGTCCTTGGTGGCTTTTCCATCGCACGCTTACTCCGGGTTGGAGATCTCAACAATAGCGGGTCCGGCAGCAACGGTATCGTCGGTGACGGTGGTGTTGCATCCGGTCAGTACGACGTAGCTCTGTCCGTTGATTGGTGCAGTGCCCATTGGTGCAGTTGGAACCTTGACTGAGAAGCCGCCAGTGACAGGGGTGGCACTGAGTTTAACATTAGATAATTGTAAATGCTTATTCAAAGGCCTGAAAAACTTACGGAACGAAAACTGGTCCAGTGACGGTAATGAAAGCAGCGTAGATTGGCGAGCTTCCATCAGCGGCCTTGAGTGTGTAGGTTGGGGTTAGAAGAGTAATGGTGGTACCAGCGGTGATGTTGGCAGGGCTTTTGGGGTCCAATGTGAGGCTCGGGAAAGCCTTGACTGGGAGCTTGACGTTGCTGGATGGGCAAGACACAATAAAGGGAGCAGCTAGAGTGTAGACCTCGTTGAGGGAGAGGGGAACGTCAAAGGGCGATGGGAAGGGAACTTGGCCAATAGCAGCGCGGATGTACGACGAGTGGCGGGCCTCGACGGTCAAGATTGAACCGGCCGCCGTGAGGTAGTTCTTGCTCATGATATCGGCCGCAGCACCAAGGTAGGCGGTGATACCGACACCCTCGAGGATGGAGGCCGTGGCGAGAAACATCTTGGGGTCGGTGACGCCGAAGCTGTAAACGCACTCAGCGACTGGCTGGTACCCACCGGCCTTGAGGGCGCTGGTCAAGAAAGCCACATGAGTTGTCTCATCCGCGGAAACGATCTTGATGTTGTTGTAAACATCGGCGGAGAAACCGGCCTTGGTGAAATCGTCCGAGGTGAAGTTTGCAAGGCCTTCACGGTAGAACTTGTCCTCAAGGTGCTCGAGGGTCAAGGCGTAGTTTAGGATGTCCGCGTCAGTGACGGCGGGCATAGCCTGACGGACAGCGATCAGGCTGAACAAACGGCAATTAGCAATCAGTCAATGTTGAGGGCAGCGCATATCTTACTTGTTCTTGGCTGGGACAGCAGAAGCAAGGGCAGCAAAGCCCGCGAGGGCGGCAAAGGTGGTCTTCATATTTGACAATAAAATGGTACCTTGAATAACAGGATGTATTGTAAAGAGGGGAAAGCGAAAAGATATGAGAGTCTGTGGAAGAGGAAAACAAAGATGAAGAGGCAGATGCGGGAGAGTTAAAGAAGGAAAGGAAGAGATGGGATGAGTCCGATGAAGGCGCGAAATGAGCACGGCATCACAACAACCCGCTAGCTTGAGCTCCACCGATGCAAGAATGTAGACATGGATGTTGAGTTGTTTAATCTGGAATGCATACGGGAGATGAGGGAAGCAAAGAGAAGATGACGGGACTAAGCCTGATTGGTATGGATCAACGATACTTTAACCGCATTTTGACGAGCGGTCCCTGGGAAATTACCTCATGCAGAGCTAGGTACCCCAGATTGTTCGGAGCTTGAGCAAGCCGTGTTTGCCCCAGGGCACTAAAAAAAGCCACAGATACCACATCAGGAAGCCATCAGGGTCCATCATTTGAGATCGCCTCTCAGCCGTTTGAGCTTATGCTGATGCACCATGCGCTCCAAGTACTTCGGATCCTCGACTTCCCTTGAGACCAGGCAGAAGATCCTAATTGACACATGATCAGGCCAGGTTTTCCCCGGCCATCCGACCATCCGAAGAATTGCCGAAGCCTCGTAACCGTCATGCAACGCAAATGGTTGCGACATGAAAAGATGCTGAACCCAGGATAAGGGGGGGAGCCGTGCCCTAACACTAGTAAAAATGATTAGAGGAGGCTTTCCATTATTTTAAATTGCTCATATGTTTGTAGCGCTTTGGTAGTGCAGGAAGCAGTAGTTGTTAATTTAACGTGCAAGTGACTGGGTTCCAGGCTCCCAAAGTTGGTCAAGGGTCAAGTATCAAAGAGCATTCCGGATCGCGTCAAGCCGTCTCCCAAGCAATCTTGCTCATATTCTACCAGCGCCCGGAAACATTAGTACAAACACTTACCTCCCTGGTACATCCTTTTCCTCTTGCCCTCTGTCTTCTTAATTCATCCGCATCCTCTTATTCCATTCATCTTTTCCCCAAACGTTCCCTCAGTCTTCTACTTGCATCAAATTAATACCAACGTCCCCCAATACACTCGTTCAATAGCAAGATGAAGTTCACTATGGCTGCCTTTGCCCTCGTGGCTGCTCTCGGTGCCAATGCGCAAAGCATGGTATGACTTGTCCCATTGTTTTGGCTCCCGAAATGTGACTCACAAGTTCTTAGTCGACTGTCCTCGCTGCCTGCGGAACCTCCTGCCCAACTGGCCCAGCACCTGATGTTATGGTCACTCGAACTGCTGCGTACGCGCCCTCAGGAACTGCTCCCTGCCCGTCTCTTGTGGTCAGCAGCATGAGCGGAAACTCCAGCTCGCCTACCAACGCGATGTCACCCAGTCCATCCCAGTTCAAGGGTGCCGGAAATC
>JAABUW010003761.1_pt1 | contig 21239 bp, 19 predicted proteins | sample 5560081 | NCBI WGS metagenome assembly JAABUW01 (sample SAMN10711882, study PRJNA513363) | rock metagenome | isolation source: Antarctica rocks | place: Antarctica: Victoria Land, Knobhead sud
TTACCGATACTTGGAGGCGGACGTTTATGGGTTTTGATACCTGCCAATCACTGACTCTACGAGTCACAAGGGGTCATACGAACGGCCAAGATCGACAGTACTTTCGATCCGTTGCTCATAAATCTCGAACCTACTTTATCAGTCACGTCTCCACCAAGGAAAATCAAGAGTTTTCGAGCCACAACCTCAACACAGCAAGTGCATTTCTATCAGCAGGTTACATGGACACCAACAACAGACAAAGCTACACCGAAGACCCCACGGGGGAGACGTTTTCGAAGAACAACTACAATCGACAACGATCTAAACCTCCTACCCACAATCTTCAACCCATTCCACCATATGCCACTCCCTCCCAAACCCACAACAACAGCCCCAGCTCCAACTCCAACACACCCACTCTCCTCCCCCAACAGGACCCAGCCATGACGCCAGGGTCACAAAACTGCACCCTCTCGAAGACACTTGACACACAAAGGGCAAGAAGTGCTTCGAAGACAGTGTCAACTCAAGTAATACAAAGTCAAGCACCATCTGATATCTCCAAACACACCCACTTCCCCGCCCCGCCCACCCCCCAAAAAGTGAACAGAATTTAGCAAGCAACAACAAGGCTACGACGGCAAAGCCTCCAGCGATCCTCTCGACGAGAGATCCGAGTATACGGCAGGGATAACACGTACTAAACTCAAGCCACGCCATCGCAACCATCAAGGAAGATCTACTAGCAAACGACTAAAACGGGTAATTACACCGGAGGGGTAAGGAGTGCTGCGAAGCCGGTATGTGGGGCAGAGGAGTTTGAAGGCGGTTTGATATGAGGTAGCAAAACACACACAATTTCGCTTCGGTATCGTAATGAAATTATTATATTCTTTCTTTAAAGACGCGAGAATATCTTGTATCGAAACTTGCAAACTCTAACCCTCATCCCTCATCCCCATCCTCCCCCCCCAAATCCGTTCCTCACTCCCCATCCCCCCATCCCCTCATCATCAAACAACAAAATCAAATCTTTCAGAAACACACAACTCTTATGAAAAAAATCAATACATCACAGTATAAACTGTCTGACAGCCTGAGAAGATGGAAAATGATTTTCATGACGTTTGAAGGGGAAAGATTGCGATTGTGTGAGTTGTGTGAATTGTGGGGAGTGAGGAACGAAAAGTCCTTGAGTTTTTTTATTTTCTGTGAGGATTTTTTTGAATAGAATTTGTTGATTAAGTCGTTTTTCTCTTAACTCACTTCTTTTTCTTCTCGTTTCTCTTTCTCATCGCCTTTCCCTTCCCCTCTTTCCTCTTCGTCCTCATCATCTTCAACATCACTCTCACCCCTTCACCCTCGACCTTCCCTCCCCCCCCCCTTCCAAACCTCTATTTCTCAACCCATTTTCTCTCACACTCACAAAAACAGACTTTCAAAAAATTTCATAAAATCATCACAGCAGAATTCATCAATTTCTCAAGAAGAAGCATAATCAACAATAAACTCATTCTATAATTCAGCTTTCTTGAATCAAGTTATTGTATTCATCATCATCACTAAACTAAATTCTATCTAAGCACTTTGCATACTTCGCACTTTACACTTCACACGCTTTTCATGCTTCTTTCTTTCACACAAAACAAACTTTCAAAAAAATTTCATAAAATCATCATTGCAAAATTCATCAAGTTCTCAAGAAGAAGCGTAATCAACAATAAAATCACCCTTATAACCAGCGCTTCTAAATCAACTTACTCATCATCATCAAATCAACCAAACCAAAACACTCTCAAGCACTTCGCACTTCGCACTTCGCACTTCACACGCTTTTCATGCTTCTTCCTTTCACACAAAACAAACTTCCAAAAAAATTCCATAAAATCACCATCGCAGAATTTATCAAGTTCTCAAGAAGAAGCGTAGTCAATAATAAACCCATCCCTTAATCAGCGTCTTTAAGTTAACTTATTGTATTCACTATCGTCATCAAACTAAACCAAGCACTGCTCAAGCACTCCCAAGCACTCTCAACTCCCAACTCCCACATCTTTTTCACGCTTCTCCCTCTCACACACACAAACTCCTCAAAATCCCCATAAAACCACCACAGCAGAATTCATTCATTTCTCAAGAAGAAGCGTAATCAACAATAAACCCACCCTTATAAACAGCGTTTCTAAATCAAATCACTGTATCCATCACCAAACCAAACCAAACCAAACCAAACCACTCCCAAGCACTGCCCACTTCGCACTCCGCACTTCGCACGCTTTTCATGCTTTTCACGCTTCTCCCTCCCACACACACAAACTTCCCAAAAACCCCCATAAAACCACCACCGCAGAATCCATCAATTCCTCAAGAAGAAGCGTAATCAACTTACTGTATCCATCACCGTCACTAAACTAAATCCTACCTAAGTACTGCCCACTCCCCACTCCCTCAACCTCCCAACTCCCACACGCTTTTCACGCTTCTCCCTCCCACACCCACACTCACACTCACACTCACACTCACACTCACACTCACACCCACACACACACACACACACACACACGCATCCCTCCCATATCTCATCCCTACTTACCATCTACATACATCTACATTCATCGCAGTCATGACTTCTGAAAAGAGAAAAGACATTAGAATATGCGTGAGAAGATGAAATTAGTAAAAAACAGGTCTTTTATTCTCTGCGATCCCTACCTCCCCTCTCCCCCCCCCACCCCAAACCAAAACCAAAAAAAAAAGAAGGGATCACCTATTCCACCCCATTAAAACTATTCATAAAACTCCATAAAACTCCATAAACTTACGAGAGGATAGAGAGATAGTTTCTCCCTTGTTAAAAAAAGGTATCATGGCTTTGAGAAAAAGTCAGATTGTGAGAGAGTGAGTGAGTGAGTGGGTCATACTGTATGTAAGTCGTGCATACTGTATAAGGTAGAATAGAGAGAGGCGGTAAAGGGGTTGGTTATTTGGGCCAAGTGCCATAGTAGCAGATTGTAGCTAAGGTATGTAACAGATGGGATACACAGTGGGAGTTGGCCGAAATAAACAAAACTTTGCTTTGCGACTCTATGCATACCATTCTCTTTCGATTAAAAGTAGTATCATCACGAGGTGCTTTTCCAAAATCCGGAGTGACAAAATCCATTGTTATACCTCCCTACCAACCCTAACCTATCTGGCTACAGCGAATAGATCTTGCGATAGTCCTGTTTTTTTATAAACGAAAGAGCGCCAACATGTCATCCCCGTTCACGTAAAATCAAAAAAGGAGCCACCGAGGAGTTCGTCACCACAGATAAACAGAGATTTACAACCAAGCCTCTTCTCCAAGCGAACGTAAGCCACAAACTCTGCGACACCGATATAGAAGCGTCCCCCGGAATTCGTTAATCGTAGCTTTTGCGAACTGAAATGACTCGCTAGTTTGGAAGGTATACACGCTTCACACTCCGAAGATAAAATTGCAGCGGTTTTGTTGTTCATGTTGGAGACGAAAACAGCGCTGGCTAACGCTGCAAGTAGGAATATCCCCCCGGCTGCTGTTGAGGATGTCGGGGAGGGTTATATATGTTCTGCATGTTCGATGGCGATGGCGAATAACTCATCTCTGGAGTCGTAGCACCAAAGCCCATGGCTGTCGCAGGGACTAGCGGTTGTTGAGGAAAAGTCGAAGGATTTGCGCGGTAAGAGAACACTGGCTGCGTTTCAGCGGCACTGGTGAAAGTTTGCTGAACTTGCGCGTTGTATGTAGAGGGATAGTGACTGGCGTCCCCTGGAAGAGCGTAAAGTGGACCTGTATATGGTTGAGACGGGGAGCGAAGTTTGGTAAGGATGTTCTTGGGACGAGTAAAGCCAGTGCGATTGTTGTTATTGTTGCTATTGTTGTTCGAGTTATCGCGGGTTTGAGAAGGGGCCTGAAGATCTTCGTATTTGAAGCCGGCAATGGGGTTATTCGTATATGGGTTTCCACGTACGGGTCCCCAACCGACCGGTCGGTAGTTGGGGAGTGGTGGATAGGTCGATGATACACTTGCGCTTCGCTGGACGGAGGCCTGGCTTTGGTTTGACTGGGCAAAGTAGTTTTGTTCGGTTTGAAGAGGCGGGTAAGAAGAAGGACTTTGGCTCGTTACGTTTGGTTTGCCATAAGCTGAAGAGGCTGGTGGAAATGGGCTTGCGGCTGCGGGAGACATGCTAATTGTTTGACCGATATGATTGTCGATTGGACTGATGATGGTGTCGGATGATATGTTCTGCTGGTTAATCACATTCAAAACTGGCATGCTAATCTGCTCCATGTGTTTGGCCAGATGAACGGTAAGCTTCTTCCAACTGTTGCAGACGTTACCACAGAATTTGCAAGGCTCTTCCTTTGGATTCTTGAGCGTCTCGTGTCGACATTCGTCAACCAGCCTCCAGACAATATCAACGTCATCTTTCGCATCTTCTTTATCTTGAACCTTTGTTCGGGCCTTTTGCGCCGAAGGACCTCGAACTGCAGGTTTTCCAGGCTTGGCAACCTTGACCTTGGGCTCTGGCAGCTTGTGTTCGCGGACTAGATGCTGGACGAAATTGTCTTTTCGATAGCACTTGTGTGTGCAATCATTCATGTTACACATCCACCACTCTAGCTGTCTATGACGCTCATTCTCATGTCTCACCCAGTCAGCTTTCCTTTTGAATGACTTGGGATCGGCACAATTGGCGAATGTACACGTAAATGGTTGCACGTCTTCATGTACATGCTTCGACCAATCCGAAGGCTTGTGGAATTTCTTGACTTTGAAGCACAGCGAACACTCAAATTCGGCAGGGAGACGCTTGACAGGCGGCATGGGCACTCCCGGAGGAAACTGCGCAGCAGTCACAATTCCATCGGCCAAGGCATTAGCGTCGTCGTCAGATCCTCCAAGCCCAGCGACAGAAAAGCCAGTGTGCGAGAGCTCAGGCTCCTTGGTGCTGGCTTTGGAGGGCAAGTACGTGGGCTCACCTCCGAGCTCAGTGCAATGCTTCCCCGACTCACATTTGTGCGCGTTGATGGCCTGAGAATGCTTGACTTTGAAATCCACAAGCTTCTTGTACCGTCGCAGCTGCTCTTGGGCTATTCGATCAATCATAAACTTCGGAAGACGAGGGTTCAATTGTAGAACGTTCGACCTAAACCCTTCAAGGGTAGGTACGATGGGATCTGGACGGATAGTTAGATCCATCGTGACTCCCCTGTCTTCTAACGTCTCGTCCTCGTCTTCATCCTCAAGGTCTGCTGGGAGGGCCGAATGTGCGGGAATCTCACTTTCTTGGTGGGGCGTAGCAAGCGTCGGCATAGGTGGTCCACCTTGCTTGGTCCACATCTCGGCTATCTTCGACTGAGATGGGGATGTAGGCCTCTGCATATCACTCCGGCTTCTACTCCGCTTGATCACTTTCTTAGCCGATGTCCAAGGACTGGAAGGAGACGCAGCCGGGACAATTCCGGTGCCGCTGGTCCCCAGGGCGTTGTTTTGCACAAAGACGGGCGCTGAGTGGCTGCTGTCGAGCCTCGGAGGCCCTGTATTGGGTGATGCCAGCGGGGCTGCGGCGTTGGCTTCGGCTTCATGGCGGCTCCCGAAACTGTTCTTCTTATCGCTCTCTAGGACAGCAGGGCGGCCATCTGACTGCTTCGAATTGTCGCTCTGGTATCGCTTCAGAGCACTACCATCCCGCCGCCTCGACAACAACTTTGCGGCAGCTTGTTCAAAGAAACCCCTACGTTTCTCGTCCTTTTCCTTGTCGTGGGATACATGCTTGATCGAAAGTTGATCGAAGAACCCTTCCAGTACTCCGTCGCTTAAACGGCGTGTGCCCCAGGTAGCAGCAAGTGAAACTGTTTCGAAGTCTTCTGCCCGTTGCTTGAACCTCATGATAGCATCATTCGACGTGGTCGGCTGGCTTTTGGACTGGGGATCATAGTAATCAAGCAAGGAGTCCTGCCAAACTCGTGTACGGTCTACCGGCGCCTGATTCAGCGCTTCGTCCAAGGCTTCAGGGGACTGGACGAGGTCGGGCGGACTTAGATTGGCTGGTAAATCCTCTTCGTCACCGGTATCACTTCCTTCATCATTGTCATCATCATCTTCGTCGCCACTTTCGATGTCGAGCAGTGCACCTGGTCCCGGTAGATGTGCATCTGGGCGCGTAGTCTTCATCACCTGGAGGTTTGCGTGAGACAGGATATGCTCTCCCGCACTTCGGGCCCTCAGTCGCTTCTTGAGTGCTGTAGGCTTGGCAGGTTTAGACTTGTTGGGGTCATCTACCCCAGCCTGAGGCCCAACTGCGCTTGTGGATAGCCAGTCTTCAACATCGGCTTTCTTCAATTCTACCTCAGCGCTCCTTTCCTGATCCTTGAAATTGGGCACATTAGTGTCGGCGAGGTTGAGCCGTGCCTGCGGGTCCATGCCGGCTCTTCCTGTTGCTGATCCTGCACCATCTTCATCGCTACCTACGTGAGTATCTATTGGCATAGCAGTCCCCTGCGAGTCTTGCATACTGCTGTTGTCACCGTCGTCCTCGTCTGAACTGTCACCATCGTCCTGTACAGCAAGGTGCGAAGGAGATGGACTTCCGCGACTCCGCTTGCTTCCATGTCGGACCATGGGCCCCACTGCGCGGGATGGGGAATCTCCTCGACTGTAGCTCTCCACATGTACACGAGGGCTTGGGACCCGGGCTCCACCAGAGGCTGTACGGTCGGCTCCCTGATTGTTTGGGATTCCTTGCAGACCTAGCCCGTAATGCATCTGGCTGGAAGGGTTGCCAATGTAGCCTGAGAATTGAGGCTGGCCGAAAAAGGCCGAGGACACCTCCTTGGAAAACCCATTGAGTTGCTGCATGTCTATTTTCGGACTCGTCATACCGTCCCCCGATCCCGGACTTGCATTATCCGTCAACATTGGGCTCATGAGATGCGACTGAAGAGTGGCCTTCCCCGAAGATGCCCAGTTCTTGTACTCGGATTCGCGATGATCATACGTGCCGATACATATTGATCCTGGCGGTAAAGTGCTTATGTGGTCTGGCGAACGGCCTGAGTTGAGCTCGTATTCTGGATCGAGCAAGCCATAATTTGTCTCTAGGTAGAAGTCATCGTCGACCTCAGGCGTAGCCGAGTGGTCGCTCGGCTCGGTGTATCCGTTGTCGGACAGATATGGAGCATGCGGGCTCAAGAGGTTGTTTGGTGTCGCCGCGTTCTGATATTCATCGTGGGGTTGCGGAATGTAGGGAGGGTAGAGGTCGTTGGGATCGGAACTGTCGGGCAGCTGCTGATATGGTTGGTTGAAGGTATTTGAGGGAGACGTCGTAGGATTTCGGGGACCACTGTCGGCGAAATTCGAAATGGTTGGAGATGAGTGGACTGTATAAGACAAAGGTCTTGCTAGGTATTGTTTCTTGACCGGTACCAGTTTCTCCTCGCTCGGTGAAGACGGAAAGAAAGGGTCATAGTCTGTGTGGTCATTGAAGCCTACCGGATGCGACGCCAGGGTTGAATTCGTGGGCGACGTGGACCCAACGGTGAACATGTTTGCTAGAAAGCGACGACAGCAGGATTGATAGATTGTAGTTCGTCAAAGAGAGGACAGTAGTAGTCCGTGCGTTGGGGCCGAGAATTTTCAGGATAGCTGTAAGTAGAGTGCGGCACAGAGTAGGGTGATCTACATCTGGGGGGTCCAGTCCGCAGGCTGATCTGAAACGCACGCCAGAAAGGGGAGTTGGAGAATGCTGTACCGGTGTAGTAGAGGGTATCTACTACTACACTCGCAGGACGAGCACAGACTTGGAACTTTTCGCAATGATTGGACGGAGTGGGGGGGGGGATGGTCCGACTGTCACGACAGTGAGGCGTGGCACAAAGCAGCAATTGCGACAGAAATTGGAGGCTCTTGCTGTACGCCCAAGGAAGGCCGTTGGGGTAACGGGACCGTGTCAGGCTTTTCAGGTACGGGTGGATAAGGTATAGTGGACGATAATCATTGTGATTGAGGGAATACTCCGTACGGTATGCTGGTAGAACTCTGGGGGGTTAGCACTAAGTATGGCCTGGGACAGCAGTTGACAGTGAGGTAAGGTAGAATAAGGTAGATAGTAGGCATGGTTTAGACTGAGGGGGATTGTGGTCGATGGTTTAGAGTGTTTCCAACTCTCCAAAAATACAAGGCAGCAATCGGAGAAATGGTCAAGCCACACCGCAATTACTGTAATCCGTAGAATACCTAGATACGGTAGGCAGCGTGGCAGCCTACGACAGTACTCTACCTTACATGGTAAACACTACAACAACAAGAAATTCAACAATGATAATTCTACGATAGAATATGATAAGGTGCCAGAGGAAACAACGAGTCGGTGAGAGCTATCGACAAAGAAGCGTCGATTATTCCTGACTGACTTTGCTGTGGCTGTGGCCGTTAAGGGGGCGAAAGCCTTGCGGTGTGCCCGCTAGAGTAAGGTGATGCCCCAATTGCCAGCTAGAGAGGGGGCTCACACGCAAGTGCCAGCTCAGGCACAGGGCTAAGAGTATAGATTCGCTTTGGACAGGACCACCCCTTCGGACTCTGAAATAGATCACGGTTCACGCCAAGGCAGAACACTCGACAGATACATAGGTAGTACATACAACCATCGCTCGTAATCAGCCTCATGCTTAGCTATGAATCGAGCTTGTGAAGTGCATTCCCCCCGGTTGTTTCAACAGATCACCCAATTGCCTTTTTCGACCCGATGGTATTAAAAGCGTGGATCACCTTTTTTGAACCATGATGTTGTTATTGCGGTTGGGAGATATCTACTTGCTTGACCCCCCAGCTTCCAGAGAAATTCGCCGTGTCCTGCCTCTCCAGAAAATACCGCCCAGTTCGTAAGATTGCTTGTTGTGGCTGTGCTCCCTTCCAACGCTGCCCATCGTACCGACCAAGCGCGAAGCTGCATCGATCGCAGCATCATACGGCAATCATGCCATCTTCACCATCCACATCCACCTTGAGTGTTAGGGACAGCCCCGTTTGCATCACCCCAATCCAGCAATGCTGCAGGAAGGGCTGTCGAGATGGAAGCCCTATCACTGAACGACCCGTTGTCGCTTGCGTTAGTCGAATGACGGCCTATGGGAGGGGTACGGCTGCGCGAATAAGTTGATTGTATAGCCGCAAAATCTTCTTGAACTGTCGGCAATGCAGATTCTGCTTCCACCTTCATCTTCTCCGCATCGCCCAAGTAGTCGTCATTTGCTATGAAGGATGGCTGCATTGGAAATAACGAAGCGTCATCTCTGACCAATGGCGATGTTGGCCATTCCCCTATACCAATGTTGAGTGATTTATTCTCGACTCCTTGGGTTTCTGTCATCGGAGTCGGTGTCTTCGCTTGATCTCTGAGGTCTGTGCTAATCGGCCTTTCCATCTCTGAGCCATTCTCTTTTCTCTGCCCAAGCTTCTGAAGACTGGCGAGAACGAGATGGTCATCAGCGTATAGCATGCGACCCGGAGTATATACGCATCCATCGTTCTCTTCTTTCGACTCTCCTCGGAGCTCTTCAGGCAGGGGCTGTCTTTCAATGGTTGGGAACAGCGGTAGCAATATTTCTCGCAATTGAATTTGCACAGGCTCCGCGCTTGGGATACCTCCACCAGGCTGTTCCAGTCTCGGGACAGTGGAGCGATCCTTATTAGACAGTGAAGCAGTAATGACCGCCTTTTCTAGTCCTGCATACCTCCACGTTTCCGCCGCAAGCTTTACAATCCTCCGTATACCCACTCTGATCGACTCCCAGTTGGCTTGGTCAGCGAAGGGAGTGATGGCGTCGACAATTTTGTCGATAATAACCATAGCGGCCTTGTTGATGGACTGCTTTGCGCTGGAGCTCGTGTAAGCCGCATGGAGTATTTGCTGTCGAAAAAGAGTCTGTCTCGTCTTGGACTTCTCCCATAAGCTCTTTGACCACTCCATAACTAGGTTATCCATGGACTTGCGGCGCGTGGCTAGGGTGAATATGAAAGGCTCGAATATTTGGTGAGTGATCGCGCTGGAGACCATGTGCTCGATGTAAGCTACTCGAAGTTGTTTCGAGGGATCAGTGTTCGATAATATCGATGGCAATTTCTTCGGAATTCTCTCTATGACATCGTTCGGTACTTGCTCAGGACCATCCCGAAAATATCGCACAGCGAGGTGGGAGATCTGGCTTTGCAGAGAGTTGAAAGCATCATGGCTAGGACCATTCATGTTAGCTGATGGGTAACCCACAAAGACCCCTCGGACATTGCTTGAAATCATGTACGAACCTACGATGAAAATGCAAAACACAATGCAAAAGGATCAAGACAGCATCGTCAACAGCGTTGACTTACTAAAAGGGATCTCCCTTGGACTTAAGCTCCGTGATGTTTTCAAGGGCCTCGGTCAGCTTCTGCAATTTGATATTCTCGTCGTTCAGCTTGTTCGCTGCAGCCTTGAGTTCCGTCGTCGCTTTGTTAAACTTGGTCTTATCAGTGTCCCAACCTGCCCTAAGCTTCTCTATCTCGTTGTGCAGCTTTATACCACTCTCTTCAGCATGCTTGCGAATACGTGCCTCAGATTGCCTGTACGTCTTTTCTAGCTCGTCTCTCTCGATTTGGTGTTGAGCCACCAGAACTTTCCTTTGCTCCTCGGTTCCTTTACCGAGCACTGTCCGCTCCTTGTCCCAAGCTTCTCTGTTCAGCTGCTGTTTCCTCTGGGTTTCTTCCATATCTCTCTTTCTGGCCTCCAGCGCATCGTCCAAGTCCCGACGCAGCATATTGTTGCTTGTTTCAAGCTCGCGCCTTCGACGGGACCAACCATCCTTTTCTTGGGCATGAACTTTATGGATCTGGCCTAGCTGAGCTTGCAGAGCTGCTTCAAATTCTCGAGCTCGTCGTAACTCGTCCTCCAAAGTTCTCTGTTTCATGGCGAACTCTTCAGACATTCTCCTCTTCCAGAGATCGAAGTTTCGAGTCATTACAACTTCCTTCTCCTGCAACGCCCGTTCGGCTTGCTCCAACCTTACTTGCAGGCTTCGATGTGCTACTTCCAATTCACTCTTCGACTTCTTCTCAGCGGCTAAATTATCTTGAAGCCCTTTGTGCTTCTCTTCCATGTTACCAATCTCGAGCCTCAACTTGCTACTCTCGGCAGAGTGCTTCGTAGAGACTCCCTCCAGCTCTTTTGCTAATTGTTGTATGTAGCCTTCTTTCTGTTTGAGTGCTGCCGCCTTATGTGCTTCTGACTCCTTCATACGAGACTCTCGTTCTCCTAAGCGACCTGAAGTCTCGCGGTACTTGTTTACAAGTGCATGCAAATCAGGTATTGCGCTCTGTATACGTTGGAGAAGATCTACGGCATCGTCTTCTGGTCCTTGGTTTTTCGAGCCCGCACCGGCAGACTTTGCAGCTGAATCCATTGGATGTGAAGTTGGCGGCGACATGCCATGAAATGAATCACCAGAAAAGCTTATAGATGAGCTTGGAGAACCATGTCGGATAGGTGGACTTCTCAAAGCTTGTAATGAAACCTGCCCTTGTTGTACAGAACCTTGGGGTGGATAAAACGAATGAAAATCCATAGGCGTATCAGCAGGTTGCGGAAATGGGATATACTGAGGTCCACCGTAGGGAGATGTGATATAATGTTCGCCTGGAGCACCACCAGGAATTGGAAAAGGAGGTGCTACTGCTTGTTGAGGGCCCACGTATGCCAGACTTTGTGAGTATGGCTGAAATGCAAGTTGGCCTGGTGCAGAGACCGGAGGGCCCCAGAAAGGGGATATAGTTGTGGGTGGTGGAGACGGCGATGGGAAAGGGGCGTTTTCTATTAGCTTCGGTGATGATGCTTTGGGCAGAGCTGTGGTATTTGACTCCGAGGATGGTGGAAAGAATCCGGGAGATGCTGATCGAGGATGAGGTTGATCTTTATCCCTATGAGAATCGACAGCGAGCGGTGTTGCTGTATGTGAGTCATAAAATTTGTTGGGCTGCTCTGGTAAGGCGAAGGAAAGGCCGGGTGAAGTGTCGGATTTCTGACCAGCCGATGTCACTCTGGTTATAGTGTTGCTGCTAGGTTCGTCTTCGTCGTAGTCTAGATAAGGTTGTAAAGCCGCCGGAGTGTGTATTTGAGCTGCAGATGTCAGTGAATCCGTGGAGCCATGAGTACAGGAGCTCGCACGAAGTACTGGCGACTTTGCTGACAAGGGGGACACAGTTCCAGACTCCGGCAATGGAGGTAGCTGGTCGTTTGTTGTGTTTTGTTGGGTATACAACGAAGAAGGGGCCGGTCGAGATGTTTGTGGTGGCGAACGGTTGCTGGATCTAGACGTTTCTCTTTGCCTTCTGCCACTGTTGCTAGATGTTGTGCTACGAGCATCCTTATCTTTGGTACGACGAGGCCGTACGAAGGCATCCGTGGTCTTGTATTCGTAAGGCATCATGGATGTCTTATCTAACTCAAGTAGATAGGTGACAGTAATGAAGTCTTTCTTGTTTGCTCGCTGTTTGCGAAAGCAGGCTTCCCTTTTGGCCAACCTGTAAAAAGTGAAACCAAGGGCACTGAAACATCTGACAATGAAGCGATCTACGATTACACGCTTAGATTCCAGAAAGGTAGTAATACAACAAGACCAAGTACTCGCAAATCAAACCATAGGCTTAAAAATTTGACGAAAAGAAATTGGCAGCAAGCCGAGATGCATACCACGATATGACAACATGTCTGATCGGAAAAGCAAACACCAATACAAACTCATCTTCAGCCAGCGCACATCTCCTGTGGTCCATGAATGAGTGAGAACTTGAGTAATGGGCTTGCGTCCTGCCTGAGGTTGGAATAGACCAAAATGTTCAGTAGAGCTTAACGAATGACTGACAAAGGATGAAGATTACTCGTAGATGGAAACATGCTGCAAGAGAACTGATGTATGTCAAGCATGGAATCAACTCATTAAATGCTGCCACGCATGCATTAGGTATCTCTATATTTGGGTGATAGATGTGGAATATCGTGATGCGACTGGCTCATTATTGGGCTCGTTGGGCAGCAATTGGAAATAACGTGGCCCCTGTAAGTAGGTCACTTTGGTCTGCAGCAGTTTCATGCAAGCGACCTAAAATTATTTGGGGGCCCTTCCACGCTGCCTCTTCATAGTGAAGAACACCAGCAAGGTCAATCATTGTTCAACAGTCAGCTTCATCTCAGGTTCCTTTGTATCTGGTAAGAAGAGAGTTGTGGTTCTGATCATCTACGACAGCAATAGAGTGCCTGGTTGCAGAAACTTTCAATGGGGCAGCTGGGCCCAGAGGCGACGCCTGGACGACAACATGTATCGAATGCATCTTGTGTACGACACCCTCTACCCAGATAACCATGATGCCCGCTTACTACACATAAAATACATTGATATTGTTGATAACTTTACTCTGTCCGGAGCACCCTGGCCCCTCGTCGTTTGGCCGTCCTCTTTTTCTTATTACCTTTATCAAACGCTACCGCGCTGGCATGATCTCTTCCGACGTTGTCAAGATCTTTCACTTTGTAAATCCTGATAATCCAGTTCTCGCTTGTGAAGGCTTCCTCGAGGGTGTTCAATTGCGGCCCTTCCGCGGGCATCTTGGATCCTCGAACACGATCTTGGGCTTGTCCCGCTGGGAATAGCGAGTTGTAGTTGTAATATGACATTTTGTACCTGAAGGATTCAGTTAGTCTTATATTTTGGGCCAAACCAAAATTGAATTGCCCAGGCTTACATCAAGCTATTTCTCATTGTCGGTGTGGCTTCATCGTCGACCCTGTACTCTCCCCTGGCAGTGAAGAAGTCACGTTCTTTTACCTCGTCTGGCCAAATACCCTCAGCAATACGGACCATCCATAGGAACTTGTTGATGTCGTCTCCCGAATAACCCAGTAAGCCTCCAAATACGACCAGGACATAATCTACATCATGCTGCCTCAAGATTGGATAGCTAACTTCTTCCCGCGAGCTCATGGCCTTTCCAACAGTGGCTATGTGTGTGTTGTTCCAGGTATTATTGTCAACCAAGGTGGGCCGATCAGCCATGCCTCCAATTTGATAGCCATAGTCCCACCATGACATAATCTTAGCCTTATCGGCGGTATTCTGTCGAAGCCAGTAATAGGCTTCACGATAGTCATCGATAATATGTTGACTTCCGTCAGGCATCTTACTGGCTAGTACTACTGAAGGCGAAGAGTATGCATTTGAAGTGACCCAGGTGCAGTGCAGCACAAACAAGAGCAGATAAGTGGTGACTGCTGAGACGGTGGAAATCTTCGAAACATACGAGTAGATGCCCAGAATAGGTTTTCGAGTTGATCTCAGCGAATCCAATACAGCTGAAGCCGCACTCTTGTTACTGTCGCCAGTCGCATGTCCGTTCGACTGGGCTTCTGTTGAAGGAGCTTCGGCAATAAGATAAGTATCCAAGATGCTTGAAAGCGCCAATGCTGCAGCAATACAGACAACAGGTGTGAGTGTTAACATCAACCTGACCATCACGCCAGCAAAATAGCTTGCTAGGACGGCGTAGATCACAACAAACACTTGCTCGTCTTTTAACTGCTGGAAACACATGTAGACTCCGGCAGGAAAGAGCCATATTAACAGATTCAAGTCGAAGAAGAAAGCCGGCCACGCAGTCGGTTGATGTTCCGATACCGATGCAATAATAGGAATATGGATTTTTGCATAGCCCGTGTCCCAGAGTGAGTAGAAGCGACCGCTCCAAGGGGCAATGACTCCTGATACGGTCAAGAGGACCAGAAGACCGAATGAAACAGCAAATACAACCAATATCAGGCTGCGAAGGAGCGTTTGGAACTGCTTGTTTGGCACTTGCTGACGAATGAACTCAACAAATGCTACAAGTTGGAGTAGACCGAATACACCTGCTTCAGTCAGTACTAGTAAGATGATCGGGTCAGAGGCTCACTGACCTAAAGCCGACATGTGTTCACTGCTTCTGATTGGAAGGAATCCGACAAACGGAACCTGCATACTAGCCAATGTACCGAGGGCGAACCAAGTACTATAGCTGACATACAGTCTTGGACTGTACCTGCCCATGCAGATGAGAACAAAAGCATGGAGTGGCAGTAGATTCGTAATGAATACATAGCCTCCCCATGCCGATACCATGTAGCCGTAGAACAGTGCAGTCCATGCACCCCACATAGCGGATCCATTCTTGATCGCCTTAATCCACAGGTAAAAGGTGAATACAAGAAGGAATATAGCAATAGCCTCGTTATCATAGCTTCCAGCAACAGATCTTGAGATGTAGCCTGGTGTGATCCCCATGAACGCGGCTGCAAGAAGACCAGCTGATGGGGACGTTGTCATTTCTGACGTGATGAGGTATGATGCGAGGGCAGTTAAGCCGGAACATGCTGGCGCAAGAAGCACACATATGTTTCGAATGTCGATAGGCATTGACAGAAGGCGAAGGACGTGGTAAATGATACCACTGGTTACCATCAAACCAGGATAGAGTGTCCCGCCTGTGACTCGGCCTAGTGGATGCCATGTTCCTGCGAGATGAATCGAGTAAGCTGAAGCTATTCCTTAAATCTTGGGGAACCATAGCCTTCTGCTAATGCCGCTTTTTGCCCTTTTAATTGTAACAGCTGCGAGAGGACTTGGTAAGGCTTACGGTCATCGAACCAGTCCCAGAAGCTATAGAATCCATTCTGCACAAGATATTTTGTAGCTCGAAAATTGAACCAAGGATCAACTGGTTTGCTGGTCAGCTTCTGGAGTCGATCTTCAGCAGAAATGCTTCAGGCGGTCGTCGCTGTTAGTCGGCTCGGAAGGAGACGAACATTCATGGATGATACTTTCGAACCCTATAGACGAAAACATTAGCCGTGGGTTCCATCAAGAGCTCGGCGACCATTGACTGAGAGATTGGGGTACGCGTACTGATAACACTGAACAGCCGACTAGCAACTGCGGCGGCAGCAATTGTCAAGAGTATAACCAATCGCAGCAAACCCCGTGTATTTCGACCTGTATCACCCTTCAGAAATGGTTCTACAGAAGCGGGCGGCATCGTTAGAGGCGTGGATGGAGAAATAAAAGAGAAGTCGTGAGCAGGGGATTCCCTAAAGCCAGATCTTTTGTTTTTGAGCCTCAAAAATTAAGCTCAAGCTCCCGAACCCGGCCAAGCTAGAGTAGCATTTACACTTGCACCATCTCCCTCATACTCTTCTCCCTATAGATATCCTTTAGCATCTGCTTGAAGCCACAAGAACTTGCTGCTGTCATGCCTGGCCGCCGAGCGTGTGATATTCCATTAAAGCTAGCAAGCTATGATGCAGGAGCGGCTGTTTCTTCCAACAGTTGCATTGATTTAGTCCAATCATCTACTTGTCTACGAGTCCCAATTTGACCATGGAGTCATCCTCTATTACTATGGAATGGTCGTGTCCGATTCCTTAACAAAATAGTCTACATCTCCAACAGCATGATCGTCCACCCCAGCGAGAAGTGTCCTCGCTCATTGGGAACTTCTCTCTACGTCTCAGCGATGGTGAGCATGGACCCAACAACTCAAATGTAATTCCTTGTCGGAGACATCGAATTGGGATTTTAATGTCCATTATCGGCAGGTACTTGAACCGCTGATCTGTTCCTACGCAGTACTGTCCCACGGCCCCGAGCTAGATAATATTTGGATGGAACAATAATACTCTTTCACAAAAGTTTTCCAATCGCTGTGGAGGCAATGCCTGAGCCTACAAGCTCGCCATGATTTGGCAAATACTCGCTCAATTGTCGTTGCCCCATAGTTCACCCGATATACTCTTTGCGTACTACAACTTATTGATACAAATCTACATCCAATTTGTTGATATCCACTCTCGTCCATGGTCCAATTCGTCAACCAAATCCGCAACCATAGATGTTCAAGTAATGGTGGAGTTGAAAGTCTCCACAGCGGACAGGAACCGAAACATGTTGGGTTGTCAGTATTGGATTTTTTGAAGAAGACTGCTGCTTGCCCGGAGGTTATGCAGTCTCTTTCAGCGGGCCATTTTGACCTCCGTCCCTTGTGCAATCCTAGCCTCCCAGGCCTTGGCCCCTCATCTCTCCACAGCCGTCCCAATCTAACACCTGTGCGGCACCTGCTCTCACTAGCTAGCATAGTGAATATCCTATCGTGTATACAGCACAGACTGGTCGAGCTACGACTTAGCAAGGAGAGAACACCGGCCATGATGGCTCGTCGATTGAGTTGAAGAGCTTCGATGGTTCAAAGATTGATGCAGCGCCACCGTCTTGTTTCTTTGCTTCAAAACAGACAGCGAGCGCAGGTCAAAGCGTGTGAATATTCAATTAGGGTTTTTTCTGCATCGTTGTCAATTTTTTCAGGGACCCCGGGTGGATTGACTAAGGGAAGCTTTCCAGAACCTTGAGGTTGAAAAGAAGGCCCCGCTCCAAAAGCAATGAAGGAATACGTGAACAGTGTATCAGTGCATTTCGTCTGCCAGTAACCCAATCTATAAAAGCCTTTTGGGCCAGACTATTGTGTAAATATACCACCTATATATGAAGACTACGCTTACACGATACGCTAACACTAACATTAAAGTCAAACAACCAGGGCAACATGTATGGAGCCCTATGCTACTCGAATGCGAATTTGACGTCTTGCCAGAGCTGGGACCAAAGACTCCTGACAGCACACAACATGAAGCCCAGACAACCAAGTCACAAGTGTATGAAGCAAAGTGCTTTTTAGACCGGAAGGGAAGATTAGCCGAGAAGGAGTCCAATGAGTCCAACACTGAACATTTACAAACTCCAACTTGCTTGTGTTCTCGAAGTATGTAGTGTGATAGAATATCTACCAATTAGCCAAGCGCAGCAAGTTGGGCCGACAATCTTCTTTAACACCAGGGTGAACATGTGCTGCCTGAAATCCTGGCCGCAGGATAATCCTTGGGTAATCCAGTGAGCGGTCCCGTCATCAACGACAGGCGCATTTGGTGCATCGACGGCTTCAGAGAATGGCGTGTGATGAGTGATGTGAATGGTCATAGAAAAGCAGACGCCCTCGATGCAGAAAATGGAATGGGTAGAGGTTCCATTGGCCGAGAAAACCGTCGATACCTCGTTAAGATTGGGCGTCATTCGCATTCGCAATCCACCAGATCCGTCAATCCAACAGGGCTAAATGCTTCTCGCTTCAGGAAAACCTTTGGCTGATTCGCGTTGGAAAAGTGCAGGTTGCGAGTGGTTACACGAGGAAGAAGAGTCCCCGTTCTGCAGTCATGCAACTACGAGATTAGCTCAAGGCATTCTGGCGGTGGTGTGGTCACGCCCACAGTTCAGAACTCGAAGCGGCACTTTACTCGAGAGTTTGAACAGCCCTTGTCAGAGACAGACTCAGAGTTCCCTTGTAAGTTGTGCTTGTACAGTAGGCTGTCGCAGGGCAAGTAACCGACCGCACCAATGGCAGCAATGCCGGGCGCTGTCGCCTCACTTTTCGAAAAGACTTCCCGCAAACCCGAACCTGTCGATTATACACAGTAGTAATCGATTGTATCCCAAAACCCTTACACAGTAAACTCAAGCCCGCTTGCTTCTCGCTCTAGCGTGCTTGAGGCATTTGCATACACCGGTTGGCAGACTGGTACGGAGTACTCCGTAGTTGCGTCAGCAAGCCTCTTGTTTGTAGTCCTCAAATATGCAAACCGAGCCCACATGGCCTTCCGTCTAGAATTCTTTTTCGTGCCTCTCTGCCTTCTTGCCCACCCTCTCGATTGCTAACCTCCCCCCATTCTTAGTTCATCCAACTGTAAGTCAAGGCTTTGAGGATCTTCCAGCTATCAATCCTGGATGCGTGCGGCAAATACAATCATGGATACCTCGTCGAGTTTTTCGACTGTCCTCAACGTTATGCATGTGGAGAAGGAGATTTTCTGGCTTGAGAACAAAGACCTCACACCTGACGAACTCCAACGGCAATGGGCACACAAAACTGCCGAGTTCAACGCTGTCCTCGGTCCAGCGGCGCCCACCCATCGACTCGACCTCGACTTGAAGACTTCGGGTCCGCAAGAGATGCAACAGTGTTCCACCGTACCTCGAGCGATACCAGAACTGACGTGGCCTTGCTCTGTATGGTTTCCAATCCCACTGCTTTGCCGTTCAGGGCTGACTTTGGCTTTAGGACAGCCCTCCCACTTACGGGCTTAATCGCGATGATAACCTCTCTCAAGATTCAACCCCAATGTCTCGAAAGCGCTCGAATAGTTCCAGAAACGGACCGTCTCCGTATACCAGCACTGATGGCGTTATTCCCCCGCCCAGAATCAACAGCTATGAGCTCGACGACGACGAACCATTCAGCAATTACACTATAAATAAGCCACACAAAATGCGACGTACTGGTTCTGGGCGACATCCGTTACATGTACCCGACCTCACTATCTACGAAGATCCCAAAGATTTCTTCGGCAAGTCTGAGAATGCGCTCTCGCCTGCGGTACCTATCCATCAACATCCTCGACGCAACTCGCGTCGTCTATCATCCTCGCCGGGGCAAGCGGCGATCTTCAGTCAATACTCACCTCTATCCCAATCGCCCGCTACACCAACGAGCGACGGCCTAACGCACGCAACAACCTATACAAGCGGTAATATGTCTCGTCAGAGCAGTCATGCTGGCAGTTCGTTTGTTGGTGGCTTCGATATGCTGAAGCTCAATTCTCACATTTCCGATGTCAATTCGAATCTTAGCACAAGTCTGCAAGAATCTCCTCTCGATCTCAGTCAGTCGTTGGCTACAACCAAAGACTACAGTCCCAGTCAATTCGAAGCTGAATTTTCCTTTCTTGTTGGTCATGCGGGGGGAATGCACGGTGATACACTACATACCCAATCTTCATCTGTTCCTGAGATTTCTTCTTCGTTACAATCTGCTATTGACGCAGAGGCGGCTGTCATGAAACGATCGAGTTCTACTGAAACTAATGGCTCGTCCCAATCTCGAGTAACTCGACGCAGCCAAGAGCAACTTGCACAAAGTTCTCGTCCCATCGCACCTAAGCTTGGCAACGCAACGCTAATGTCGAGAGAACCGTCGGCGTCGTCGACCGCATCGTCCGACCATCAAATGGTTCGGATCAGGTCAGCAGATGGGTCGATGAAAGACGTCGTACCGATCGCCAAGGCGCCTTATGTACGCCCAACTCACGAGAAGGTCAAATGTACCCAATGCGACGAGCATCCTGACGGGTTTCGAGGGGAGCATGAATTACGCCGACATACCGACCGTGCTCACAGCGTTGTCCGTAAAGCCTACGTATGCATCGACATCTCCCCCGACCAGAAGTTCTTGGCCTCGTGCAAGGCGTGTCGGAACAACAAGAAGTATAATGCCTACTACAATGCTGCAGCACACCTTCGCCGAACCCACTTCAATCCCAAGGAGAAAGGTCGCAAGGGCAAGGGTAGCATTAAGCCGGAAGAAAAAAGAGGCGGGAAAGGCGGCGGACACGACCCTTCTATGGAGAAATTGAAGGAGTGGATGAAAGAGATTGAGGATAGGGTCCCTCAAACCATGCCCCCTTATGAGGACGGCGAGGACGAGGAGGACAACACCGTTGAGTACGCCTACCCGCAACCAATTCACGGCGACCCGTTTGGCCAGCACAGCTTTGCACCCTCGACCCCAACCCTAAACATACCAGATGCCAATGCCAATGCATACACTCCGCCAATGTTCGCCATGTCAGCTCCCGCCCGGCAATCACCCTACAGCGTACCATTGCATCTTGCCCGCCCTCAGCACGCCGTCGCCGCCAACGACCCCGATATGGTTGACTTTTCTCAGAACACAATTTCTAGTGATTTGAGCAGTTCTGTGCCTGCTGACTTTGAAGATGTTTTCAACATGTCTCCTTTGTTTGAAGATCCGCAATACTATGATGGGTTAGATGGTTCTGGTTTTCCAGGCCTATCTTGAGTTTCTATCTTATCTCTGGTGTGTACAGTTTTCCATTCCTATTCCCATTCTTCTTTCGTCTAGTATGATCTTCCTTTCTATTTTGTACTCTCGATGGGAAGGCTGTATGCTTTGTTTGTACACGTCATACATTGGTTGGTAGGAAAGTCAGTGGCTTTGGTGGAGGGATTACGGGAGTTTGCTCTGGTTTTCTGACGTTTCTTCGTCAATGTCTCT